>JGI24695J34938_10001019_pt1 | contig 25330 bp, 22 predicted proteins | sample TergutCo191P3_FD_34938 | JGI IMG/M metagenome (IMG submission 34938)
GGATTGGAAAGTTTGTCATAGATTGAAACATCAATAAAATAAGGCAGACTTGATTCGTCAAAATCATTTGCAATATGGAGAAGATCATTATGAGAAAAAGTATTCTCCGTTTTTAATGTAATATCTATATCGGAGCCAATACGGAAATTTCCTTTTGCTCTGCTGCCGTACAGAATAACCTGTTTTATTTCGGGATATTTATTAAAAATATGATTTAAACTATTTATTGTTTTTTTTGATAATCCATATTCCATAAATTATTCCATGGTATCCATTTTTTCTGCCAGTTTGTTTAACAGGTTAAAATATTTATTTTTAACAGCGCAGAATATTTTTTCTGCTGTTTCTTCATCGTAAGTATGGGAAGCTAGATTACGATCTTCAACCATATCTATCCATATCTCTCCATCTTCAATAATTCCTTTGTTAAAACCATGACGAATTGCGTTTTTACTGCCAATGATACCAATTATTCCCTGTTCTTCAAGGTAATCCTTCATAACATTCCAGGCAAGTTCAAAGGTAAATTCAAAGCCTTGTATTACTCCCTGTTTTTCGAGATCAGACAGTTCCCGCTGCTTTGAAAGATCAACTGCGTTCTTTACAATTAAAAGCGCTTTTTTATAATTTTGAAAACGCTGTTTCCAGCGGATATAATCGTTCATGTATTTATTATAACTAAAAAATTGAAAAATTTCAGCCAAAATCCTCAGTCCCTTTGCTCCTTGCAGTTGAACTTAAACTTTTTTTAAATTATAATGGGAAATATAATATTGGAGAAAAAATGATACTTAAGCGCTTTATCCTTATCTTTCTTTCAGTTCCTTTATTAATATTATCCTGCGCGAACTTAAACAGCAACACCGCCAAAAATTCCAGAGATATGAACTTGAATGTTAATGAACCGGAAATGGTTCTTTATGAAGATCCTGTTTTGCATATATTTTTTCACGCGCTTGTCGCAAGACCTCAAACTGCTTTTAGAAGCAGGCACAGGGAACATTTTCTGGAATGGTATGTTACAGCGCATGAATACAGAAAAATCCTGGATGAATTATACGCAAGTAATTACGCGTTAATCGATATAAATGAAATTTACGAAGTTATAAACACAGATGGCCGTGTAAGGGTTATATATAAAAAACCTTTAGTCCCAGAAGGAAAAAAACCGCTGATTATTTCCATAGATGATTTGAGCTATTACGATATTGTAAAAAGAAACGCTTCTGTACATAGACTTGTAATTGACAACAAAGGAAATATCGCAGCGTGGACGGACAATGCTGCAGGAGGAGAAATTTCCTATGATTTGGATGTTGTTACATATTTGGAAGAATTTATAAAAAAGCATCCAGATTTTTCCGTTCGCGGCGCAAGAGGTATAATAGCGCTTACAGGTTTTGAAGGTGTGCTTGGTTATGCGACACATAAAATAAATGACGCAGGATTCGAAGAAGAAAAACAAAAAGCTATTGCCGTTGTAAATAAATTAAAACAGCTTGGATGGCGTTTCGCGTCACACAGCTGGGGGCATCCGCATTTACCGGAGATTTCGATAGAGCAGTTTATTGCTGACGCGGAGCGATGGGACAGAGAAGTCCGTCCTGTTATAGGCGACACAAATCTTTATATTTACCCGTACGGCGAAGGCGTTGAAGGAAACGAACAAAAACACAGAATCCTGCGTGAAAAAAATTTTAACGTGTTTTTCGGAGTAGGAAACGGCACCGGACGCCGGGAAGGNCGCGGATANATTTATTTTAACAGAAGAAATATAGACGGCGTTTACTTNAGAATATTCAGAAACAGAAACGACAGCCTGTTTAACATAGAAAATGTTTTAGACCCGCTGCGTCCCAAGTGAATATTAAAATAAAAACTGTTACTTCTTCTTTATTACTTCAAAACCAACATAAGGCACAAGCGCGCGCGGGATTTTAACCGTGCCGTCAGCTTGCTGGAAGTTTTCAAGAACTGCAATTATTGCGCGCGAAATCGCAATAGCCGTTCCATTTAGCATATGGACAAATTTATTTTTGCCGTCTGTGTCTTTGAAGCGGGTATTCAAGCGTCTTGCCTGATAATCCGTACAGTTAGATGTCGAGGTTACTTCACCCCACTCACCGTTATTACGCCCGGGCATCCAGGCTTCAAGATCCCACTTGCGGTAAGCCGGCGCTCCAAGATCTCCTGTGCAGGTGTCTACAACACGGAATGGAATATTTAAACCATCAAAAATTTCTTCTTCTATCAATCTGAGTTCTTCGTGGAATTTGTCGGATTCTTCCGGCAGACAATAAACAAACATTTCAAGTTTTGTAAATTGATGAACACGATAAAGTCCTTTGGAAAATTGACCTGCCGCGCCTGCTTCCCTTCTGAAACAATGGGACAAACCCGCCATCCTAAGCGGAAGTTTTTCGCGCGGGAGAATCATGTTGGAATAATATCCGCCAAGCGTTATTTCGGCAGTGCCGACCAAACACGACCGAAGACTCGATGCGTCCTCGCCTTCAAGAGTGTAAACATTGGATTCGGCGCCTCTGGGATTAAAACCAATCCCTTCAAGGATTTCCTCGCGGGCAATGTCAGGCGTAATAAAAGGCGTAAAACCTTTTTTTTGCAGAATATCAAGCGCATAACGCACAAGACCAAGCTCAAGATATACGCCTTCGTTTTTAAGATAATAAAATTTGGTGCCGGAAACTTTTGTGCCGGAATCAAAATCGATTATATCCAAATCCTGCCCAAGTTTTACATGGTCGGCTGGTTCAAAATCGAATGTTGGTATCTGCCCCACCCTTTTAATTTCGAGATTGTCTTTATCTTCCTTGCCGACAGGAGCGTCAGGATGCGCCATGTTGGGAATTTTTCTCGCTTCTGTTAAAAGTTCCGCTTCTATGGAACCAAGAGAGGCTTCCGCCGATGCGATTTCTTCTTTTAATTTTTTACCTTCATCAATGAGGCTTGCCCGCTGTTCGGGAGTCAGTCCCTTTCCCTTCATCGCCTCAGCATTGGCGTTTCTCTTCTGCTGAAGGTTTTGGAGATTTGTCGTAAGTTCTGTTCTTTTGGCGTACAAAGTTGCCACAACCTGCGCATCGGCTTTCATAAAACGGTCGGCTATATTCGCCGAAACAGCCGAAATATTTTCTGCGATAAACTTAAAATCTAACATAGAGTCAGTTTACCAGAAATTTTTTACATTGAAAAGTGGACAGTATAATGAAAACGGATTATAATAATTGGGTCAGACGAGGAGGAATATATGGGGAAAAAAGTTTATACCATAAACGGTAATTTATACATAATTGATGATGAAACCGGAAAAATTAAAACTGTTCAAATAAAGGACGATCAAGTCCCTCAAAGAGATTTGGATGAATTAATTAAAATTCTGATGCAGGAAGCCAAAGAAAAAGATTAAACATTGCAGCAATGTTACATTGCACAGCAATTTTAATTGCAGCAATGTTTGTATTTTTTCCCGCTGCCGCAGGGGCAAGGGTCGTTGCGTCCGGTTTTTGGAGATGAGCGCACAATGGTTGTGGCTTTAATCTGCCCTTCAACATACAGCCATTCACCTTTTTCTTTTATAAACTTTCCTCTCTCATGATGAACATCCTTAAGTCCGTCACGCTCGTAAACAGCTTCAAATTCAACAGTTCCTTCCGAATCACCAACGCCGCCTTTTTCCACAGATAAAATTTTTAAGCCGAGCCATTTTGATTTTTCGCTCCATTCACGGGTTGAGTTAAAATCGATATCGTCTTTTCCGCGATGGACACATGTGTTAATAATGTAGTCTATTGCGTGTTCAACATAAGCCGAATAGCGGCTTCGCATTAACGCTTCGGCGGTCGGCGCTTTCGCTTTTCCGCTGATATACTGCTCACAGCAGGATGAATAATCACGGCCGCTGCCGCAGGGACACTTTTTCATAAATTGATTATAACGTGATTATATAATGTAATCTAGTATAAATTATACTTATACCCGATTGCTAGACTCTTCATTTTTAATCAGCATATATTCGATGGAGTCTTGCAGGGCTATACGGCTTGCGTCTATAATGTCAGCTGACACTCCAACGGTGTTCCATCTGCGCTGCCCGTCTGTAGATTCGATTAAAACGCGAACACGCGCCGCTGTCGCATCTTTACCGTCAATAACACGCACTTTGTAATCCTCAAGCCTTACCTTCGCAAGATCGGGGAAAAAATTAACAAGAGCGCGCCTTAAAGCCGCATCCAAAGCGCCGACAGGACCAACTCCCTCGGCGGCGGCAACCTCTGATTTTTCCCCGACCAGAACTTTAACCCAGGCATTGGAACATTCAAGACCTTCCCTCACCGGATGTTCGCTTGTTACCCTGTACGCTTCGATTCTGAAATATGGCGTATAACGTCCAAGCTCCCGCCTTGTTAAAATTTCAAAACTGGCGTCGGCTCCTTCATAAGCCCAGCCGTCCGCTTCCAGCGTTTTTAATTTTTCGGCAAGAGAAATTATCACCGGATGATCTTTGTGGATACAAGGCTCTATTTTTTTTACACGTTCTGTAATCGCAGCCCGCCCGCCTACTTCGCTCATTAAAAAATGCCTGTCGTTCCCTACGACAGCAGGATCAATATGTTCAAACGAACGGCTGGTTTTTAGGATTCCGTCGGCGTGCATTCCCGCTTTGTGAGAAAAGGCATGAGCACCGATATACGGCATATCATCGCTGATTATCACATTGGCGATTTCGGCGGCTCTTCTTGTTAATTCGCTTATTCGGGCGAGTTTTCCCTGCGGCAGACAGCGCAAACCCATTTTAAATTCAAGCGAAGGAATTAAAGCCGCAAGGGACGTATTGCCGCATCTTTCGCCGAAACCGACAAGCGTTCCCTGCACATGAGAGGATCCCGCCTGCACGGCGGCGATTGAATTGGCGGCGGCAAGACCGCAGTCGTTATGCGCATGAATTCCAAAAACAGCATCCGGCAGAATATTCAAGGCGTCTTTAAGAGCCACGGTAATTTTATCCGGGAAAACGCCGCCGTTAGTGTCACATAACACAATGCGATCCGCTCCCGCCTGAGACGCTGTTTTAACTGCCAAAAGAGCGTAATCAGGATTCGCGTTCCATCCGTCAAAAAAATGTTCAGCGTCAAAAATTACAAACCGTCCCTGTTCTTTAAGAAACGAAACAGTCTCGGCAATCATCGCAAGGTTTTCCTCAGGCTCAGCCTGCAGCACATAACTTACATGCAAATCCCAGCTCTTGCCGAATATTACAACTCCTTGTGTCTCTGCTTCCAGAAGAGATTGAAGCTGATTATCATCCCTTGCTTTAACGCCTTTTTTTCTGGTAGATCCAAACGAGCAAAGTCTGGAATTTTTTAGATTGAGCGAAGGCGCTTTCTTAAAAAACTCCATATCTTTTGGATTACTCCCTGGATTACCAGCCTCGATCCACGCAACGCCAAGCTCATCAAGCGTCTCAGCCATAGCAAGTTTATCGCGAAGAGAGAACGTAATACCCTCACCCTGAGCGCCGTCCCTTAATGTGGTGTCCAATATTTCTATGTTAGTTTTTATATCCGTCATTTCCTGTTACCGCTTATTTAAAAAAGCTATGTTCCCTATTTTGCTTAATTTTCCGATTAAATACAATAACATGAGTTATATATCGCCTTGTTTTTGACCATGAACTGTGATATATTTTAAGAATGATAGTTGAACAGACTGTTGATATACCAACTAACCGACAGTTATATATAAACGTTCCTCCAGAAGTTCCTACAGGCAGAACGGTACTCACGTTTATTCCTGCATCTGCGCATAAAGACATTGATTCCGCAAGAGCGATTTGGGATAGTAACAGAATAAATTCAAAAGAATTAAAAGCTAAACTTAACAGCTTAAAAGGAAGTCTTAAAAACAATTCTTTCGGTAGCATGGATGGTGTTACCTATCAGCGCAATGTACGGGAAGAATGGAATAACTAGGTGAAGCTGCTTCTTGACACAAATATAATAATTGATTTTCTCAAAGGTAAAAATAATGCTTGTGATATATCGTCATTATTGTTGGAACATGATTGCTTTACAAGTATTATTGTAAAATTGGAGTTATTAAAATATCAAAATATAACATCAGATGAAGAAACAGCAATTATCGAATTATTAAAGTTTATTCCAATAATTCAAATTAATCCATCCATAGAAAGCGAAACAATATTGATTAGCCGATCTTCAAANCTCAAGCTGCCNGACGCTATCATTGGAGCAACAGCAATCGTATATGATGCAGAAATTGTTACAAGTGACGATCATTTAATTGAATGTCAATATGATAAATTGAAAATCTGGAATAATAATGCGTAGGATTTTATTTTGCAATTAATTCCCTGAAAATCCATCACACGGAGGCACAAATAACACAGAGGATTGTTTCCAATCCTCTGCGCTTTAGTGTGAACATTTTTGTTTTAGGTTAAGCCGCTTATTTCTTTCTTGAACCTGAAGCGCCTGCTACAATCTGGTTAATATCCGCAAGGTCAGAACGTACTACTCTGGCTCTGTCCAAAGCCTGCTGAGACCTTCCGGCAGTCTGATCAACTTCCGCCTGATCTGCTGTGCTGCGGGCGTCGACAAGTCTTGAATCCAAAGCGTCAAAGTCCAGGCGAAGCAGTGAATAGCGGGCTCCGTTTACGTTTCTTTGGGTTTCTTCGATTTCTACCCTGAGCGTAGAAATAAGCGAATCGGTCTCGGTTCCGGCTCTCTGGGAACCGGCTCTTCCTTCGGCGATTGCCCTTTCTGCTGCAGCAATAGCTTCGGCGGCGAGCGTCTTTGCGGCGTCATATCTTTTATTTTCAGCTTCTTCTTCCATGCGCCTTAAGGAATCACGGGCACGAGCCAGGGTTCCGCTTGCGAATTGAACGGCATTTGAGTCATTTTCAGCCCTGAATACGGCTTCCCTTGCGTTTTCCATCTCTGTAACAGGAGGCTGAGCGCATCCCAAAACAAGCGCCGAAATCACAATTAAAATATAAAAAAGCTTAATGTTCATAAAAATACCTCTTTACCCTATTTTAATATAAATACATTTGTTTTTCCAGTAATTTTGAAAATTTTACCTCTTGATCAATCTTAAAACAACCTCTATTTTCTATAGTATATAGGATTTATTTAAGATGAGATTTACACCACTACTGAAACCCGGGCTTTTTGTGTATGAATGTATCAGAATTATAATTTTAATAGTTATTTTGTTCCAATACGGAAGAGATTCAGGTCTCCTTATAAGGGCGATTTTTACGACACCTTCCATCCTCTTCCCCATAATGGCGTTATTTATATGGCTCGATACAGACCGCTATCAGGTTTACCTGCCGCTGTTTATAGCCGGTAAATCCATAGGAGTTTTTTTGGAATTGGGCTGGTCTATTATTTCCCGTCAGGTTACAATATTAACAGGCGCAGGCGGCATAACTTCACTTGCCCAACTGACGCTAAGCGGCGATTTATTCGCCCTGGCTATTGCTTTATTTATCATTAAGGATATACAAAAGCCTACACAAACACCGGAGGAAATTTAATGCGAGTTATTCCAATAGCCAGCGGAAAAGGCGGAGTGGGAAAATCTCTTGTTTCGGCGAACCTGGCCGTTTCATTCGCGCAAGCGGGACAGCGGGTTGTTCTTGCAGACCTTGACCTGGGCGCGTCAAACCTGCACCTGGTACTCGGACACCACGCTCCGAAGGTCGGCATCGGAACATTTCTTAACAACACAAAATCAAACTTCAAAGATGTTATCGCAGATACTGATGTGCGGGGGTTAAGGTTCATCCCGGGCGACAATGAAATTCCCGGAACGGCAAATTTAAGCGCCATCCAGAGAAAGTCTCTTGTTAAGGAGCTTCTTGCCTTAAACGAAGAAACCGATATTTTAATCCTCGATTTGGGCGCGGGAACACATCAATCAATTTTGGACTTTTTCCTGCTTTCGAATCAGGGCATCGTTGTTTCCGCTCCGGCAGTTACAGCGGTCTTAAACGCTTATGTGTTTCTAAAAAACACTGTCTTTCGCCTGATGTTCAGCTCATGTGCCAAAGGCTCCAAAGCGTACGCTTATCTTGATAAAATGCGAAAGGACGGCGCCGGTCATATTTATATACCAAAACTTTTACCGGAGATAAAAAAAGTCGATCCGGCTTCCCATGACAAATTTGTAAAACGCCTTGAGACTCTGCGCCCCCGGTTAATTATGAATCTTGTTGATGAACCCAAGAACGCCGATGTCGCCATGAAGATTCGCCGTTCATGCGAAGAATACCTCGATTTAAAAATCGAGCACATGGGAATAATTTACCGTGACATGATTCAGGACAAAGCGCTCGCGGGAAGGCTCCCTATTATCCTTTACAAACCGCAGTCTGTTTTATCGCAGGCGATTTACCGCATTGCCGATAAAATCCTGGAAACCCCGGAAGATAATTTTACCCCGGACGATAAACAGATTGACGACAGCTTCACTGAAGCGGAATTGGAAGCGGAAATTGATTTCGACACAAAGATGGAATATGTTGAGGATCTGCTTCATTCAGGAGCCATGAGCCAGGGTGATTTAATTGAGACTGTTAAATCACAGCAGTTGGAAATTTCCAAGCTTAAAAAAGAAAATAATTTTATCAAGCTAAAATTGACAAAAGCCCTCCAGCAGGGTTTTAAGGTCTAGTTTTACTGCGAGGTTATTGATGATTTTTCCTTCGTGGATTAGCCCGGAAATTATCCCCGGTCTTCCGATTAGATGGTACGGGCTTATGTACATATTTGCCTTTGGCACGGCGTTTATTATGTACAGAAAGCAGGTAAAAGAACGCAACTTCCCAATGTCGGATGATTCCCTCTCAAGTCTTTTTTTCTGGGGGATACTCGGACTTTTAATTGGAGCGAGGCTTTTCTCTACTTTAATTTATCACGGCGACAGCACATACCTAAAAAACCCCTGGCTAATTTTCTGGCCATTCCAAAACGGCAGATTTACAGGGCTTCAGGGAATGAGCTACCACGGCGGAGCGTTCTGCGGTCTTCTCGCTGTAATCCTTTTCTCGAAAGCAAAAAAATACAGTTTCCGTGAAATCGGCGATATGTTCGCCGCCGCAATCCCTCTTGGGTTTACTTTCGGACGTATAGGAAACTTTATAAACGCAGAGCTTTACGGCAAGATTACCGCAAGTCCGCTTGGGATGGTCTTTCCGGAAAAATCGACAAGGCTTCTTTCCATACATGATCCCAAAGTGCAGGAAGTAGCCGAAAAACTTGGCATTGATTTAACTCAAACCGGAAGCTCCCTTGTAAATCTCCCCCGCCACCCTTCTCAGCTGTATCAGGCATTTTTTGAGGGCATTGTTTTATGGGTTATCGTATGGTCGTTCCGTAACAGAAAACCTTTTAAGGGCTTTTTGGTCGGGCTGTATTTCCTCGGTTACGGCGTTATTCGTTTTATAATCGAGTTTTTCAGGGAGCCTGATGCTCATCTTGGCTATCGCTTCGCTAACCTTACAACGGGGCAAATTCTATGCCTTTTTATGATTGCTTTCGGCTCAATCTGGATGGTAGCCGTCTCGAGCCTTCCCGACAGTAAACCGGTCAATGCTTTCAGCGAGGAAGAGCAAAAACAGGCGCAAAAAGAAGAAGCGGCAAGAGAGCGAAACCAGCGCAGGAAGATGCGGAAAAAACTCAAATAAAGCTGCTACTTGAAAAAAAGCGGATTTTTGGGTAACATATAAATTATCTGGAGGATTTATGACTTTAATGCAAATGATACAACAGGGTGCTGTCTGGCACCTGGTAGGGATGGGAGCCATATTCGGTTTAATGGTTTTTTTATTAAACGCCATCGGCGGAAAACTTGTGGCGCCCAAAGATCAACCCCAAAAATCATATGATATGCCGGCAGTTACAGCCGCCATTAGCGCCGCTGTAAATGAATACAGAAAAAATAAATAATTAAGGGAAGGATAAAATGTCAAAAGTACAACTTACAGATTTAGTATTGCGTGACGCTCATCAGTCACTCTTCGCGACCCGCATGGTAACTGCGGACATGCTGCCGATTTGCGACAAGCTCGACAAAGCGGGCTTTTACGCTCTTGAAGCCTGGGGCGGAGCCACATTCGACTCCTGCATCAGGTTCTTAAATGAAGATCCGTGGGAAAGGCTTAAAAAACTTAAAAAAGCTTTACCCAAAACAAAAATAATGATGCTCCTTAGAGGTCAGAATCTTTTGGGTTACCGCCACTATGCCGATGATGTAGTCGCCAAGTTCGTTGAATACGCGGCAAAAGACGGCGTTGATATCTTCCGCATTTTTGACGCGTGCAATGACCCGCGCAATTTCAAAGCAGCAACCGAAGCCGCGAAGAAAACAGGAAAGCACATTCAGGCTACAATTTCCTACGCTGTAACTCCGTTCCATACAATTCAAAAATACGCCGATTTCGCCAAACAGCTAGTTGATATCGGCGCGGATTCCATTTGTATTAAAGATATGGCAGGGCTTCTTAAACCCTACGAAGGCTATGAACTTGTAAAGGCGATCAAAAAAGTAACCAGCCTGCCTATCGAAATCCACACCCACGCCACAACAGGCATGTCCGTAGCGACTCTTACCAAGTGCGCCGAAGCGGGAGCGGAAATCCTTGACACAGCAATTTCTTCCATGGCGATGGGAACAAGCCACAGCCCGACAGAAACAATGGTCGAGATTTTTAAGGGAACAGAATACGATACAGGTTTGGATATCAATCTGTTACTCGAAATCGCGGCATACTTCAGGGAAGTGCGCAAGAACTATAAAAAATTCGAATCAAGTTTCCTCGGCGCAGATACCCGTCTTCTTGTAAGCCAGGTTCCCGGCGGAATGTTAAGCAATATGGAAAGCCAGCTTAAAGATCAGGGAGCAGCCGACAAGATGGACGATGTTCTTAAAGAAATCGCCGTTGTTCAAAAAGACGCAGGCTATCCGCCGCTTGTAACTCCTACAAGCCAGATCGTCGGAACGCAGGCTGTTTTCAATGTACTCTTCGGCAGATACACAAAACTTTCAGGCGAGTTCCAGGACCTTGTCGCCGGAAGATACGGCGCGTGTCCTGCTCCAAAAAACCCTGATCTTGTTAAAAAAGCTCTTGAAGCTCTCAAGATGGAAAAAGAAATCACTCACCGCCCGGCGGATGATATTCCAGCTGAATATTCCAAACTGGAAGAAGAAGCGAAAAAAATCCTCGGCACAAGCAATGTAACGCCGGAAGACGTACTCACTTATGCCATGTTCCCGAAAGTAGCTCCGGACTTCTTTAAGAAACGAGCCGAAGGACCTGTTGTATTTAAACCTGAGGCAGACGCTCCCAGCGCACCTGCAGGCGCAGGGCAAGCCGCCCGTTATTCTGTAAATGTAAACGGTTCCAATTACGATGTAGTTGTAGCTCCGGCAGGAACAGTAGCAGTCGCTCCGGCGGCTTCTGACACCCCAGCTGCGGCAGCCCCGGCAGCGGCTCCCTCGGCGGCAGCAACACCCGGCGGAAACACAGTTGTAGCTCCTCTCGCGGGAACAGTGCTTCGCTACAAAGCCTCCGAAGGACAGGAAGTAAAAACAGGCGAAACTATTTTAATTCTTGAATCCATGAAAATGGAAATGGAAATAAAATCCACCGCCAACGGAAAAGTTAGCTTCCTTGTAGCCACCGGAACCCAGGTCGTCTCCAAACAACCAATAGCGAAAATAAGCTAAGAAGCTCACACAATGAAGAAAGAGGGATTAGGCAGCAAACCTAATCCCTTTTTTATTTTAATTAAAGAGGAAGAATTTTTATTCAACAACACGCTGCGTGTGCGGACTTGGGCATCTGTCACCCTTGCGCTTTTTTTTCCAATCTTTTAAAAACCGCCGAAAAAACAGCTGTAATAATTAAATAAAGAACCATAGCTGGGATATAAACAAGAGCGGAACCTGTGGAAGCTTCTATGCTTCTCATAGCTCTTGTGATGTCAACTAACGCAATCATTGAGACAAGAGATACGTCTTTTAGCATCATTATAAATTCATTGCTGACAGGCGGGATAAGGCGCGTTATCACCTGCGGAAAAATAACATGGCGTATTGTCTGCATGTATGTTAAGCCAAGAGTACGGCTTACTTCATATTGCTCTTCGTCAATGCTTTGAACAGCGGCTCTTATGATCTCTGCGCAATAGGCGGCGCAGTTAAGGGAGAAGGCGATAAAAGCCGCCAGAAAACGGCTGTTTATTGTAAAAACCGGAATAATTTTTGGCAGAGCATAGTAAATAAAAAACAATTGCATTAAAAGAGGCGTGCCTCTAAAAAAGAAAATATACGCGCCGCATATTTTATTAAGCAGTTTTTTCCGTGAGATTTTTCCAAGAGCCAGAAAAATACCAAAAAAAAGCCCTGCGCTTACGGAGAGGACTGTTAATGACAGGGTAATCCAGGCTCCGCTTAAAAGCTGCGGCATCCATGAATAAATTTTTTTTAATATCTCCATAAATTAAAAACCTTTTTAATAAAAATTAAAGCCGCAGAATAATGGAATAAAACGAAAATTATCCAAAAATAGTATCATTTAATAATTGACAGGTAAATTCAGATTAGTTAAAATATAACTAATGTCACAAGCAGCCCGAACACCGCAGGATATTCCTGTATCTTCCTCAGGAAATGACGAATACCACTTTAAGCGCTCCAGATTAAACCGGCTGTACACAGAAGCGATGAAATATCCGCTGATTTTTGTATGCGCTGGAGCCGGTTACGGCAAGACTACAGCAGTTCATGATTTTGTTCAAGAGTATCAGGCTACTACTGCCTGGGTTCAGCTTTCCGAGCGTGATAATGTAGGCGGGCGTTTTTGGGAAAACTTTTCCCACAGCATGACATTGATAAACAACTCTCCTTTCGCCGCGTCGATAAAAAAACTGGGCTTTCCCGATACTCAGGAAAAATTAAAGCAATTTCTAGATTTATTACGCGAGCTTTCTGATAAAAAAAGACGAATTATTGTTTTTGACGACTGTCATTTCATAGAAAGCGATGAAGTAATCCGCTTTGTAGAAGAGGGAATTCGTAACCTGCCCATTGGAATTACATTAATACTTATTTCACGTTCAACTCCGCGGCTTAATATCGCGGGACTTGCATCAAGCGGGCGTGTTTTTAATGTGAGCGAGGACGAGCTTAAATTTACAGAAAATGAACTTGCTCAATATCTTCGAGGACAGAACATTACGATTTCTCCCGACAGTCTTAGAAAAATCATGCAGGATACCGAAGGCTGGGCGTTCGCCTTAAATTATATCGCGCGTTCCTACAAAAAAGCTCCCGGTTATGAAGGTTATCTGCAAAGCGCGATGAAAACAAATATTTTTCGTTTTATGGAAATCGAAATATGGAACACGATTTCTGCCCGCCTTCAGGATTTTTTGGTACGTCTTTCGTTAATCGATCATCTGTCTGTTGATTTAATAGCTCTTTTGGCGGGAGCGGATGAAAATATTGTCTGCGAACTTGAAAAACAAAACGCTTATGTGCGCATCGACAGTTATATAAACGCTTTTTTAATACACCCGCTTTTTTTGGAATTTTTAACAACAAAGCAAAATATGCTTACACAGGATCAAAAACATGACACATATACAATCGCGGGAGCATGGTGCAACAAAAACGGATTTAAGATCGACGCTCTTTCCTACTACGAAAGAATCGGAAATTACAAAGCTATTGTTAATATGTTCATTGGATCGCCTTCGCTGATACCGTTTGACATCGCCCGTTTTGCCGAAGTTATTTTAAATAACGCACCAAAGGAAGCGTATGATACTGTTACATATCTTGCTTCTACGCATTTACGCACATTGATGTGTCAGGGACTTTCTGAGGAATCGGAAAAAAAAGCGGCGTATTACGAAGAAATATTCCTAAAACTGCCAGAAGATCTTCCATTCAGAAGAAGCACGTTATGCAGCATTTATTATTGCTGGTCTATTATTCGCGCCGGAATAAACATGAAAACTGATGTTTACGATTTTCATGTTTACACAGAAAAATTATGCAAATGTTATCCAAAAGCGATAAATCCCGGAAATTTAATAGTGCGATCTCCATGTCCGTGGCTTTGCGCCGTAAGCGCTTCCAGAAAAGGCTCTCTTTTTGACTATCTAAGCGCATTAAAAAAAAGCATTGGGTTTATGTCCGAATGTTTTATTTCATTCGAAAACGGAGAAGACGATCTTGCTTTGGGAGAAATAAAATTTTATCAGGGTGATACGCATGCGGCGGAATCATCAATCTCAAAAGCCATTAGTATCATGTCAAGTACAAATTATATGGAGATGTCGCACAGAGCGTTATTCTACATTTTAAGAATTTCGTTTTTTCAGGGAGATTACGAAAAATCCGAGAAAGCCCTTAAAGACATGAAAATAAATCTTGATAACATGAAGGACTTAAACTGTTTTAATGATTACGATATATCTCTTTGCTGGTATTACTGCGCTCTTGGCCTTCCGGAAAAATCTCCGGACTGGATGAAAGAAAATTTCTCACTATTCGCAAGCACAAGGTTATACGAAAATTATACAAATCAAATAAAAGCCCGTTACTGCTACGCTACCAGAAACTACGCTCCTTTACTTTCCTACATTAATGAAACAAAACAGCACCTTTCTTATCTGTTCGGCAGAATAGAGCTGCTTGCTATGGAAGCCTGTGTTCATTACAAGTTAAAAAACAGGGAAAAATCTATTTCTTCTTTACAGGAAGCGTATAATGAAGCCTTAGGCAATGAAATACTTATGCCGTTTATCGAACTTGGAAAAGACATGCGCACTCTAACAGCGTTCGCGATAAAAGAATCAAGCTGTAAAATACCCAAATCATGGCTGGAAGAAATAAACCGAAAATCAGCGTCATACGCGAAGCGGCTTGCTCATGTAGTTACAAAATACAAACAGGCGAAAGGAATTTTAGAAACCGAAAATATCTCTCCAAGAGAAAAAGAAATACTTTCCGATCTTTCGCACGGTCTTTCCCGCTCGGAAATAGCGGAAAGCCGCGGTCTTTCCATAAATACTGTAAAAATGCTTATAAATAATATCTACATGAAACTTGGAGCGGAAAATCTCGCGGACGCAATCCGCATAGCCTCCGAGCGAAAAATAGTATAAAATATGTTAAATTAATTTTCCTTGCGCTAAACCTTAAATCTGGAAACTTCCTTGATTAAAGAAGCAATCGCTTCGCGGTTTTTCCTTGAAATCTCATTAACATGATTCACTGCGGTATTAATATGATCCGCCCCGGAAGCCATTTCATTCATGCCGGATTTAATTTCCTGCGTAGCCTTTTCCAGGTTAGTGCTCTCCCTTATAACTTCTTTCGCTCCGACAAGCATTTCGTTGGAACCGCCCTGAACCTGACGGGTAATTTCATTTACGTGTCCTATGCCGTCCAGTATCTGCTTACTGCCTATACCCTGCTCTTCCATAGCGTTTCTTATAATATCTTCCTGCTGAGATACGGTTTTAACGCTTGAATCGATAGCTCCAAATTTTTCAAGAACATTTTCTGTGGAAAACGTAATTTTTTCGATAGACTCTTTGATCTTTTTTAAGACGCCGCTGATTGTTTTTGACTGCTCGCTAGAATTTTCGGCTAACTTTCTAATTTCGTCAGCGACGACAGCAAAACCCTTTCCGGCTTCGCCCGCGTGAGCCGCTTCAATCGCGGCATTCATAGATAAAAGATTTGTCTGGCTTGCTATATTATCCATAACAGCGTTAATTTCCATCAAACCTTCCGATTCGCGCGCGATCTCTTTAATATCGGAAGCGACATCCTCAAGCCCCGTTTTTCCGACATCTGATGATTCACGTAATGTTTTAACATTGGCTGCGTTTTTTACAAGAGTTTCTGCGACTGATTGAATATTCGCGACCATTTCTTCAATTGCGGCTGACGCCTGCGAAATATGGGAGCTTTGATTTTCTACATGATCGTTTAACTTGTTAATGTTTACAGTTACCTGATCCATTGTAGAATGCGTTTCTGATACGCTTGCGCTTTGATTAACAATGCGCTCCTTAATGCTCTGTATATTTGCGGTTATTTCATTTACAGCGGAAGCTGTTTCGTTCATGTTAGCTGCAAGCTCGCTTCCTATTTCTGATAAAATATTTCCTTCTTCCTTTATATTGACAATCAGCTTTCTTATTTTTTCGATGGTTAAATTAAAATAATTGGCAAGATCTCCGATTTCGTTTTTAGATTTAACAGCGACGGCTTTTGTAAGGTCGCCTTCGCCTTCCGCTATTTCTTTTAATTCTTCCGTCATTAAAACAATCGGTTTAACTTTTCTTTTTACAATTGGATAGAATATTACAAAAAACATAATCATACCGAACGCTACCATTCCCATCGAAATATAGCCTGTTCTGTTTCCGGCTCTGTATATGGTGTGTTTAGGCAGATAAGAAACCAGAGTCCAGCCTGTTATTGGAACTGTCATTGTGCAAATTATATAATAGCCGTCGGCGCTGTAAAAACTGTCTGATGAAAGCACCTGCTCGCGGTATTCTTCAAAACCTTTGTCTTCAAAAAAATCAATTGTCATTATCCTGGAAGAATCGGTGTGGGTAATATATTTGCCTGACGAATGTATTAAAAAACTTGTTACTTCATCCACGATGGATTTACTGTTTGCCATTTCATTTAAGTCCGCCATGGAAACATCAAGACCTACCACGCCGATTGTTTCGATGCCTCTGTTGACGCCTTTAACAATCGAGACAACAAGCTCACTCGTTTTTTCTTCGATGTAAGGGGTGGTAAATACTATCTGCCCCATTCCCGCCATAGCGTCTTTGTGCCATGGAGCCGCGGTATTGTCGTAAACGAGATTAGCAGGTCTCCAGCCGCTGGAAAAAACCATAAAACCGTCTGGTTCGTCATACCTTCCGACGCTAGTTCCGAATACTTCCTTTACATCAGGGTGAATATTGGCGGAGGTCTGAAAAATATCACGAAGCCTTGTTATATTGACAGGAGACTCGTTCATCACCGGAAGGGTGTTTCTCGCGGTAAAATCCAGCACAAGAGCGCACTCGCGCAGTCTTGAATCGATGCTGTCACGCAGGTGAGAAGAGGACTCATAAAGAACCTGCCTGGTCTGACGATTAGCGTTAACCCTCATTCCAACAGTAAAGCCGCACCACATAAGAACACAGGATGCAAAAATACCCAATAAAATAATAACCAGCAACTCAACCGCAAAAGAGCTCTTTCTTGCCATTTTAATCTCCTGGGGTTTTCCAAAACTCTTGGTTGTTTTAGAAAAGCCTTTCTTTTATCAGACTATCATAAAAATAAAAAAAAAGAATGAAATTTTAATAAAAATATGTTGCTTTTTTTATTCTGTTTTGTTATAGTTGATGTTACCGAACGGTCGTTAACAAAAACAATTTGTATAATGTACAAATATGTTCATTATCGATTTATAAGGATTATCTATAATTATGAGGATATTTTGACAAAAGCGGAAATTATAAGCGCCGCCTTTAGGGTATGGGGGCGCAATTTATACAGAAAAACAAGTCTCTCCAAGCTCGCAGGCGAATTAAAGGTTAGTAAACCAGCCCTGTACAGGCATTTTGCCAGTAAAAAGGCACTTACAGCCGCTATGACAGAGCATTTCCTTGACGATTTTGCCAATTCTGTAAAATCTGATTTTGAACAGGCTCTTAAGACCAGCGATGTTGATGATGGAGTTTCTACCATAATAAGGTGTATTTCCAGCTATTTTAATCAAAATGTATACGCTCTTATTTTCTCTCTTATTAATATTTATGATCAAAACCTGAATAAATACACTATTTCGGACAGCTTAAAATCCCGGGGAGCTGATATGGGCACCCTCCAGGCTGTTCTTGAAAAAAAATACAACTGCGACCAGCCTCTGCTTCGATTAATTTTCGCTACGCTTACATTCAAAATGATGTATTTTCATAAATCTAATGAAGCGATGGAAAAACCGCTGTCGGAAAATGAAGTTCAAAAAATTAATTCGATAATAAACCAGACTATTAAATACGGGCTTGGATATTCAAACGGAAAGGCGGATATTAATTTTCAAAAACTGGAAAAATATGTTGATGAATCAAAGCTTGATTCCGAGCCGGAAATGTTTTTTAAGGCTGTTGCGGAAGCTGTAGCGCAGGCCGGCCCCTGGGATGTAACAATGGAAATGGTTGCCAAAAAACTTGGGATGAGTAAAAGCAGCCTGTACGGTCATTATAAAAATAAAAAAGATATGCTTCGCCGTCTTTTTATGAGCGAATTTAAAAGAATAATCGCATTTGCCTGCCTTGGTATAAAATTTTCTGCCAATGGAGCTGAGCAATTGTACCTCGGCATATATTCTATCGCGGTGTACCTGCGCTCACGCCCGGAAATATTAATCACCCTGGACTGGATTCGAATGAGAAAACTGGATTTGGGCAAACCGGAAAAGAAAATTGAATTTTTCAGGCTTTTTGAAGATATCGATATTGAGCCGATTCGGGACGCGCCGGAAGACGATAAACAGCGTGTGTCTCACTGGATCATTTTTTTATTAATAAATATTTTAACTCACCCCATAGAAGAAACAGGAAAAATCCCTGATTCACATACACAGAACAACTGTATTCGTTTATTATACAGATTTATCACATTAGGTCTTGGAGGCTTTATACGATGAAATTAAAAAACCTGGCAATACTTGCGCTTGTTTGCGTAAACTTGCAGGCTCAGGAAACCGCCGCTTCTGATGAAGCAATTGCCGCTAACGCTCCTTCAAAAATTACCATAAGCGAAGCTGTTGAGATGGCAATTAAAAACAATCTTAGCCTTGAATCTGAAAGGTTGACTCTGACAGCAAGAAGGCAGTTCTCTGATATGTCATGGAATCAGTTTATTCCCACAGTTGATGTCGGCGGCGCTCTGCTTCGGTTTAACAATACGCCATCAGGAATCGGCGATATGCTGGAACCGCTTTTTGGTGCAATGGGAATGCCTCTGCCGCCGGGAACATTTCCTGCGCAGCCTCAGTGGCGGCTTGCGGGTTCTTTGACAATAGCGCTAAATTTTAACTTCGCGATGATCGAAGAAATGAACAGACTTCGCCTTGATTACGAAAAAGGTTTAGTCAGTTTTGAGAGAGCCAAATCTCAGCTTGAACGTGATGTGCGAAAGTCATATCATAATATGCTTCTTTTACAGGAAAACATCGCTCTTCTTAGAGGAAGTTACGCCAACATGGAACGTCAGGTGCAAATGGCGCAGGCGAACTATAACGCGGGACTTGCTCCTGAATTATTTTTGCTGCAGGCACGCGTGGCAAGAGAAAACATGCGCCCTGTAATCGATCAAGTTGAGAACGGACTTAGGCTTTCCATGGCGCAGTTTGCGATGTTTTTGGGACTGCCTTATGACACGGAATTTGAACTTGTAGCCGAGACAAACACCAATATTTTTATTCCTCTGGACGCTTCGGAAATAATTTCCATGTCAACAGGAGGAAGACCTGAGATTCTGGAATTAAGACAGGACATTCTTTCTTTAAACAGCATAAGAAAATCAACATGGTACAGATTATACACTCCTACTCTTTCTCTTTCGTGGAACGCAGACCCGACCTTTTCAGGTGATCCGTGGAAAGACAGCTGGTTTAATTCTGGAAGCTGGAATCAATCGCAGGGTATGTTTAGAATTGCGCTGGGTTTTCGCTTAAATGGTCTTTTCCCGTTTACTCCGGAAAATCAAAATATAAAAACGCTTGATCATCAATTGACTTTGCTAAACATGGGACTTGCGCAAATGGTTAATGGAACGCAGATAGAAGTTTACAATAACGTTCTCTCGCTGGAAAGAACGCGGCTTAACGCTCAGGCGCAGGCTCAGACTGTAAGCCTCGCAGAACAATCTTACCGCCTTACAGAAGAAGCGTACAGGGCAGGTTTACAGGATTATTTTCAGGTGCAAAACGCAGAGCAGTCATTAAGGCAGGCTCGTGTTCAGCTTTTGGAACAGCAGTTTAATTACCTTAACGGCATTATAGATCTTGAATATTCAATTGGAGTTCCGTTTGGAACATTATCAACAAGGAGAGGACAATGAAATTAACGATGAAAATCTCACGCATGGGAAAAACATCACTTCTGGATATTAAAACACAAAGTTTGATACTTTGCGTTTTAACAGTTTTATTAATAACGCTATCCGCCGCCGGCTGCAAAAAAGAGGACGATAAAAAAACAGTTTCGGAAGGACCTATATTCGCTGTTAACACAATAGCGGCGGTAAAAGGTCAAATCCAGGATTATATTACATTCTCAGGCGATATTGTGGCAGGATCAACTGTAGACGTACTCCCGGAAGCAGCCGGAAGGGTCGCGGAAGTTTTTGTTACTGTCGGAAGAAGGGTAAACAGGGGAGATAGAATCGCCTCTGTTGATCCTTCGCGCCCGGGAATGACATTCCGTCACAATATAGCGACAGCTCCCATAAGCGGAACAATTGTCGCTGTCCCTGCTCAGGTTGGAATGACAGTAAGTCAGGCTGTGCCTCTCGCGCGTATTGCAGGCGGAGGCGCTCTTGAAATCCGCCTCCATGTAGCGGAAAGATTTATTTCCAGAATGTCGCTTAACCTCCCTTGCGAAATTACTCTTGACGCGTGGCCCGGTGAAATATTCAGAGGCAGCATCAGCGAATTATCGCCGACTGTAGATCTCGCCTCACGAACAATGGAAGTGCGCGTCAATGTGCGTGATTCAGGATCAAAATTAAAACCTGGTATGTTCGCGCAAGTCAGGATTGTAACAGAACATAAAGATAACATTGTAAAAATTCCCGCATCCGCTGTAGTAAGCAGATTCGGCGAACAATATGTCTATGTCATAGAAGCGGTTGAGTCAGAAACAGAAGAAACGGACCAAACAGCAGAAGAAAACGGCGAAGAGCAGACTAAAAGAATATCCTATGTCGTTAGAAAGAGAACTGTTACACCCGGTATTTTAATCGACGGAGTCGTTGAAATAACGAGCGGTCTCTCTCCCGACGAAGAAATTGTTGTAAAGGGACAGACATTGCTTGATGACGGTTCCCGTGTAAATATTATTGAACGAGTAACTCCGTTAAGGGAGCGATTATGAGCATGGTAAAAACCGTCGTTGCGCGGCCGACAACATTTTTCATAATCTTTGCCCTGCTAATCGGGCTTGGGCTTTTTGCGATGCTGAATCTTCCCATCGACCTATACCCGGAAATTAATCCTCCGTATCTTGCGGTTTTTACCTCATACTCCGGAGCTGGACCAGAAGAAGTTGAACGTTCTGTTACCCGAATTTTGGAAGCAACCTTGTCAAGCGTATCCAGTCTGGAAAAGGTCTCATCGATTTCGAATAAAGGCACCAGTATAGTTATAATGGAATTTACATACGGCACAGATCTGTCCGATGCGTCCAACTCCGTCCGTGACGCTCTTGAACGAGTCAGAAGATTTATGCCTACAGGCGCTGAAACGCCGATGATTTTTAAATTTGATCCGTCCATGATTCCAATTATGGGTTTAATGGCGACTTCTGACAGAAGAACTCCTGAAGAGTTACGTGAAATATCGGAAGATACCATAATTCCCCGCATTGAGCAGACACCAGGTGTTGCCACAGCTTCCGTAAACGGCGGCAGAGAAAAAATAATTCGCGTAGAAATTCCTCAAAGCCGTCTTGAAGCGTACGGACTTACAATTACGCAGATACAGCAGATGATAGCGGCGCAGAATATACAAACAGCCGCCGGAACCATTACAGAAGGAAGCATGTCGTACCTTCTTACAACAATGGGTGAATATACATCACTTGATCAAATCAAAAACACGGTAATTTCCTACAGAGGCGGCGGTTTTACAGGAATGCAGGTAGAAATGCCGCGCCAAATTTACTTAAGAGATCTTGCTGATGTTTTTGAAGGATTCAAAGACGAAACAAGCGCTGTTTATGTAAACAATCATCCTGCTGTTATTTTAATGGTTCAAAAACAGAGCGGAAAAAATTCTGTGCAAACGGCGAAAGATTTACGCGCGAGAATCGACAGGATGTCCCGTGAGCTTCCCGCCGATATAAGTATCACAGAAATATTTAATACAACTGATATAATAGAAAATTCACTTAATCAGGTTACGTCTACGGCGATTTCGGGCGCTCTCCTCGCGATCTTTACATTGTTTTTATTCCTTCGCGCGAAAAAACCGACAATGATTATCGGTATCAGCATTCCCGTGTCTGTAATTATAACGATGTTGTTTATGTACTTCGCGGGGCTCACTTTAAATATGATGACAATGTCGGGGTTAATTCTGGGAATTGGCATGCTAATAGATAACTCCATTGTAATCCTTGAGAATATTTATAAATACCGCGAAAAAGGAGCAAAATTAAAAACAGCAGCAGTACTCGGCACTTCAGAAATGATAATCGCCATTACAGCTTCTACCCTTACTACAATTTGCGTATTCGCGCCTCTTGTAATGTTCCAGGGACTTTTGGAACTTGCCGGAGAAATGTTTTCTGGTCTTGCTTTTACAGTTGTAATATCGCTTGCCATATCCCTTTTTACCGCCATTTTTCTTGTACCAATCCTTTGCAGTCATTACCTTCCAATTGTTACGCGAAAACAGGTTCCCTTAAAAGGACCGATTGCCGTCGTTGACGCGAAATTTGAGAAATTTTTCGTATGGCTGGAAAGCAAATATAAAAACGCCATTGTAAAAGTACTTAGACATAAACTTATTGTTATACTTACCTTATTGGGGCTTTTAATAATAAGCATTATTTTGGTTCCCATTATCGGATGGGAATTTATGCCTCAGGAAGAAAGCGACACTGTAAACGTAACAGCAACGCTTCCTATGGGAACTACTCTCCAGGAAACGGAAGCGATTTTACGCCAGCTCCAGCTTATAGTAGAAAAAGAAGTAAAAGGTTTTGAAAGAATTATCATAAACGCAGGCGGCGGCGGAATGATGGGCATGGGAGGCGGAAGTCATTCAGGCTCTCTTAGAATAAGCCTTCCTGAATATTCAAAGCGTATTGAAACCGCCAATCAAATTCAGGACATACTTCGTCCGCATTTTAATGATTTTCCGGGCGTTACATTCTCATTCTCAAGCGGAATGGGCGGAATGATGGGCGGCGGAGACGCTGTAGACATTGTTTTAAGAACTGACAATCTTGTAAAAGGCAAAATTATCGGAGAAAGAATCGCCGCTCTTTTAAAGGAAAGGCTTTCTGATTATGTTACGGAACCGCAGGTTGATCTAAAAGACGGGCTTCCCCAGTTTGAAATTGTTCTTGACCGCGAAAAAATGTACGCACTTGGTCTTAACGCCTTTACTGTCGGCAATGAAATAAGAGCCGCCGTAGACGGAGTTACCGCCACAAGGTATAAATCCGCCGGTAAAGATTACGATGTTGTTTTAATTCTTGCGGAAGCGGATCGCAGCACATTGCCCGCTCTTGATAATATTTTTATAAACAGTCAAATGGCGGGAAGAGTTCCGCTTTCCAGCTTTGTGCGTTATCAGGAAGGAACAGGACCGCTTTCCATTAACCGCGAAAATCAATCGCGCGTTATTCATGTTACAGCCGGAGCAAGACCCGGAGCCAGAACAAATCAGCTTCAGGCAATGGTAGAAGATTTAATAAGATCGGAAATTCCAATCGAAGATGACGTAATTATCGAATACGGCGGAGCGAACGCTGAAATGTTAAAAATAATGGGACGCTTTGTGTTTATTTGTGTAGTAGCTATTTTCCTTGTATTCGGAATTATGGCGAGTCTTTTTGAATCATTCCGCTCTCCGTTTATAATTATCCTGACTATTCCTCTTTCGTTAATTGGAATTGTCGCGATATATCTGATTACAAATACGATCTTTAACGTTCTTACGGCGGTAGGTCTTTTGGTATTGATCGGCATTATTACAAATAACGGCATCATTCTTGTTGACTATACTAACCTTCTTAGAAAGCGCGGCTATCCATTAAATGAGGCGTTAGTTGAAGCAGGCAGAAGCCGTCTGCGCCCGATTTTAATGACAACTGTTACAACTGTTTTGGGTCTTGTGCCGATGGCGTTCTTCCCCGGCGAAGGAACGGAAATCGTAGCGCCGATTGGAAAAACAGTTCTGGGAGGGCTTTCGTTCGGCACATTAATGACATTGTTCTTAATGCCGACAGTTTACGCAATATTTAACAAATACTCTGATAAAAGAGCCGCGAAAGCTCAGGAAAAACGCGATAAAATAGCAGCCGGCGAAGGCCGCAAGAAAATGGAGGCAGTATGATCCGTCTGGAAATAATAGCGAACCGCTCTGTAGAAGAAAATATCCTGGAAGCGCTGGCAAAAGAAGGCGTAGGTAAATATTACACAAAAATTCCCAGCGTATGGGGAGTCGGCGCTTGCGGTCCCCGTATGGGTGACGCCGTTTGGCCGGAAGAAAATTTTGCTTTAATAATTTGGTGCGAGAGCGACGAAGCCAAAGGCGTAGAAACCGCCATCTCTAAAGTAAAAGCAAAATTTCCCGGAGAAGGGATTAAACTGTTTGGAATATAGATGAAATATTTAATAGCGAAGATTTAGGGAGTAATAGTACAGCAATCTAAGCGCAAGGGTAGAGGGGGCAAAGCCCCAGCAGCTAAGATGGCTGGAATTTTCGGCTAATAAATTTCAGACCGCTTTGCGGTCTTGAGCATCATTAACTTGGTAAAAAACCAGCCATAGACGCCGCTGGGGCTTTGCCCCCTCTGCCCTTGCGATTGGTTAGGGTGATATAAATAGCAGTATTTTTTCTCAAGCTGCTTTCGCAGCAATAATATGAACCCCCAGAACTTTTTGCCCTCACCCTTGCGATTTGGTTGGGTAATATAAATAACAGCAATCATTCTAATAAATGCTCCAAGAACTTTGCGCCTCTGCCCTTGCGATTGGTTGAGGTATCTTTTGTTTAATTATTAGTAGTCTGAGTCAGCTGTTGTTTAATTTCGTCAAGAGAGAGACCTTGATCGATTAATGAAACAACGTATTTTGCGTTTTCTATAGTACCTTCCCCACGACCAAGCTCAAGTCCCTGTTCAAGTCCTAGTTCTCGTCCTCTTTCCATACCTATCTCAAGAGCCTCTCTGGCTCGAATGTCTGCGATCTCTTCTACAGTGACGTCTCCGTAAAGCATGTTGATAACCTC
>JGI24695J34938_10001024_pt1 | contig 25290 bp, 24 predicted proteins | sample TergutCo191P3_FD_34938 | JGI IMG/M metagenome (IMG submission 34938)
ATGAACATGCACGTTTTGGTTGTAATGACCGACATGACAAATTACTGCGAAGCGCTGCGGGAAGTTTCGTCCATTCGCGGTGAAGTCCCAAGCCGCAAAGGGTATCCCGGTTATCTTTATTCCGATTTATCTTCTCTTTATGAAAGAGCAGGAAAAATAAAAGATTCGTCCGGTTCAATTACACAGATACCGATTCTTTCCATGCCCAATGATGATATAAGTCACCCTATTCCTGACCTATCAGGTTACATTACAGAAGGGCAAATTGTACTTGAACGCGATCTTTATCAAAGGGGCATTTATCCTCCTGTTGCAGGTCTTCCCAGTCTTTCGCGTTTGATGAAAGACGGAATCGGTGAAGGCATGACAAGGGAAGATCACAAAGACGTATCAAGTCAGGTTTTTGCCGCCTATGCGAAAGTAAAGCAAATTAGAAACTTAGCCTCGATAATCGGCGAAGAGGAACTTTCCGCAGGCGACAAACAGTATATTAAATTCGGTGAAAAATTCGAACAGGAATTTTTGACTCAGGGCGAATACGAAAATCGAAGCATAGAGCAAACTCTTGATTTATGCTGGAAAGTATTAAAAGAACTGCCAAAAGAAGATCTCTTACGGGTTAAAAAAGAACATATAGAAAAATACATGGTAAAATAATTATTCCTGGATTTTAATTCAAGGGTATTTTTTCTTAAAACCGCTTACTCTTGCGGATACTGTTTCGTTTAACGAAGAACGCTCGCCGCGAATAAGATAATGGTATCCAAGCCCCGCGATCATGGCGGCATTATCGCCGCAAAGGTCAAGCGGCGGAAAAATACAGCGAAGATTGGAATATTTAGAAAGCCGGCTTCTAAGACAACTGTTAGCTGCAACACCGCCGCCTGCGACAATGTTAGTAAGACCTGTGTCCTCTGCCGCATTCAAAAGTGCGCGAAGAAGGGTTTCTATCGCGGTTTTTTGGAAACAAGATGCAATATCTTCGTTTGTAAATTTTTCCTTTTTTTTAAACAGATCAAGCTGATTTACAACAGCGTTTTTTAAACCTGAATAGGAAACGTCATAACGATGATCTCCTTTATGCAAAGAAGGCAGCGGAAAACGAAATGCTTCGCTATCTCCTGTTTGTGCCATTTTATCGATAACGGCTCCGCCCGGATATCCAAAATTGTAATGTTTTGCCACTTTATCAAACGCTTCGCCAACTGCGTCATCAATGGTTGTTCCAAGCACTGTAATATCGTCAAAATTATCAGCTCTGCAAATAATTGTGTGACCGCCTGAAACCAACAATCCTAAAAACGGATATTCTACTTTTTCTTGACCCTTGTTTAAAAAAGGCGCATACAAATGAGCAAGCATATGATCGACAGCAATAAAAGGAATATTAAGCGCCCATGAAATTGCCTTTGCAAAAGAAAGACCAACTAAAAGAGAGCCGGAAAGCCCGGGGCGGTTAGTAACTGCGAGTGCGTCAATTTCAAGAATTTTTAAATTTGCTTTTTCTAAAGCTTCACTTGTAACTGTGTGTATCCATTCAATGTGTTTTCTGCTTGCGATTTCCGGCACTACCCCATTGTACGGCGCATGAAAAGGAATCTGCGTAGCTATTATATTTGAAAGTATTCTATCGCCGTCTTCTACTATGGCAGCCGAACACTCATCGCATGATGTTTCTATACCTAATATCTTCATTATATTGATTATACTAAGTAAATCATTAAACAAGAGGTATTGTCAATGTATTTAATTTAAAAAATTTTAAATTTTCCTCAGTGGCAGCTGGCCGCGCATACCGCAAAACCTTTGATGAGTCCGCTTTCGGAGCCATTCAGCATACAGCACTTATATTAAGGAATTATTATTATGAAACAAAAACTTTTAATATTAACTTATCTATACAATTAAACACAAGTGCTGAATGCTGAACTTTTTTTACCTCTAATAGGACGTTATTGGATTACAAGTCTCCTACAGCGGAGAATTCAAAAATGGTTTTCCGTTATGCACAGCCTGCTGCTACTGAGGAATTTTAATTATTTATGATACAAGGATATTTCGTTTTAATATCATGATTATCTTCTATTAACAAAAAATTAATTTATTATTGTGAGGCTGAGCAGCATTGAGTTAATTACTTGATTATTTCTGACGCAGTTTTAATAGTATAACCTTGCGACAACCATACAGGATAATGTTCTGTTAAAAGTGGAGCCAGGTCTGGCGACCATGTGTGGCCGATCATTACCGCAAGACCGTTTCTTTGCGCTCTTGTAAGACCTGTATTGATATATCGAAGCATCGCGTCTTTATTCTGTTCGTTATCTATAAAAACATTTCTTTCGGCAAAAGGAAGTCCCATTTGACGCGCTAAAACAGGCACGATAGAATCGGCTGTCGTTCGTGAATCCAGGAAATAAAGATTGTTTTCTTTGCAAAAATCCAAAACAGTGCGCATGATTTCCCTGTCCATCGTTACTTTTGATCCTTGATGATTATTAATTCCCGATACAGGACCTACTTCTGCAATGTTACGTGCAAGTATCGATCTTATTTCCTCATCGCTCATGCCTGTATAAATTGCGCCGGGACCGGGGTTTTGCGCGCCAATCGCTTCCATCGGCTGATGAAGAATCACTTCTTTTCCTGCGGCTCTAATTCGTCTTGCAGCTTCCGCAGAATGAGGAAGGCCGGGCAGCACGGCGATTGTAATAGGACCTGGAATACGCAGGAAAGGTTCAATCTCGCGAAGATTATTTCCCGCATCGTCAATTACAAAAACGACTGTTCCAATACTTGCAACTGGGCGCACCGCAGGCGGCGTAACATTCGTTGTAGAAGAAGGTAAAGGAGCTGCAGGCGCAGGAGTTTCGGTTCTTCGCGGCACACGTCTTGTTTCTCTTGCAGGCGCTGAAGTTTCAGGCGAAGGCGGCGCAATCGTTATTTCGGGAGTTGGCGCTTTTGGTTCCTTAGGGATATTTTCAGATACTATAGGAATCTCTTCATTGATAATTGTCTGCTCGATTTTTTCATCATTGTTGTTCATCGTTGAATGAACCATTATTATAATAAATGAAACAAACGCAGAAAAGACAACAATAACGCCGACAAGCATAAATGCTTTAATTGCATCAGAGAAAACGGTTTTTTTTCGTCTTTTGAACGATTTTTTAACATTTTTACCGGTTTTTACAGCTTTTTTCATAATTCTTATATAACATTATCGGCAAATCTATTGCGTAATATTCTATATTTATGGATAATAAAGCAACTATATTTTTAGGCTTTTAAGGAGAAATTAATGAAAAAGAAAATTATCCTCGCATATTCAGGCGGTCTTGACACCACAGCGATCATCCCCTGGTTAAAAGAGAATCAGGATTGTGAAGTTATTGCGGTATGCGTTGATGTTGGGCAGACTGCCGACTGGAAAAATATTCAAAAACGCGCAATGAGCACGGGAGCATCAGCCTGTTACATTGCAGATGTTAAAAAAGAATATGTCGAAGAATATATTTGGCCGGCTTTAAAAGCGGGCGCTGTTTATGAAGATAAATATCTTCTTGGAACTTCCACTGCAAGACCGTTAATCGCGAAAGTACTCGTAGAATATGCCAGAAAAGAAAAAGCGACGGCTGTCGCTCACGGCGCAACCGGCAAAGGAAACGATCAGGTCAGGTTCGATCTTGGCATCATGGCGCTTGCTCCCGATTTGGAAATAATAGCTCCCTGGCGAATCTGGAAAATTAAAAGCAGGGAAGATGCGATTAGGTATTTAAAAAGAAGAAAAATAAACGCGCCTTTTAATAAAAGAAATTCATACAGCATGGACGATAATCTTTGGCACATTTCTCATGAGGGGCTAGAACTTGAAGACCCGGCAAACGAACCGCAGCTTAAAAAAATGCTTGCGATGATTGTGCCGCCCGAAAAAGCGCCTAACAAAGCGGAATATGCCGAAATCGAATTTGACAAAGGTATTCCTGTCGGTCTTAACGGAAAAAAAATGGAAGGCGTTCAGTTAATTAACGCGTTAAATAAAATCGGCGGCGCAAACGGAATCGGCATTTGCGATTTGGTAGAAAACAGGGTTGTCGGAATGAAATCGAGGGGCGTGTATGAAACGCCGGGCGGAACGATTCTTTATTACGCGCATCAGGAACTTGAGCATCTTTGTTTAGACAGGCAAACCTATTCATTTAAACAGCAAGCTTCTTTAAAAATAGGCGAGCTCATTTACGGCGGTCTTTGGTTTACTCCGTTACGCGAAGCTTTATCCGCGTTTGTTGACAGTACTCAAAGCACTGTTACAGGCAAGGTAAAGGTTAAACTTTATAAAGGCTCGATTAGCTCTGCAGGGGCAACATCACCCTACTCGCTTTACAATACAAGTCTTGCAAGTTTTACAACAGGCGATTTATACAATCATGCCGACGCAAAAGGCTTTATAAAACTTTACGGACTTCCTGTATTGGTAAGGTCTCTTATGCAACAGGAAAAAGGCATAGCAAAACCGGTTACATCATCGACAAGCACAGCAAAAAAGAAAACTACAAACAGAGCCAAAACTGCAAAGAAAAAATAAGGAAAGCTAATGGCAAAAAAGAAATCGTCAAATACAAAGCCGCTTTGGGCAGGGCGTTTGTCACAAAAACCGGAAGAAGAGGCGTTTTTGTTTCAGGCATCGATAAATGTTGACAAGCGGCTTGTGTTCGATGATATTGCGGGAAGCAAGGCTCACGTTACAATGCTTGGCAGGCAGGGGATTATTCCTAAGGACAGCGCGTCAAAAATTGCAAAAGAACTTGACGCAATGTGTTCCGATTTAAAAGAAGGCAAATTAAAAATCGATGAAAAACAGGAAGACATTCATTCGTTTTTAGAATCTGTTTTAACAGAGCGTCTTGGCGATACGGGAAAAATGGTTCATGCGGGAAGATCAAGAAACGATCAGGTTGCCGTTGCTTTTCGTTTGTATTTAAAACGCGCAATTCCTTTACTGCAAGCAGAGCTTGCTTCCCTAATAAATGTTCTTTTGGATACGGCAGAGGCAAACGTAAACAGCATAATGCCGGGGTACACGCATCTGCAAAGAGCGCAGCCTGTAACGCTTGCGCATCATCTTTGCGCATGGGCATGCGGCTTACAGAGAGATTATTCACGTCTTACCGATGCGTTAAAAAGACTTGACGAATGTCCGCTTGGAAGCGGCGCACTTGCAGGCACTTCCCTTCCCTTAGACAGAAAATTGACGGCGGCAGCATTAAATTTTTCCCGTCTTTCCATTAATTCGATGGACGGCGTTGCAGACCGCGATTTTGCATTGGAACTTTCTTCTGTAATCGCAATTACAATGACTCATCTTTCGCGTTTTTGCGAAGATGTCGTAATTTGGGCAAGCGAAGAATTTAAATTTATCGAGCTTTCCGAGTCATGGAGCACAGGCTCTTCCATAATGCCTCAGAAAAAAAACCCCGACTTTGCAGAATTAATTCGCGGCAAGTCAGGAAGAAGCGCAGGAAATCTTGTCGCTCTTTTTACTTTATTAAAAGGGCTTCCGTATGCATATAACAAAGATCTTCAGGAAGACAAAGAAGCGCTCTTTGACAGCATCGATACATTAAGCGCGTGCCTTAGAATGTTCAAAGGAATGATACAGAGCGCGGGTTTTAATTTAAAACGCATGAAAGCGGCATGTACGGGCGGCTTTTTAGAAGCGACAGACACCGCAGAATATTTAGTGCGAAAAGGCGTTCCGTTTCGCGCGGCGCATGAAATTGCAGCATCTCTCGTTCGTGAATGTATCGAAAAAGGACTTAAATCGATTTCCGGTTTGGAAATTGCAGAGCTAAAGAAAAAATCAAAACTTTTTGAAGAAGATATTTACAAGGCAATAACTCCTTTAGCTTGCGTTAGAACGCGCGATCTCCCCGGAGGTCCTGCGCCAAAAGAAGTAAGACGACAGATAAAACAACTTCGAAGGAAAATATGAATGATTTGTTTGTAACAATTCTAGAAAAGTTTATTGCGGCGGCGGCGATACGTTTGAGCGACGACGTAATGGCGCGGCTTACGCAGATGCGCGAAAACGAAGATTCTCCCCTGCAAAAGGCAATCTATGACAGTTATTTTAAAAATTTAGAAATGGCTCTCGATCAAAAAAAACCGTGCTGTCAGGATACGGGTCTTCTTCAATTTTATATAAAAGCGGGAACTAAATTTCCTTTTCTTGACATTACAAAAGAAGCAATAACAGAGGCTGTGCGCCGCGCAACGGTAAGCGTTCCGCTTCGTCCTAACGCGGTAAATTTTTTTGATGCACATAACACAAACGACAACACAGGAGAGCGCTGTCCGTGGATCGATTGGGAAATTGTACCTTCTTGCGATGAAATGGAAATTATTCTTTATTTTTCGGGCGCCGGGTGCAGTCTTCCAGGGCACGCAAAAGTTTTTAAACCATCGGACGGAATCGAAGCGATTGTTCCGTTTGTGTTTGATGTTGTGACAGGTCCCGGCGTAAACGCATGTCCTCCGCTTCTTGTCGGAATCGGACTTGGACACAATACTGAAAATGCGGCTTCTCTTTCTAAAAAAGCAATTTTAAGACAGGTTGGAACTTGCCATCCTCATCCAAAGGGTGCAGAATTGGAAAGGCGGCTTTTTAACGAACTTAACAATATCGGAATGGGAGCGCAGGGACTTCCCGGCAGACAGGCTGTTATGGGAGTGCATGTCGAATCTTCAGCCAGACACACTGCAACAAGAGCTTGCGCAGTTAATGTTTCGTGTTATATGATGAGACGCGGTATATTACGATTAAAAAGCGATTTGTCTTATGAGCTGCCGTCTTATAAGGATGTATCATTATGATAAATCTTTTAAAAATAGTTGCCTCATACGAAACGGAAAATATTGACATCGGCAAATTAAGAATAGGCGACATTTTTTATTTATCCGGGATGCTTGCAACAGGGCGTGATGAAGTGTATCACAGAGTTGTGGAAGAAAATATAATGCCTCCTGTTTCATTAAAAGATATGGCGATCTATCACGCGGGGCCCATTGTAAAAGAAATTACACCTAATAAACAATGGGAACTTGTCTCTTTAGGACCTACGACATCCGCGCGAATGGAAAAGTGGGCGGCAGATTTTTTGGAAAAGACAGGCGTTAAGGTCATGATTGGAAAAGGCGGCATGGGGGAAAAAACAGCTGATGCGTGCAAAAAATACGGCGCGATTCACTGCGTTTACCCCGGCGGATGCGCGGTTCTTGGAGCAAGCCAAATCGAAAAAATTGAAAATTGCTATTGGCCCGAGTTTGGAATGGCAGAATGTATGTGGACAATGACTACAAAATTATTCGGTCCTTTGATTGTCAGCATCGATACACAGGGAAATAATCTTTTCAAAAAAAAATAAATCGGGATAAATCAATTTAGAAAAATTATTTATCTTCTTCTTTCTCTTTATCATACTTTGGTTTTACGATTTTTAAAAGAAACATTGTAAAGAGCATAATAAAACCGCAGACTAAAAAAATACCTGCCATACCCTTCCACATGATCTCTAAAGAAGCGATTAAATCGTTATAATTAATTTCAAAATTCATAATTTACCCCAAATAACTTAATATCAAACTTAATAAAATGCCGCTTGCGGCAACCGACGAAACCTGACCCGATACATTCGCGCTTACGGCGTGCATCAAAAGAAAATTTTCCGGGTCTTCTTTAAGTGCCATTCTCTGCACTACCCTTGCGGACATCGGAAACGCGGAAATACCTGTGGCTCCTATCATAGGGTTTATTTTTCTTTTTAGAAACAGGTTCATAAACTTGGCGAATAAAACTCCGCCTGCCGTATCAAAGATAAACGCAAAAAGACCAAGGAGCATGACAAGTAATGTATCCACCTTTACAAAGTTTTCCGCCTGCATTGTAAACGCGACCGTTATTCCCAATAAAAGCGTAATTAAGTTCGCAAGATTATTCTGCGCAGCCTGCGAAAGCGAATCTAAAACCGTACATTCACGGATAAGGTTTCCAAACATTAAAAACCCGATAAGGGAGACGGCGGCAGGCGAAATAATTCCGACTATCATTGTAACCGCAATCGGAAAAATAATTTTTAAGGCTTTCGGTATTTCCTTGTCTTCTTCTGGGGGCATGCGGATCATACGTTCTTTTTTGGTTGTTAAAAGACGAATCGTCGCAGGTTGAATTATTGGAACCAAAGCCATGTACGAATACGCCGCGACCATTATAGGACCTAGATAATTCGATTTTAAAATCTGCGAAACAAGAATTGTTGTTGGACCGTCCGCAGCTCCAATAATGCCGATTGCAGCCGCATCCTTCATGTCAAAGCCAAGGATAACCGCAAGTGTGATTGTCGCAAAAATTCCAAAAGTAGCCGCCGCGCCAAATAGGAAATACACGGGTCTTGATAAAAGCGGCGAAAAGTCGATCATGGCTCCGATACCGATAAAAAGTAAAAGCGGCATGATTTCGGCTGCGTCTATGCCTGTTTCAAAAAGCCATTGAATTGGGCCGTGAACTTCGCCTATCCCGGGCATTATTTGATTTATTACGCCGCTTAAAGGCAGATTTACAAGGATTGCTCCAAAGCCCATCGGCAAAAGAAGGGAGGGTTCATACTCTTTTTTGATTGCAAGCGCTATCAAAATAATACCGATGGCATACATAACAAAATGTTTCCAAGTTAAATTCGCAAAATTCTCAAAAATAAATTCCATAAGTTCCTTTTTAAAAATAATATATTTTTATTATGATTTTTACAAGACGGTAACAGCCGGGCATATGTTTGCCGATAATATAATATGAAAAAATGTCTGATTTTATCTCTTTTTCTTGCATGTTTTCCAGTTTTTACCCAGGATTTAAGCATAAACGCTGATGATCTGCTGCTGGAATCGAGAGCTGACGGCGGATTTCATCTGTTTGTAAGAAAAAAACCGGATGTCGGATCTGTTCTGCTTACAGAAACAACGAGAGACCCGAATATGAGAGCCGACAATTACGCCTACCGCGCAGGCGAATGGAATGCAATTAACGGCGATGAAATACGAATGCTTAACGGCGCGCCGATTCCAAGAGAGAGCCGTGTTTATTCATTAATTTCTTCTACCGTTGTAAATCATCCGTCACTTGGAAATGCGTTTCATATTTATATTCCTTACGTTTTATATTACGGTTATGAAAGCGGACGAAGCGGACAAGTGCACATCACAGACGGTACATTTTTAAATGTCCGCGCTTTTTCGATGCCTTATGCCGATTATCGCGGCTCTTTTAGGGACAATCCTTTCAGGCTTGAAGCAAGACAGGAGCCACAGCCCGGCCCTCCCGAGGGTATATACATGGCGGAAACTGTCGCCGCCTTTACCGAAATCGCAAGAGCTACAAACGGCGAATCGATTTATTCCAGAGGTCCCGAGGATGTCGTTAATTTGATTCGTACAGTCCTTGAAAGAGAACGGGGCAAAACTTTGGATCTTGTTATCTGCATAGATACGACTAACAGCATGAATAAATATATCGATTCTGTCCGCCAAAGATTAATCCCAATGCTTGATGAAATGCTGGGCGGTTTTCCCTCTTTCAGGATAGGCATGGTTCAATTTAAAGATTATTATGAAAGCTATGTTACAAGGGTAATTCCCTTTACAAGCAACTTTGCGCATTTTCAGCGTGACTTAAACGCAATAAACGTTCACGGCGGCGGCGATATCCCCGAAGCCGTTTATGAAGCGCTTCACGAAGGAGCCGTAAGGTTTGACTGGCAGGCGCAGTCAAGGATTATGATATTGATAGGCGATGCTCCGCCGCATCCGCGTCCGAGGGGAAGAATTACAAGGCAGATGGCGGATAACGCAGCCAATGAAAGAAACATTAAAGTGCATACAATGATACTGCCGCATTAAGGGAGATTTACAAATGAACATATTCGAAGCAATTCTTTTGGGTATCGTGCAGGGACTGACAGAATTTTTACCTGTTTCAAGCTCGGGGCATTTAGCGCTTTTTCAACGAATAATAGAAGCGACAGGCGGCACAATGAAGGAGCCTTCGCTTTTTTTTGACACAATGCTTCATGCAGGTACTTTAATCGCGGTTTTTATAGTTTTATGGAAAGACATTTGGGAAATTATCAAAAAGCCGATTCAAAAAATTACGCTTTTTTTAATAATAGCCACCCTTCCTGCGGTAATTGCAGCACTCACCTTTGAAGACGCAATAGAAGAAATTTTTGTTAGCGCTAAATTTTTAGGTATTTGTTTTTTGATCACAACGATATTGCTTGTAACGGCAGAAATTCTTTCAAGACGCGCAAAAAACAGCAACAATATAAAAAAAGCGCAGGACATGACATGGCTTGACGCGTTAATAATAGGCATCATGCAGGCAATCGCGATACCGCCCGGCATTTCAAGATCGGGAGCTACAATTTCAGGCGCTCTCTTTCGCGGACTTGACCGTGATTTTGCCGCGCGTTTTTCATTCTTAATGTCGATTCCTGCGATACTTGGGGCTGTAGTATTGCAGACAAAAGATATGATAAGCGATAATACAGCGGCGCAGAGTGAATACAGTATTGGAGCTGCCGCCGTAATTGCAGGAACTATAACAGCAGGAGCAGTCGGTTTTTTTGCGGTTAAGTTTATGCTAAAAATAATACGCGAAAAATCACTTATTGGATTTGCGGTATATACCGCAATTTTAGGCGTTCTGGTTATTACAGATCAGCTTATAACTCATCTTGTTTTCTGATATAATAACGCATGAACAAGACATTGCAAATGTCCATAGTCGCAATAGCAGGCGCTCTTTTAAACGCTGTAATAGGTCACGTTTGTACTGCTCTTTTTAAGTTTCCAATATTTCTTGATACGATCTTTATAATTGCTATAACCTTTACATTCGGTCTTTTATGGGGTTCTATATGCGCGGCTTTAACCGCAGTTTTTATTTACATTATAAACTTAATTTCAAAATCGATTATTGCAGCAGTTCCTTTCTTTCTTGATATTCCCGGTTTCGCGTCTATTGCGCTTGTTACATGGCTATTCATGCGAATCTTTGCGCGAGAGCTTAATTTTAAAAAAGGAGCATGGGAACCTCTTCCGATTTGGAATAAAAGCAGCAAGACTAGCATTTTGATAGATAAAATATTTATTCTTTTTATTTTGTCATTTGCTCTTTGCGTTATTTTTAGTTTTTTGAATACTACTTTTTATGTTTTATTTACAACTTCTTTTTTAAACGGAATTTTTTTATCAAAACTTTTTTCTTGTATTATTAATCGCAGTTTTGATATGCTGGTTTGCATTTATGCAAGCCTATTTATTTCTTATTCATTAAGATCAGTTTTTAATGTTTCTTCGCAAAGCCCGTAACCTTCTTCTTCCAAATTGCCCGCAGGTTCTATGTGAACCATGATATCGTAAATATTTTCTATTCTTTCCTTAATTGCTTTTTCTACATTAAAAGAAATCCAGTGCGCTTCTATTACAGTTTTATTAGGCGGCACTTCGATATCGATTCCTATATCCCAAAAACCCGCAATCTTTCGCATTCTTACGCGGTGAGGATGCCCTGCTCCTTCGACAGAATTAACGGCTTCGAACACTTCCTTGTAATGAAATTTATCCGAGCCGCCGTCCATTAGCTCCGTGTTGGCTTCCATAAAAATACCAAGCGCGGATTTTAAAACCCACAAGCCAACAAGAATCGCAACCCATGAATCGATTATTCCGACATCAAAAAACATGGAAAGCCCCAACCCCAAAAGAACGCCCGAAGAAAGTATTACGTCTGCCGACATGTTTTTTGAATTTGCTTTTAACATAGAAGAATTAGCTTTTTTCCCGAACATATACAATGACCATGCAAGAAAAAGTTTCCCGGCAATCGATACAACAGTTCCGATAACAGCAAGCAATGACGGCACTTCTTTTTCAGCTCCGAAAATAATATTTTTCCCGGAGCTTAATATTAACTGCGCTCCCGCAAAAAAAAGCATGCATGACAAAAGCGTAGTTGCAACTGTCTCCGCTCTGCCGTGTCCCCAGGGATGTTCAGCATCAGCAGGCTGCGCGATAATTTTTGCGACAAACAAAGACATAATCGCTATTAGTACATCAACCGAAGAATCGATGCCGTCTCCGATTACAGAAAGGCTGCCTGCCATTATACCTGAACCTATTTTAATAGACGCAAGAATCGCGTTCCCGATTAGCGCAATTATGGATGCTGTTTTTATTATTTGCACTCTTTTTAGCGAAGCGTTATTATTATCGGGTTTCATGATTTTCCTTTTTTTATTTTGGAATTGATTCTTCTAAAAATAATAATTATAGGTAAAATTAAAACTGCAATAAAACTTCCTGCAAAACCGTTATTGTAAAGATTCAAACCGCCGTTTACGTCTCCAATAAATACCGCAATTGAAACATGGAGAAAACCTGTAATGATTCCCCAGTGCCATCCGTATCTTCCCGCAATTGGAGCAAGCCCTGTAGAAAATAAAATTGCAAGCGTATTTACAGAAGACATAGAATCAAGATGGTTAAGATAAACCGCAAGAATACTTCCTATGATAATTGGAGTTGCGTTTCTAAGATGTTTGCCGCACGCCGCAAAACCTGATACCGTAAAAATTCCTCCCAAAATGGGACCATTTATTGGGTATCCCAAAACAAGCATGACAGATGTTGATACTATGCACATAATGCCAATGTTTATATAACAAGTATTATGGTATTTTGAGAGATAGTCAGAGTCTTCCGGGTCTTTTTCTTTTAATAATTTTTCAAATTTTACAATTGCATTTTTTGGTTTGTCTGTTACAAAACCGTAAATTATGAGTGAAACTGCAATTGAGTAGGCAACAATCGCAAGCTGTAATGTATGTTCAGTATCCCATAAATTTTCAGGGATTATTTCGATATTGATGCTTCGTAAAAATCCTGCAAACATTGTAGCTATAAAACCGCCTGCGATTCCGCCGTTATAAAGGCAGTAATGATTATGCATTACCTTTACATAATCTGCGACAACAGGAAAAATAAAACCGACAAAAATGCCAATAAAGTACGCGGTAATGAATTTAATTATATTGAACTCTTCGTTTAAAAACGCTATTTCGCTTACTATGGGCGCAATTGTCGCGCTGACCATTGCAAAAATAACCATTTCTGAAAATTTCTTACCTGCCACTTTTCCGTACAGCCATACGCCTGCAATTATAGGAAGCGTATTTAACATATTTTTTCCGAATAGTGAAAAGCCGATTGTTAAAAAGAGAGAAGCGATTATCTTGCCGTTGGGATCGCGTCTGTTTACGATAAGTAAAAACAGGTTGAAAATCGTAAGAATGGCGGAATTTACAAGGGCTGCACCTATGCCTGCAAGCTTAACATAATCTGTTATTAAAACGCTTCGTGACATTTGGATTTTTAAAAAGCCTTCCATGACCATGGAAGGCGGATTCAGGCAAAATGCCAATATAATAAAAAGAAAACAAATGCCGAGCATGATGAAATAATCCACAGGCACTGTATACCTGCTCTTCCCCGGCATAATTGCTCCTTTTAGAGTTTTAAAATATCAGCACGTACAGCGCAAAAAGTTTATTTTTATTTCTTTCTTATGAAAGTATCAGTTTCTCCATCAATTGTAATGGAGAGCTTATCGCCTTCAATAGTAAATGTGCCTTCTTCGGATTCGTCATCTTCGGTAACTGTGATCTTATTGCCGCTTGTTTTATATGTCCCGGATTGAAATACTTCACCGCCGAATGACATATCAACTTTTCCGCCTTTAAAGGTTAATTCCAATCCATTACTATGAACCCATGTCCCGCTGATCGAAGGTCCGCATGATACAAGTAACAACGAAGCAAGGATTATTGCACCAAAGGCAACAACCCATAAATTTGTCTTTTTCATCTAAAAACTCCTTTGAGATTTAATCTCATAGCCTATTGTACACTTATCTGCTTATTGTGTCAAATCGTCTTTGACGTCTTGAGGCGCTTGAAGGAAGCAGATACCGAGCATGATGAAGTAATCCACAGGTATTTCATACCTGCCCGGCTTTGGCATTTTGGCTCCTTTTTCACGGTTTTAGCATGTTAGCATGGATACAGGGAAATTGGCAAGGATATACCGTTAATTACTTTAATCTTAATCATCTGAATCATCGACAGGTATCACTTTGATATCTTTTTTTAATTCTTCCAATTCCTCGGCTGTTTGTTCTCTTAGTCCAAATTTAATTATTTTGCTTTCCACACCTTCAATAATAGGAAAACCATATTCATCAAACTCCATAACAATCACTATATACCTATCTGCTAATTTTATCAAATCGTCTTTGCTTTCTAATGGTATTGTCAGACTTTAATACCCTCTTCTTTTTTGATCTTCTTCGCGTCGCCTTCTGTCATTTTCCTGTCTTACCCATTCATTATACCTTTGTCTTTCTTCTTCCCTCTCTTGTGCTGCCTTTATTTCTCTTTTCTCTTTCATTTTTTTCATTGTTTCTTTATCTGTTACAAATTTATAAACCTTTTTTCCAAATTCATCTTTTTCTACATATATCTCACAATCTGCCGATGAAGATGACCTTGATGATGAAGATGTACTTGAAGGAATATAATAATAATCATCAGTTTGGTTGATTATATCATAAAATCCATATATTGAATTTCCTGAAGTAATTCGCACACAAATAAGAGAAATACTAATTATCACTATAGGAACTGCAATTGACGAACTGACAAATCTTGTTAATATTCCTCCAAACCAATCCATTAAAACAAGATAAAAAATTGATGCAAAAACACAAACAACTGTAAAAATTAATAATTTTAAAATGTCCTCATGAAAAACCCTGAATAATTCAAAAATTATTAAAAAAACACTGATAACGACAGCAAAAGATACAATAGTCATTTCTTTATTTATCATTTGCGAAAAATCATCAGGATACCGTAATCCTGCAAGTAAAATAATTACCAATCTTGTAAAAGAACGGACAACAACATCGATATCCCAGTCGTTTTCTTTAACTTCAATTCCTGTAAGTAAAAAATGAATAAAAACGATAAGTAAAAGAATACTTATCGAAATATAATCAAAAATATTTGTTTTAAAAATTGAATCGAATACAAGATATATTTGTTCTAGAAATTCTATTTGAACAATGTAAGCAGAAGCTTGAAATACAATAAATAAAAGGCATAACTTTAATCCAAAATAATTTGTTATTTTAAAAAAAACAGATTTATCTGTAATTCCATACAATATTGCCAGAATACCAGAAGCTGTCAGTAACGATGGTAATATAATCATTAAAATATGAAATTGCTCAAAAGAAGTGCGAAGCGAAAATCCCGTTATAAGAGATAAAATACCATACAGCGTTATTAAGATACCGCTTATAAAAATGATTCTTCTTCCTGTCATATATTAATACACCTACCTTCCTGCCGCGTCAAATCGTCTTTGACGTCTTGCGCTATTATCAGTTTGAGGCGTATATCGCGAAATTGCTACCCTTGCGTTTACAAGACGGCTTGAGGCGCTTGGATGAGTTGCATTAAACCCTACCCTTACGCCGCTTTGAGAATAGTTGATTTTTTCAAGTTCCAGCAGCATATCGATAAGTCCCTGAGGATTATATCCAGCAGCGGCTAAAAGGCTAATCGCTGTAATGTCAGCGTCAAATTCCTGTGAATGTGAAAATCCTGCGTTTATCCGTTCTGTGATAATTCCCGCCCCCGGAAACATAAACTGCCTTACCCAGTCTTCTGCGTCACGGTTTGACTGAATCGCTCTCATTCCATGGCGAAGCTGAATATGCGCTAGTTCATGCGCTAAAACGGCGGCAAGAGCATCTTCTGTTTTTGCGGCTCCTATAAGTCCCCTTGTGACAAAAATATGTCCTCCGGGAGTTGCAAAGGCGTTTACATCATCGCTGTCTAAAACTGCCGCAACATAACCGTTAAATGAAGAAGGATACGGCGAGTTTATTACAAGCGCCATCAATATTTGATTCAAATATGCTGTAAATGCGGGAGGCGCTTCGTAAAGACGATGCCTAGAAAGAATGTTAGCGGCAACTTCCCTGCCAACCGCGTATTCATCTACAAGATCGATTTTTTCTATTGCGTTAGCTGTAATGCTTCCCGGTGGATTATAATTATCAGCCGCCGTTCTTTGAATTACGGCAGTTGTCTGCTTTTCATTTTCATCATACCCCTGCAATAAAATGTCTCTTGCAAGCGCAATTGTTACATCGTAAAGAGCGGAATCCCTTGAAACGCTTGTCTGCATTGCTAGGGCGATTTGCCTGTTCATTTCCGCTTTTGGAATGGTGTATAAAACCCATGCAGTATATTCGTCTGTAAAATTTTCTTTATTATCCGGATCATAGCGTCTTCTAAGACTCCACCAGTCGGCTTCTCTTTGCGCGCCTGAAAAACTTACGTTCACAATTGCGTTTAACACATTGTTAATCTGCTGTTCGTAATTTCCAGTTGCTTGCGCGTTTACTGCGGCTTCGTATCTTGATGCAATATTGGTGCGCACTAAAGCGCCGATACGGGACTGCGCGCTTGCGTTATCTGCCCATGCGACAACAAATTGCCTATTAACGCCTGTTTCTTCGCCTATTATACAATACTTTCCGTTATATTCGGGAAGCGCGTTTAACGCTGATATTCCGCGCTGTAGATACAATCTTAACCATGCAGGGGTAGGCGTTCCCATTACGGTTCCCTTGTTTTCAAGCTCGACTATTTTTGGTCCCGATACGCAGGTTATAAATAAAAGGAGCAAGCAGAGGGCGATAAGTATTTTAATTAAATTATTTTTCATGATTACTCCTTTTTTTTACCACTAACCACACGAACCTATTGTTCGTGAAAGAACCACAGGTTCTATTCGTGGTTAAAATTTCTTTCCTAGTTAGCAGGACCTGCTACTTGACGAATTGGACGAACGTAACGTCTTGTAGTAACATGAAATTGAGCATCACGATTTATCTGTCCATTACTAAAATTTTGTGCCATTCTACTAGAATTCCAATATTGTTCGTTTTTAAAATCACCTAAATTTCTTCGTTTTAATTGACCATACATCTGATCCAATTCACCATTACTAGGCAAGAACCAGTCGTTAAAACCGCCGAATGTTAATTCAGCGCATTTTTGTGCCGCAGTGTCCCATTCTCCTGAAGTCGCTGCAAATGCTTCAACGATAAGTTGTGTATTTCTTCTACCAGATCCAATTATCTCTTGTAAATCATCAACTCTTGTACCACGCACACTCCAAACAGCTTGAAACTCTGCTTCGACAGGAGCTGCTTCTAAATAACGCCAGCCTTGATTATTATTTCCTTTATCATGGAAAATTATTCCGCCTGCAGGGCCTGCGTCACCCACTCTATATCGCGTATTTGATGAAGGAGTTGATTGACTTGGTGATGGTTGACCGGGTCCTGCCTGAGTTAAATCTGCATTAGAGAAAGTAACTGTTACGTTTGTATTAAATTTTACCGCTTTTCCGTAAATATTTCGTCTTACATCTGTAACTGCAATTATATAATCAGCAGATGTATTAATATTATTTAAATTTACAGCTCTTGTTTCGTTATTTCCAATGTTATTTGTAAATTGAAACATTTGTATTTCGGACTGTGGTCTCCCAACAATATTAAATGCCATTGAATCAAGCGCATTACCGGTATTATTTATAATTGTCAAAGTTCTTTGTGCTGTATTTGCTCCACTTGTCTGCTGTCTTGTATTGGAAGCTTGAGCTGAAGCAGTTGCAGGCGAATGGCTTGCTGTAATTGTTTCAATAAGCGGACTTGCGCTTATGTTTCTGTTATATTGCCCCTGCACAAGCGCTGTCTGCACTTCAAGTGCGCGTACTCGTATTCTATGTCCTGCGCCAAGTTTGCTTACAGCTCCTGAAACAATTGTTTGTGCGCCGAAAAATCGCCCGATTGCAAGAGCTTGATCATCTGCAACTTCGCCCGAAAACTGAAAATTCTGCTCTGCGCGGATTGCGTCAAGCTGCTGTCTGTCTACTACCTGAAAAACCTTGTCGTTTACCGCGTTTGCGATAAGTTCATCGATTACATAATCGGATAACGCAGGCGAATCCGACTGGATATTTAAAATAACAATTTTACTTCCTCTTGGAATATTGCTGTTTAAATAATCAGAAGTTTCTCTTATTGCCGCGTCAAGATCATCTATTCTTTTTGGACCGCCTGCGCAGCTCCATGTAAACATTAATGTCAATGCAAACAGAATTGTTAACACTTTCATTATTTTTTTCATCTTAATCTCCTTAAAATAATATAAACCACGGAGGTCACGGAGAACACGGAGTTATAAGTTCGAAAATTGTATTCTCTCCGTGTACTCTGTGTACTCTGTGTACTCTGTGGTTAAATTCTTCCTCTTACTCGGCGCCCCAGTTAGCCATGCCATTCTGAAGAATCTGGCGCGCTAATTGGATTGTGATGTCGTATAACGCTGAATCTGCTCGTACTGATGTTTCTAAAGCCTGCGCTACCTGTCTGTTAAGTTCAGCTTTGGGAATTGTGTAAAGTACATACGCCGTGTATTCATCTGTAAAAACATCTCTCTGATCCGGGTCATAGCGTCTTCTAAGACTCCACCAATCGGCTTCTCTTTGCGCGCCTGAATAGCTGACATTTACAATCGCGTTAATTACGTTGTCAATCTGCTGTTCGTATGTGCCTGTTGTCGGCGTGGAACCTGTTACGCCTTCAGTCTGCGCTCTTCCTGTTACGCGAGCCTGATATTCTGACGCGATTGTAGTGCGAAGCATAGCTCCGATTCTCTGCTGTGCGCTGAAGTTATCCGCCCATGCAAGCACAAATTGCCTGTTAACGCCTGATTCTTCACCTATTATGCAGTACTTATCCCTGAATTCGCTTTGCGCTTGCACTCTGGAAATACCATGCGCTGTATAATTCTTTATCCAATCGGGCGTTGCAACATTCATTACAGTACCCTTGTTTTCAAGCTCGATAACTCTTACCTTTGTCGCACAGCCTGCCGCTGCAATTGCAATAGCAGCAATTGCAAAAAAAACAATTAACGTTCTACTAAAAATTTTCATCTTAAATCTCCTAACAATATTTATTTTTTCCTGCAACGCAGGATGTTTACTCTATCAGCGTAAAAAGCCAAGCATCAAACTCTCTTGCAAATTTTGCTTCTTTAATTGATTCTTCAACTGCCTGTACAGAAAGACGCCTTGCTTCTGAATTTGAATTTGGATGATTTCTTCTGTCATTTTCTGTAAAAGAAAATACAGAGTTTCCATTCTGAGTTAAAGCTGCGTCTATAAAGTAGCGGCAGACAAAAATATTTTGTCTGATTTCTTCGAATCTTACATTTGCGCGTAACACAGAATTGCCTGTGCCCGATTCGTTTATCTGAAAGCCCCGATCCCTGAAAAATGAGCCTAAGGCTCTGGTAAATAGCGTTCTATCCTGCGGATTTTCAGTAGTTACCGCAACGCCGATTGTAATTAAAGATGCGCACTCCATCATTCTGGCTCTTATACTCGCAGCTCCTCCATAACCGGGACGCCGTCCTGCCGCAGACGTGTCCAGCACTTCAAGGATATTTTGGAAACTGTCTGTAGCCTGCGCCAAAGCATGAGCAAAACTTAAACGCGCATACGCGTCAAAAGTCCCCGCAGGGGATGCAGCAGCCAAAAGCGTATTAATAATTGCAGAATTTTCCCTTATCATCCCAGAATATCTTGCCGCGCTTTCGCGCCTGTTCATTCTTGCGCATACATGAACGTTCCCGCGGTTATCGCGAAAAACATCAAGCTGAACCCCTAAAAGCCCTGAAACATTGGTGCTTGTATTTATTTCCTGCGAAAAATTCTGACTCTCTGTGAGATTTACGCTCCTTGACCCTTGAGAATTATCTACAATTTGCGTAAAGGCCTGCGACGCATTTGTTAAACTAGAGACATCGGTCCTAAAAGCCCTGGCAAGCGCATTCATTGCGGCGGACTCTGCCTGAGGTTGACTTGTGCCTTGCGCTGTTACTGCCACCCATTCACGGCTGGGATATGCCCTTTCAAGGTTACTTATCCATCCTGGAGCAGCTTGGGCATAAAGAAATACCGGTAATGCCGAAAAAAACGCCGCTAAACATAAGCATTTTACGAAAAATATTGGTTTTTTATACATATTTCCCCTTTTTAAGCATAAGATGTTTTTTAATTTTATGTATAGCATTTTGCTAATACTACTATATATTAGCATATTGTATATTGTCAACCGGTAATAATACCTATGATCATATAGCTAATATGAGACTAAAAGATATTTTTATAACAAATATGCGCAATTGTCGAAAAGCCAGAAATATATCACAGATGACCCTTGCAGAAATGTGCAATACATCAACATCATACATTGGACAAATCGAAATAGGTAACAGATTTCCTTCCTTGGAATTAATAGAAAAAATAGCGCTTGCTCTTGAAATTAAGCCTTACCTTCTTTTTAACGATGAATTTGAAAAAAAAGAAAAGCAAAAAACGCCTCATGTTAAAAAAGCCAAAATACAAAATTCAGTAAAAAATGAACTTATTAAAAATCTTACAGGCGCTATTCGCAAGGTTGTTAATAAGACTTATTAAAGATATAATTAAAAAATAATAAATAATAAGGAAAATAAATTGATTCTTAATATTTCAGGCATACCTGTCAGAATTACAAGAAAAGATGTAAAAAATATGCGTCTTTATGTTACCCCTCCCGACGGCAAGGTGACAGTTTCGGCTCCCTATGCCATGAGAGACGAGACTATTCAAAGTTTTATTTTATCAAAAATTGAATGGATAAGACTTCAAGTTGAAAAGTGCGAAAAACAAGAGCGGGAAGCAAACCCTCAATATGTGGACGGCGAAACTTTTTTTGTATGGGGAAAACCATATATTATTAAAACAGAATTTGGCGGCAGGTATTCAATTAATATTGAGGGAAATAATGCGAATTTTACTGTACGCAAGACAAGCACTGCAGCTCAAAAGGAAAAATTTGCCCGTGAATGGTACCGCGAATTATTAAAAAATGAAATTGCGCAAAGGCTTCCATTATGGGAGAAAAAAACCGGTTTAAAAACTGAAAGCTGGCAGATAAAATATATGACTTCCCGCTGGGGTTCCTGCAAGATTAAAAAAAGAAATATCTGCTTTAATTTACAGCTTGCAAAAAAGACCCCTGAATGCCTTGACTACGTAATTCTGCATGAGCTTATCCATTTTAAGGAAAAGGGTCATAATGAACGTTTTTATAACCTTATGCAAAAATATATGCCTAAATGGAAGAATATAAAAAAAACGCTGAACTGCCGCGAAGCGGGTATTCCTTAAATTTAAAATGTAGTGTATTATTAAATTATGGAAGATACCGAGCTTGGCAAGCCTTTGATTGTTTCCGAAAGAATCTCGATTCAAAAAATCGCGGGAAATATAATCCTTTGTCTGCCTCCTCACGAAGGTGAACCAATAGAGCCTGAAATTCTGTATTCGGGAGGGGAAAACGCCCTTTTTAGAAGAAGACCCGATCAGTTTATTCTTTTCGAAAAAGTACCGGAAGAATTCTTCAGCGAAGATTATGTGCGCGAAACCATTTTTAATAAAAAAGAAGTATTAATTCTTGAAAAAAGCTCAAATTTAAAAGGCGAATACTGCGTAAAAATTAACCTTGTTTTTGAAATATTGGATTGCGTCGAAACGATTGTTTATGACGGCTACCCTCTTCATACTTCCCTTCGCGCCCGCGTAACGGCAGAGCCGGATAAACCCATTAAAGAAGTAATAGAAAGCGAGAATTTAATTAACCTTGCCGCCGTTTTGGCAAGAGAAGAAAACTATGATCTTTTAAAAAAATATTTTGACGAGGGCTTGCCTATAAATGATCTTATTAGTTATTCATTTAAAAGATGGCGTCCGACTCCTTTTCATTATGTCAGCACTTTCAGGCTTGTAGGTTACATGCAAGACCCTATTAAAATGCTGCGTTATCTTGCAGCTAACGGCGCAGATCCGAATATTGCCTGCCAAAAAGGCGACACTCCGCTTGGGAATCAATGTTTTAACAATGGTTTATCGATTGTAATAAAAGCGCTTCTTGAAACAGGCGCAGACCCAAACCATTTTACAAAAATAGAATCGGGTCCCATTAAGCCTCTTCATCTGATGCTTTTGCCGTTTGACTACGACGAAGAAAATCAGGAATTTACTCCTATAAAAGAAAGCGATATCGAAAACATAAATCTTCTTTTAGAAAAGGGAGCTGATGTAAATTATACAACAGAAGAAGGCATAACGGCGCTTTACCTTGCGCTTAATAACTCTGTAGGAACAGTTCGAAATAAAATCGTCAAACTGCTTTTAGAAAAAGGAGCGGATGAGAATGCCGCCATAGAAGCTTTATTAAAAGGCGCAGAAACAAAACACTCTCATTCCGCCTTTGTTTTATTCCAGATCTATTCTGGTCACATCGAAGGTCTGTCAACAAAACCGGATACTGTGTTGGCGCGTAAATATCTTTTCCTTGCATCGGATTTAATGAACAAATCAGGCGCGTAATTAATAACCTAGAAACCCAATGCCACCTCGGAGAATTGAACTCCAGACACGCAGATTTTCAGTCTGCTGCTCTACCAACTGAGCTAAGGTGGCAAATCTATATCTACCAATAATATGCCAAAAACGGCAAATTATGTCAATACCTCCTGGAGATATGGGGATTCGAACCCCAGGCCTATTGATTGCGAACCAATCGCTCTACCAACTGAGCTATATCCCCTGTATCTTATGAAATTTAGCCATAATTGAGGCGCTTGGTCAAGTGGTAAAGCAGGGATTGCTCCCCGCTCCAACGCGTTATACTTTAACCATCCATCCCTTTGTGTCGGGCAGTTTGCCGTACTGGATGCCTTTTATTGTGTCGCGGATTTCGATGGTTAGCTCGCCTGTATTGCCGCCGTTAAAAACGGCTTTCTTGCCCTGATACGTCAGGGATGTAAGAGGCGTGGCTCCTGCCGCAGTGCCGCTTACGAAACATTCTTTGGCTTCTTCCATCGCTTCGTCTATCGAGATTTTTCTTTCATGTACTTTTATTCCCTTATCGCGCGCAAGCTCGATTATGCTCTCTCTTGTAATGCCGGGAAGAATTGTGTCGCCAAGCTCAGGCGTTACAAGTTCGCCCGATTTTAAATAAAAGAAAATATTGCAGGACGAGCCTTCTTCGATATATTTGCGGTTGGTTCCGTCAAGGAAAACGCATTCCATGTAGCCGTCTTTTAATGCCTGTGATTTTGCAAGAGCCGAGATTACATAGTTTGAACATGCTTTTATCCAGCCTGTGCCGTTTGGCATTGCGCGAACTTTATCAGAAACAATTGCGTCCGACCTTCCCGACGAGAAATACGAGCTTACAGGCGTGTTGATAACCATTACATAGGGTTCAGAGGATAAATTTACTCCGATGCCGCCTTCTGCAATTGTAAAAGGTCTTATATATACCGAGTTTGCAGTCATGTAAGAATCTTTTTCCCATGCGCTTTCATAGTGAGGATAAAAACCGAGAGCGGCATTGCGCTTTACGGTTTCTACGCATGCTTCCATAAAAAGTTTTTCCGGGAACGGCGGCATTTTAAGCCCTTCCATTGAACGCGCAAAACGAGCCGCGTTTTTATCGGGTCTGAAAATTGCAAGCCCTCCGTTTTTTTGCGGAAGCGCTTTTAATCCTTCAAAACATGCTAATCCATACTGGCTTGTGTAATTGACAAGAGGCATATCCTCATAATGGTTGCGGGAATTTTCAAGCGTTGCGCGGGCGTCTTCGCTCATCGCAGCTTCTTCTTCCTGAGTCTTGTGCGGTTTTTCCAAATACTCCTGCGGCCATTTACCGTCGGTAAACTTGGAGCGGTAGGTAATTGGATACGTGTTTAATGCAAAAGCCATAGTATACTCCTTGAGTTACTATACTGTTTTTAATTGTTTGTTACAAGGGAAAACCAAAGATTTTTTTACCACGAACCACACAAACCTGTATTAAATATTTAGAAGCGAAGGTTCTTATTAATGAGGTTTTTTCTTTTTATTAAACAATATTTTTTTGCGGAGTTTTTCCGCGAGGCAGAACAAACCATAAAAAAATCCATTGTAAGCAAAATCCCAAGTGCCGCTTCTGTGAACTATTTGTCCGCCGAAACCTGTTTTAAACCGATACAAGCCTGCCATCGGATGAGAGGGATCTTCGTTTGGAGGGATGCCGAAAAGATCGTAATTGATGCAGCCTGTTTCCTTTGCATCCTGCATTGCCTTCCATTGAAGCGCGTAGGGCGCCATTAAATTGCGTTTGTTGTTGGATGAAGCGCCATATAGATATGTCGCGTCTTTCCCCCAAAAAAGAACAACAATCGCAGCAAGCGTTTCACCTTCGTGAGACGCTGTGTACAGTTTGATTTTTTCCCCGCAAAGCTCAAAAAGCGTTTTATAATATTTCAAGCCGTGTACTGAAATTCCGTCCCTTTGCGCTGTTTCTTTTAACAAATTATAAAATGTTTCAATTTCTTCTATCCCGCATGTTTTAACAGTTACGCCTTTTTTTTCCGCAAGCGAAATATTGTACCGCCACTTTGATTTCATCTGCGAAAGAATTTCTTCCGGTTTGTTTTCCAGATTGATGATAACGGTATCTGGCGGTTGAACCGTTGATGCCGCTTTTTTAAACCCTGCTTGAAAAAATATTTTTTCATTTTCTTTTTTATCAGTTACCTGTTCACTGTTTACAGCCCATGGCGGCTCAAAACGAATGAATACGCAATTTCGCGGCAGATATGGTTTTAATTTTTTTGCAATTTGCGATGCGGCATTTTCTTTTTCGTCTATTAAAATATTTACGGGAAGCTGTGGTCCCCAAGGCACATAGGCAAAAGAAAAACCCGGCATAAGTTTTCTGCAAAGAACCAAAAGAGGCGTTTTTTCTTTTGAATCGTTATAAAGCCATTCTGTTAAAAACGCTTTTGCGTTCCAGCCGAACTTTGCTTTAAACTCACCCCACATGGAAGACTGCAAAAATGAACCCGCGCTTTCGCATGTTTTTAATTCTGTTTCATTGAAATCACTTATATATTCCATAAATTTTTATTTTTACCACTAACCACACAAACCAAC
>JGI24695J34938_10001028_pt1 | contig 25255 bp, 14 predicted proteins | sample TergutCo191P3_FD_34938 | JGI IMG/M metagenome (IMG submission 34938)
CCATCCGGTATAATAATTGATGTTAATCTATTTCCTACAAACGCATCCCTTCCAATGGTAACAACACTGTTAGGTATGATAACACTTCTCAAGTTTTTATTTTTAAACGAATCATTTCCTATTGCTGTTACAGGGATGTCTCCAATTTGAGAAGGAATAATTATTGTAGTACTATTACCAATGTATGATGTTATTGTTCCATTTCTATTAATTATAAAATCACTCTCTTCCTGCGAAAAAACTGTCGAACAAATCATTAATGATAATAGTGATATAAATATTTTTCTCATAACGCCATCCTTTTTTGTAAAATATTAATAAATTCATTATAATTATTGCTGTTTCTTGAAAATCTCATAAAATTACTAGTGGCATTTGTTTTATTAATATTATTAAAATAATCATACATATTGTTTATCTGGGAGTTTGTTAATCTCATATCATTTATATTTGTTGCAGTGCTTAATCCGCTCATAAATTTAGCATAATCTGTGCTGGGATAAACGGCTCTTCCGCCTTCATAAAAAAATACAGCAGGATCTTGAACATTACTGCCGACTTTATAAACTAGATGAACATGAGCACCTGTTGTATAAGTTCCGGTATTTCCCATTACGCCTATCACCATATTTTGAACAATTCCATTTAAACTACCATTTAAATTCATAGTAACACCATTATTAGAAAATGCTTCAATATAATTTCTTAAAGATAAACCGCTGGAATGACCATATGCAATACTTTGATTATCATCGCCTTTAGTAATTATATTTAATCCGCCTTCTTTGGTAAAGTCTAAATTAATTGTACCATTCATAGGTGCTACCAGATTCCTTTGATTTACTTCTCTCCATAAATCCCATGCGAAATGTTTTTCAAATGTACCATAATTACCCCATGTTAATGCTCTTATTCCATAATCACATGTTAATGTACCGCCGCCGGATGCGAAAACATGTCGTCCATTACCTGGATTAGCAATAATAGCGTCAGTTCTTGATAACAAACCAGATTCTCCAACATCACGCAGAGCATTATAAAAATCATTTAATTGATTTCGAATAGTTTGCGTGGATGCGTTTTTTTTATTTACATCCAATAAAGCAATTTCTAACGAATTAACTATAGCGTTAAGATTATTAAATGTTCCAACAGCATTCTTAAAATTATCGAATGATGTATCACTTCCTAAATTCCAAATTGCTAATAACGCATCATCATCTAGAGAATTTACAATGCCATATCCTGTCATTAATGTTAAGTCATATGTTAGTTCTCCATCCCATTTAAAGCGGGCAATATTATCATCTCCCATAATAAGCTTCCAATAATCCGCGCTTGAATCATAATTAGAATTAATATAATTATAAAACATAGACATATCATTTGTCATTACAGCAGACATATATTCAGAAATATCTCTTGCAAGATTATCATTATACGCTATGTTTTCTTTCCCTAAAATCATTCTTAATGCCATCTCTGTGTGTGCATTGACTGCCGATTGAGTTTCTAAATAATTATCACTTGTTACATACCCGTCTCTGTACGCTTCATGTCCGAGAATTGCAGCTAATAAAAATTGATCTTCTGTACTCATACCTTGCCGATACCCCGCCAAGTTTACGATTTTGTTTCCGTTTTCGTCTCTGACAGTCTCGGCGGTGAAGTCGCCTTGAATATCGGTGTTTAATTTTGTATCGCCTTTCAGTATATCATACAATTGATTTTTTTGCACATCATCTCCGTATCCGAATTGAGCGCGTAAGGCGATTAAAGCGTCAAAATCATTTTTATTGGCGTAACTGCCGATTTGGCTGTTTAAATCCCAAACTTGAGCGCCTCTTAAAACAGAAGCAATATTATCAATACTGATGTTCGCGCCTCCGGTTCCGATATTCATTTTTGCGCCGTCTCTGCCAAGGTGAAGTTCAAGAAGACCGGATTGGTATTTACCGCCCGTAAACAAGCCAAGATTGAGAACGTTAAGCGAAAAATCATTTCCCAGCGCGAAACTTACCCCCTGACCTGCCAGAGCGCCGATAAGGCTGTTTAAGTTCGCTTGATCATTTTGATTTAATTAATTAAGACCTGCCAGCTTACTCTGATCAAAACCGCTGTTAATCGCCGTTAAAGCGGAGCTTGTAAATGCGCCAGCCATTGATGTCAGCATATTTTTTCCTACGTTACTCATGCCGGCATCAAAAATATCACTATTAAAACCGAATTTATCCTGGCTGTTGTAGGTAATTCCGCTTAAAACCGATGTTGCAAGCGTTGATGTAAATGTTTGCAAGCCTGTCATTAAAGTTTGCATTACCACTTTGCCGAATGCGTCTGTTACCGCGCCTACAGCTTTTGCCGTAACACCGCCGACGCCGCCAAAACCTCCGGAAATTATATTGGTAGTAAAATCTGTCAAAACCGCTTTTCCCCAGTCAAAGGCTGCTTCATCAAGAGTCTTGTAGCCAAAAGCGGCATCAAGAGCCCCGAATACCAATTCGTCTGTTGTGCTGATACACGCAATCGCAGCCGCGGCTCCGATGAATACGCCGATGCTTGCGCCTCCCGAATAAGGTGCGGCAATTATCGAAACAACAGCCGCCGCTACGGCAAATTGAAAGTCATTCAATTGACGGAGAGAGGGCGCGTCGAAAAAACTTCCTTCGTCATTCCAAATTCTTTTGTCCCATGGCGCAAGGGTTAATTCTCCGTATCCTCTGCTGTCAACGATGCCCCAATAAATAAATTCCGACATAAGACGCCCAAGTTCTCCTGCGCCTTCGTCAATAAACATGTCTTTTCTTTTTTCGCCGATTTTATCGGGATTTTTTACATCCGGAACATATCCGATATAAGCGCCGAATTTTCCCGGTGACTGTTCGCGTCCTTCCGAAATTTCCACTGCGTCTTCGCCTATTCCGAAAATTTCTCCGGCGATTACTTCAAGTTCGCTGAATACATTTTTTAGTAATTGCTGTATAGCGGCTGAATTTAAACTTGTTAAATAATTTTCATCCAAATTTGTTTTTAACGTAACCGGTTCCATTGTATAATCATTAAACCCGGCGACAGTCACAGCTTTGGAAATTACAGGAGAAAAAAGCGTTGAGCCTTTTACTACTTCCTTAACATAGTTATTATCTTTTTTTGTCCATAATCCCTGAAGAATAAAATAATTATCCATGCCATCCCTGAAATTTTTATTTGCTGTTGCTACATTTGCGGCTAACCCTTTGACAGCTTCTTCGGCGGCTGAGTTTACCTGAAACGCGAGTTTTCTTGTTTGGCTGTCGGCGATTTCTTCATTTGTTTTTTTTGCCAAGTCAGACGCCGTTGTTTTTACAAGCGCCGCGTCCCATGCTGAACCTCCGCTTAAGCCTCCTCTTGTAATTACAGATACGGTTCCCGCGATATTATTTACGGAATTAAAAGCGCCGGACATATTGATAATTCCTGATGACTGTAAAAGTTCAGCCATTAATGCCTGCGCCTGCGGAGCCGCGTTCCTTATGCCAAAAGGTTCTCTCGTATCGACTGCGCGTGATAATCTTTCTCCTTCTGTACCGATTAAAGACAGGAAAGATTCGTATGAAGCCTGATTAGCGGCATTTGCCGCCTGTTCAAGCCATCTTTCTTTATCTTCAAGCCCCGCAAGATACGCTTCCGACCATTCGGCGTTAACGCGTTCGTATTCATTTTGGAAATTAACTCTCCATTGTTCATACGCTTTTGTCATTTTCTGCGAACTGTCAATCCAGTCTGTTCTTCCGTTTTCGAGAATTTGAGCCGCCGAATTCTGCCATTCATAATATTTTTCCATTAAATCATTTAACGTTAAACTCCACTCAATTTCTCTTGCGGATAATTCCGCGTTATATCTGTCTTCCAATGTCTTTTTTGTTAATTCGATTAATTCATTGCCTCTGTCCATATATTCATATTTAAAATCGATTTTTGCGTTTAAATACAGCGACAGATTATCAGCTAACGCGGAATATTTATTGTTAAAATGATTTTTCCACGATATTGAATTTTTTCCGTAAGCTTTTTCCGCGGCTGTTTTTAATTCCGCCAATGTTTTTTTACCGGCGATATATTCATCAACAGTTGTTAAAAAAGCAATTTCGTTTTTTTCCTGAGTTTTTGAATCATCAAACCATTTTTTTTCCAAAGCAGTTTTAATGTTTTTTTCCGTTTCAAAAGCCCAGCTTACAAGGCTGTTTAAAGTGTCAAGAATATTATTATGTTTGCTTCCGTTAGATTCGCGGAATGACGCCCAATATGATTTTAATCCGGCAATATCGTTTTCGCTGAATTTATTTGTATTTAGAAGCGCCGATTCTATATCATTCCATTCAATATACTGGCCGTTTTCTTTTATACCCTGCATTATTTCCAATTTATTCCGTGATTCTGAATAAGCGGCATATAAATTATTTATTGATAATAAACCTTCTTTAAAATTATTTTTCCATTCATTTAACTGAATATTAGCCTGATTTTTAACGCTGTTAATTCTATTTAACGCTATTCTGTTTACATTCATCATTTCTTTATAAACGCCGAATGTATACCAATGGCCGTTTTCTCTTTTTGCCTTATTATAAAGACCGTTAACATAATTATAGGCATACTCATATAAATCATATGTATATATTTGCTGAAAACCCGTTAAGTTATCTTTGCTTGGATCTAAAGTCATTATTGTGTAAAATATCAAATCTTCTCTTTCTTCATCGGTTAATTTATTCCAATATGCGTCTGTGAAAATTTCTATTCTGTTTTTGATAATGTTGCTATTATTAATTGCGGAAATAAGAGAACTATACTTGCTTACAATAAGTTCAACTTCCGTAATAATTGATAAACTTCCAATAGTATTAGAAAATTCTTGAATATCTAACAGAAATTCATGCATATATTCCATTTCTAACTTATAATCACTTATAGTATTGAGTGGTATCTTATTTCCCCAATCTTTTTTTTCATAACTTTTATCAAACCAGGATGAATAAAGTAAAACATACTCCCTTGCATATCCCCAATCTCTGAATTTTTCATCATCCAAAAAATATCCTTCCATCCTTCGGCTTAATTCCGCCAATGATTTTTCAAATTGAGTTAAGCCGTTTCCGCTGCTGTCGATTTCTGTAATATTATTAAAATAATTATTCATCAAGGAAATAATATCGCCGTCTATGCCCGTAAACTCCGAATTCTCATCGTAAGAGAAAGCAAGCTTGCCGTTTTTGACGGTAACAAATCTCATTAGATTCCATTCATTCATATTTTCGGGAAGATAATAACTGTCAAAATTTTTATCGATGTAACCCATACCTGCCAATGAATTAACAAAATTTTCAAAGAGCGCCGCGTTATTTTGTTTTTCCTGAATAATAGACGCCGATAAAACTTCGGCGGCTTCCATGATTTTTATTTTTCTGTTAAAACTTTCTTCGTATGCTGTGTATAATGCGTTATATTCGGCATTTCCATTTGAGCGGTTGTCTTCTTTTTTGTAAAGATCGGAAAGCACACTTAACACGGTCTGCGCTTTTAATAATTTATTTTTTGAATTTTCGGTATCGATATATTCCGTATTTAAATATGCCGTAGCCGCCCATCTTTGTATCGCGTCCTGTTTTTCATATTCAAATCTTTTTTGTTCATTATTTTCATGCGCCCTTTTGGATGTTTTATATTGTTCGTCATATAAAAGTCCGGCTTTTAAAAATTTATCGGCTTCAATTAAATATTTTGATCTTGCCGCTTCATATTTTCCTTCCTGAAAAATTATCGCGGCGTTAATCTCGTCTTTCTTCGCCATTAACTCATCATAATTTTTTTCCGTTAATTCATAAATTTTAATAATATTCGCGATTTCGTTTTGATGAGATTCTAAAGCCATGAAAAAATAATAATTATTTGTAACGCCTCTATCGAATAATTCCAAATATCTGTCCGAACTCTCAGCCGCGGCATATAAATCTATTTTAGATATTAAATTGAACGCGTCATTTATTCTGTTTGAATGATATTTCGCGCTAATCAAGGAATCCTTGTATATCCCGTCACGCCAGTCAGACGCCGCTTCCAGAGATGGCTGTTTTGTTTCTATATGACTGTCCAGCAGATATTCGCGCCAATGTTTTGTATTTGTTTTAAAATCGTTATTATATTTTTCCCAAATATTGGCGATTTGAATAGCGTAAGAAATCGATATTATATTGCTGTTTACTTCACGGATTTCGGCGTTTAATTTATCGGCTTCTTCTTCGTCAAAAATCTCTCCGGAGACGGCATATAAATATAATTCCGCGAATTTTGCCTGCAAAACTTCGTACTCATTATGCAATTTAACCGAACTTTTCTCTGTTATATAACCGGAACAAAACGCGTTTACCGTAACAAAATTTATAAATGCGTTTTTCCAGTTTTCAATTTCGTATTGTATCCATTCGGGAAGCGAAGAAAAACAATTATCAAACTCTCTAATAAATTGAATTGTATTCTGTAAAAAATCTCCGTTTTTGGATAGAATTTTTCCGCCTATTACTTCGATGTCCGGCAAAGTATTTCGCGTAACAGAAACGCCGTAACTTCCGAATAATAACGCAAGGGCATCCAGCGATTCATTCCATGTTTCTTTTAATGAACTTATGCTTAAAGATTCGAAAAATTGTTCGTATTCCGCTCTTTCACTTTCGGATAAATCGTTATCGCTGTTCAAATAATTTAATACTGACATCGAAATTTCATTTAACTCGGCGATTCCCCATAACATTCCGTTTACAAGAGTATCCCAATAACCGGCTTCTTCTCCGGTTTTTAAAATTGATTTATATATGTCCGCCAAATTATCATATTTTTTGTTAATTTCGCCGTAATAAAAATTTTCCATATTGGCGGCGGAGACGGAAAGAAGCATTAAATATTCGGATTTAAGCTGTGCCAATTTTTCTTCTTCTTCCGTCATTTCTTTTGTTAATTTATCAAGAACCAGCTGCTGTTCGCGGATATTTTCTCCGTTTTTATTTAATTTTTCCAATTCGGTTTCATAAGCCGCAAGAGATTTATTGTAAGCGTTTTTCGCTTCTTCCCATGCCCGCAATCCTTCGGCGTCTGTCATTCTTCCCGAACTTAATTCGTTCGCATAAGCCGAAACCGCTTCGGCAATTTCGGATTTTCTTTCCCAGTACATTAAGACCGCTTTAGCTCTGATTAAGGCTATCTGATATTCGTCAAGGCAGAAATCTTCGCTTGACGCGCCGTCAGAAAGAATATCTTTTAACAAGCCTGTGCCGAGAAGCTCCGCGTAATTTGAAAGAAGTCTTTCTCTCGCGTCTATCGCTTTTTCCATGTATGAAGAATATAAATAATTTGATTTAGCGGCTTCTTCTTCATTATATTTGCTTCGCCAGAAATCCTCGCTTTCTTTCGCGGTGAGCGCGGCGGACGCGCAGATTAAATACATGTCAACTAACGCTTTTACTTTTACGGTTCCTTCTCCGATGCGCATCTTCATATTCATGTCAAATTCTTTTTTGGATTCTTCGATATTTTTGTTAAATTCATCCGAAAGGTTCTTAAAAAGTTTTTCGCCGTTATAAAACAGATCTTTCGCCTTTAACTCCCAATTATTTCTTTCTTTTTCGAATTGATTAAAAGCGGAAAGCCATATTTCTTCGCCTTCTGAAAATAAATTAAATGTTTCCTGTTCCCATTCAATCCGCCTGATGAAAAATCTTTCTTCGGCTTCTTCCCATGCTTTAAGTCCTCTTTCAAATTGTTCCCTGTATAAATTCAGCCATTCTTCACCTAACAGCATCAAATCGCCCGTGCCCGCTTCGGCTTGTTCGATTCTAGCGTTAATTTCGTTTATGCCGATGCTGCACGTATTTTCCGTTTCGGCGATTAATCTTTCGGTAAATACACGCGCCGCTTCATTTTCGCTCTTGTTCCGCAGACTCCAGATATCTCTTGTACGCCTGCTTGTAAAAATATTTTCTTCTCTTGCGGCAATGTTTTCAAACTCACGCTTAACCGCCGATCTTTTAACATCCGCGGTTTCGTAAATGACGGAATTCATTGTTGCGCGTAACTCATCGGGTATATATGCGAGAAGTTCGGGGAATAATCCAATCAGGATATTTTCAAATGAAATGCCGGAAATATTTTTCGCGTCATCGGCATCGCTTCGCCACAAAACAAGATCGTCGGAAAATTCCCTGCCCTCGGGACGAATAACCATCGGATCGCCGGTTTTTTCGTCAATGATAACGCTTCCGTCATCATCAAGATTCCACGAGTGAATCTTCTGCGTTTCATTAATATTTTGAGTAAAATTCATCATCGCTTTTTCCGCGGCTTCTCCGAAGAACCGATTCAATAGCCACTGCGAAAAACGTTTTTCCATTTCTTCATTGCTTTGTTTTATAAGCTGATTTTTAGCTTCTTCAAAAAGCAGCGGATTATCAAAGAAATTGCCGGCTGTCAATTCCCATGCGCATAACGCCTGTGTCAAGCCGAGTCTCGCTTCTTCCAGCCAGCGCTCAGGATTTAATTCTCTGTCAGCTCTGCTGAAATGACTGTCCAGTATTGATTTATTAAAGCCTTTTACTTCCGCGAACCCCGGTGATTTTTCGGGATACGCAAATATAGACGCAGGAAATAATCCCGCGAAAAAAATTAATGTTAAAAATACGGCAATAGTTTTATTAAAATATTTTTGAGTCATATTGAACTCCGTAAAATTTTTATATTCCGCTCAAGCGGAATAATTTTTTATTTGTGATTGATATAAGCGACGGAATAATCGTGACAGAACAAAGACATGAACACGCTACGCCGATAGCGCCGACAAGCGACAATGTCCGTATCAGAGTGTTTGCTCCTTCCGTGAGAAAAAGGAACGGTAATGCACCCGCGACGGTTGTGCCGGTTGTTGACAAAAGAGCCGGTATTTTTTTTCTGATAGCAAGATAAACGTATAATGTTAAATTTTCTTTTCTTTCTTTCATCCGCGATTTTATTCCGTCAACGCATAAAATCGCGGCGTTAACTGTCATGCCGCTTACAGCGATAAATGCGCACGCCACCGCCGAATTATACGCGCTGCCCGACAACACCAAAAATATTGCCGGAATTGCCAGTGATACAGGGACAGCGGATAAAACAAACAGCGGAACAGCAAAAGATTCATTGATTGCGGCGATGATCATGTAACAAAAAATTACAGCTAACACAAGCGAAAGTACGGTTGCTGATAAACTTTCGCTCTGCCTGACTGCCTCAGGATCAAAATCGATTGAATAACCGGGAGGCAAATCAAGTTTTTTAAAAATTGCAGCTAATTCTTTTTTTACTCTTCGGGGATCCATCGGCAAGGTCGAAATCGTAACGGAAGCCGATCTTCGCCTGTTGTCTCTCCTTATGCTTGAAGGTTCTTTTTCTTCTTTTACATTCATAAGCGAATCAATATAAAACGATGAAGAATAATTTTCATTTTTTGATAACACAAGCGTTTTCATAACATCTTCTCTTGATTGACGCATAACACCTGTTCCGGTTTTAATTCTTACGTCTGTTTCTCCGCTCATGTCCGATTCCGTTCTTTTATAAACAACAGGTCCGTATACTCCCAGACGCAGCCTGTTAGCCGCATTAGAAAAACCGATGCCGGATTCGGCGAAAATTTCCCTGTCAGGCTTTAAAATTAATTTTTTGCTTCCTTCCTTAAAATTCAGCACTCTTTCGCGTATCATGGAATTACCGGCGCAGAGTAACGCAAGTTCTTCCGCAATCTCTCTGCATTTTTTATCTTCGTCGCCGTAAATTATTATTTCCCAATAGCGCTCTTTTATTGAATTTTCATGAAAGAAAATAAATCCGCCGGGAATATAAATCTTCTTCGCAATTTCCCTTACCTGATGAGGTTTTATCCGCTTTGGATCAAACGAAATTAATAAAGAACCCGAGCCTGTCCGGGCGCTTGTTTCCGCGTTTTTGATTCCCTGTGTTTGTAAAAGTTTTTCGCTGAAGCCTGCAAGATGCCTGTCTGTTTCTTCAGCTAACAATCCTCCTTCAAATTCAACTTGTCCGAAAACAGAATCTTCGGAACTAAAGCCGCCTGTATCCGCGCCTTTCGCGAATAACATAAAAACCGCGGTAACGGCAACTGCGATACCGGCTGCTAAAACAACCGCCGGATATTTCACGCAAAATCTGATAACAGCGGCAAGAGCTTTGCATGAGTTATGCGAAATTAAATTCAAATATTTATTAATTGATTCCGGCATTTTTACCGGCTGATTTTTTCTTCCGTTTTTTAGTTCCCATAGCAGAAGCGGAGGAAGGATAGTTAAGCTCAGAACAAGAGCGGTAACTGTAACAACGGCGATTGAGACTGCTATTATACGCACTCCGCTGTCTTCAATAACAGACAAGGGAATTAAAGCGGCAATTGTAGTCGCACCTCCGGCGATTAAAGGTCCTTTAAGCGAAGACAAAGATTCAGAGGCGGATTTGTAATCCCTGCATTTCCGCAGTCTTTCCGAACAGAGGATAACGGCGTCGATTGCCGTCCCTACGCCCGCGGCAATTCCGGTAAGCAAAAGCCTGTCAAGCGAAAAACCGTTAGCATAAAGAATCGCGGCGGATATCAGACAAATTAAAGGAATCGCCAAAGCGCAGAAAAAACCGCCCGAGAATAAACTGTTGTTTCTGTTCAATAAAAAACTGATAACAGCCGCCATCATTGCACCTAACACAGCGGCGTTCAGTACAGAGCGGAAAGCAGCCGCTTCTTCGGCGCCTAAATCGGATAACACAATAAATTCATAATTACGCAGTTCCTGCTCCCGCAGAGCGGCTAACTCTTTTTTAATTTCCGCCGATAATTTCCGCAAGTCCGCGTCGTTTTGTCCCATGATTGCGATACTTGCGGTTTTTTTTCCGTTTAAACGCGATAGAGAATCGGGTTCCCGTTCCTGTTCCTTTAGCTGCGCAATTTCCGAGAGCTCGATAAATTTATTGTCTCCGATCGGAATAAGCGCTTTTTCAAGCGAAGGATAACGCCCGTCTACCGTTACGATAATTTCCCTGCTTCCCTGCGTTAACGTTCCCCCCGAAAAAATCGAATCATTCATCGCAAGAAATAAAGCCGCTTCTGACGGTTCAAGTCCCAGAATACCCGTTTTTTCCTGATCAAAAATTATATAAATTTCTTTTAATCCTGATCCGGAAACCAAAACTTCTCCGGCTCCTTCAAGGCTTTCCAGTCTTGGCTTTACCGTTTTTTCCAGGATTCCGGCAGTTAAAAAATTATCTTCCGGCGAATTATTATTTAAAAACGCGGCTGACCAAACGGGAATTCTTGAATTATTTGAACTTAAAATTTCGGGTCTCTGCGCCGAAGACGGAAGCGTCTCGTAAATTCTCTGAGCCGCATCGCGAACTGCTTCATATCTTCCTTTTGCGCCGCGCGATCTTTCATTTTTAAATCTTACAAAAACGCTGGACAAACTGTTTTCGCTCGAACTTTGAATTGACTGTATTCCGGGAATCGAGTACAGCGCGTCTTCAAGCGGAACTGTTACGCTTCTTTCCATTTCTGCGGCGTCAATGCCGTAATGTTTTATTTTTATTACAAACGAACCTCCCGAATTTTCTTTTATTTTATCTCCCGAATTTATAATTACAAATAATGATACAGCGCAGATTCCTGCGAGTATGCACAAACTCATTTTTTTTCTTTCAAGTATTAACATATTTTCTTTCATTTTTTTTCTCCGCGGATTTTCCAATTAAAATATTTAATAAGAACCGAAGGCATCGCGAAAAGACTTAGCAATGTCGATGCCGTCAATCCTCCAAGCATTGCGATCGCCATTGATTTCTGCGAATTTCCCAAAGGACTTAAAATGAGCGGAAGAAGAGCGAAAATTGTCGTCGCCATAGTAATCAAAATCGCCTGACAGCGTTCATTCGCGCCGCGGTATACCGCTGCTGAAGGTGACAATCCTTTAATTATTTTCTGCTCGCTGATTTCAAAAAGAATAAGACTGTTATTAACTACCAATCCGAAAAGCGCGGTTAATCCAAGCACTGCGCCGGAATCAATTTTCGCGTCTGCGATTAAAAGCGCAGGTCCCGCTCCCGCGAGAGAAAACGGAATGCTCAACATTAGTACAAGCGGAAGAAGAAACGATTCAAACTGAGCGCCCATTGTCATATAAAGAAGGATCAATACAAGAAAAACATAAATAATTAAAGTATTGCGATATTTTAAAAATACCGATTCATCCGCACCTGCAAACCATGAAAATTGCTCTGTTAAATTTTTTACCGCGCCGGGAATTTTTTTTCCGTTTGTAATATCTGAATAAATGACATCAGATCGATCCAGCCGCGCAAGCGACGCTTCAGCTTCTCTTCGTTCAATATTTACAAGAGAGCCTAGAAAAACAGTTTTGCCCTGTGCGGTTTTTAACGGCGTGTTTTCCAGATGCTGAATCATATCCGCATTATTCCGCCTGCCGCCTGTTACGCGCACATCAAGAGGCCTTCCTTCAATTTCCAGTCTTGAAGCGGCGACTCCTTCGTTCAATATAAAAAGAGTCTCCGCTGTCTGCGCCGCCGATATCGAAAGATACGCCGACGCTTCCCTGTTCGGATATAACCGCAGTTCGGGTCTTTGTCCCTGCGGACGATAATTAACAGAAATTGAATTTGCATTAAATGATTCATCCGCAATCCGGTAATGATCCATCAGATCTTCCCTGTCTTTTCCTTTAATAACAAAAGTTCTTTCCGCCGATAATCCAAGGAGAGTTTCAGCTTTATCTTTCGGAAAATAAACCGCAAACGGCATTTCGAAAGAGTTTTCCATTAATTTTTTTATTTCGTCTAACGTTTTTTCAGGCTTTGCATTTTTTTCTAAAATACAGCGAAAAATTAATTCTTCTCTTTTATAATCAATGTCCGCTCTGCGGCTTACATCTTCTTCTTCCGCTCCCGCTCTTCCGTAAACGGTTTTTAATGACGGCAGCTCCGTTAATTTTAATGACGTTTCTTCCGAATAACTTATCATCGATTCAAGCAAAGTACCGGGGGGGAAATTTACCGATACCCAAACTTCTTCCGCGTCATCAGGGTTAATAAAAACAACCGGTCTTAAAAATAATAAAAAACCGCCTGCACAGCTTAATATTACCGCGATTGTAAAAAATTTAACCGGATAACGAAGTGAATACGCAAGAAAAGATGAATATTTTTTCCTTACAGAGCTGCCGTCATTAAAAACCGTTTTATTTTTATTGTTATTTATGTTAGCTGTCATTGACGAATCAAAAAACAGCAAATAAAGCGAAGGAAGACAGAATTGAGCGTAAAACCATCCTGCCGCTACTCCTGTAACAAGCGAGACGGCAATGTCGCCGAACAAACTGCCGAGGGGACCGGGCAGCATAATAATCGGCACAAAAACAAGCGCCGTTGTCAGCGTCGATGCGGCGCTCGATCCCGAAATCGAGAAAGCGCAGTTTCCTATTTCTTCCGGCGCCGGAACATGCGAAGAATTTTTATTTCCAAAAGTTCTGTTGAGTAAATCCAAAACAATAACGCTGATATCCGAAACAAGCCCGATTCCCATCGCAAGCCCGGAAAGACTCATGCTGTTTACTGATTTTCCCGTAACGGAAAGCGCGCAAATACCTGCGGCAATCGAAACAGGAATCGATAACGCGGCAAGCAGGCTGTACTTCAGCCGTTTAATAAAAATCGCAAGCACTGTAATAACCGCCGCTGCTCCAAGCGCCGCAGAAAATATTAAACCTGTTAATCCTCTTAAAAGCGAGTTTGACGAATCAACAATAATTTCGATTTGCGCGTCACGCGAAAAAAATGACGACGCTTCATCGATTGTTTTTTTTATTTCACGCGACAGACGAAGAGGATCAGCGCCGGGTCTTCTGTAAACTTCGAGAGCCGCGGCTTCTTTTCCGTCGTAAACAAAAATACTTTCACGTTTCGCGGAAGATGAATAGATTTCTCCGGCGTCTTCCACTTTAAAAGCGCCGCCGCCAACGGGAAGAATTATTTTGGAAAGAGAAGAAACAGAATCGGGTTTTCCGGAACTTACAATCACAAGTTCCATGTTTCCTTCGCGCGCGTTACCTGCTGGAATATCGGATGTCTCCCGCGCCAGCATCTCCGTAAATTCCGAAGGAGACATGCCAAGCGCGGCAAGGCGGTGAACATCAAGTAAAATTTTTTCTTCTAATTTTTCGCCGCCCGAAATTACTACAGAACCCGCTCCGTCAATTCTCCGCAGACGCGCCTGTATTTCGTACTCCGCAAGCTTACGCGCAAATTCACCGCTGCCGTTACGCGAACTAACCGCGATCACTGCATGAGCTTCGTTTCCAGCATCCCCCGCTGTCACCGTCGGTTTTTGCGCGCCTTCAGGCAAGCCCGGATAAACCGCGTCTATGGCTTCGCGCACAAGCACTGAAGCCGTCATCGGATCAATGCCCCACTTAAAATCAAGACTTATTAAAGATCGATTGTCACGCGAAACGCTCCGCATTCTTTCAAGACCTTTAACCGGAGTAAACGCGTCTTCCAGAGGAATTGTCACCATGCTTCTTATTTCGTTAGCTGCCATGCCGGGGTATAATGTTTCTACGGTGATTCTCGGCACTGAAAATTCCGGCAGCTTGTTGAAAGGCAGAGAAAACAGCGAGAATACAGCCGCTATAATTAATGCCGCCAAAATCATTATAACTGTCACAGGCCGGCGTACAAAAAGATTAATTAAACCTCTCATGATTTTCCTACTTTATTAACGAAATTTTTTGTAATTTATCATTTATATTTCCAAAACTGTCTTTCAGTCCCGCGTTAATCTGAAAATTAATTATTCCGAAAAATGTTGAGTTAGTTAGATTTCCGTTAACTTCGATTCTTTTGTATTTTTCAGTTCCCGGATGCGCGGCGGCTGCCGTAAAACTTTTGTCTTTTACATGACGCGCTGAAAATGTTATAACATTATTGCTTGTTTCTATTCTGAAATTTTCCATCACGGAAAATAAATCAATTTCCGCATCCTCCGCTGTATCAAAATATAATTCGATCCATGTATTAATGCTTTCGCCCGACGGATAATTTTCGTCTGTTATTGGAATAATTTCGTAAAGCGAGTTAATCCAGTAAAATTTTAATTTTTTATCCTGTTCATTGTCAGGTGACATTGGTATTCTGATTCCCGTTAACTCGGGAGGTTTTGAATATTTGCCGTTCGCGAAAATTTTATAAATATATTCGTTTTTGCTTTCATTTCCTTTTTCATCTTTAATGCCGGGTTTTATTTTTAATGTAAATCTGCTTCTAAATTCCGGCGGATTTTCGAATCTAAAAATAAATTCTTTGTTAAACCCAGCGGATGTTTCCATAAAAATACCGGGAGCGTCATCCGCGTTTACAAAATTTTTAACGGAACTTGAATCTACAGGACAGGAAAATATTAAAATAAATTTATCGTCTTTCTCCCATCCTTGATTCTCAAATATAATCTGCCCGGCGCCGGCATATCCGTTATCTCTTGACAATAAAATTAAATTTTCATTCTTTGTTAACCGCATAACATTTAATAGATAGGGTTTATCGGTTTCTGTTCCCGTAGTAAAAATACTTGTAAAACCTTCCCTTATATTCATCCCGTTGTTATCTGTCAATGACGATGATAAGCGTATTTCATAACGGCTGTTTTTCGCCCACGGCTCCGAAGGCGTAAAAACCGCCGATTTACCGTTTTCGCTTAACTTCCATAAACCTGTCATCGAAGGATTGAATGAAACGTTTTCGTATAACGTTCTTGAAGAAACCGGCGCGGAAAATTCCAGTTTTATTTCTCGTCTTGAATTTATTACGTCTTCGTACATCCCCGGACAACATGAAATTAAAACAGGCCGTGTACTATCCGGTCTTGTCGAAAATTTTCCGTAAAAATCTTCGTCCATTGAAAGTCCGTTAACATCATGCGCGTCAGCCGAAAGATTTATAATATAATCTGTATTAACATCAAGATATGTTAAAGGAGAAAATATTAATATTTTTCCGTTCCAATGATATTTTCCTGTAATTCTGCCGCCGTCTCCGGTTAACGAAAAATTTCGTTCTACGCTCATTTTATCGGGAGTACCGGAAAACTTTAAAGAAACGACAATTTTTTCAGGATCGGAATGAAATCCGGTATTCGGAGTCCACGATATAACTTCAAACCGCGATAATCTTAAAATATCGCATGAGTTAAAAAATAAAATGCCGGATAAAAATAAAATTATTATTAAAAATTTCATTTAGCAGCCTCCAGATAAAAAACCAAGTCATCCTTCATATAAACTCCTTCTTCCGAGACAATACCGCTCTTGCCTCCGGGTATTGTCAGTTTGTAATAATGCGGCTCTTCATTAGAAGCTTTTAATCCTTCCCATCTTAGGAACAAACGATCATCGGAAATCCAATTAACATACTGAACCGCAACGGGTTCCAATGTCCTTGGAAAAAATGGAGCGAGCGTTATACGCTGCGGAGCATTTTGTTTTTCTTTAAAATCAAACATCAAAGAAAAATGAATCAATAAATTAAAATTCCCGGCTCCCTGATCAATTTGAATTTTAAACGCGCCATTTTCCGAAAACATAATGTTGGCATCGGAACTGTCATTTTTTAATGACAAAATTTTTAAATACGGAATATCAGGAATAAAATTAATTTTTAAATCTTCACCTAACTTTAAGCCTTCGCCGTCTCTTGTGTCGCCGGAAATTATCATGGTATATTCAATCTGCGGATCGGGAGCTCTGGAAAAAATATAAACAATGCTTTTATCACTCAGATATTCCGCTTTTCCCGAAAGAGACGGTTCAAAACGAAGCGATCTAAGCGAGTTTTCCGACATTGGTTTGTTAAACTCGACAGCAATTCCCTGCCCCAAACCTAAACCTGTTTCGATATTTAATCCTGTCGGATACCAAATTCCGTCAGCGTTAAGAACCGGATAAATGCGCGTAACAACAGGCAGCGTCTGATCAATATCTGTTGTAAAAAAACCGGAATATATTTTTGGAAGCGATACTCCGTCTAAACTTTCGGCGGAATCTTTTACACTCCAATTATATAAAACCCACGCGGAAAGTTCTTTTTCGGGAGTTACGCGTAAATTTTTATCGTCATCCGACCAATTAAAAGTTTTATTGTTAACTCCGTCAAGCGTAAATGCGGATTCTACCGACAATTTGTTCATCGATCTTGAAAAACGGAATTCTAAAACAACATCATTAATTCCCAAGGAGGCTCCGCTGTAAGGACTGTAATGATCTAAAAGAGGCGGATCGTTTTTGTTTACCGCGTAAAATGTATTAAAATATTCGACACGAGCTTCTCTTTTATCTGCGGATCGAATTGTACCAAGAAGGCTTAACGTGTATCTGACTCCGGCTGACCATCCGTTAACGGGAATAAAATGCAAATCATTTCCTTTCCAGATTTTATCCCCCGATACGGCGCCGTAATCCGACGTTATCTGCAATACAACTTCGGTATCATTTTTAATCATCGCTGTATCAAATTTTATTATTACAGGACTGTATTTGCCTGGTAAAACAAAGTCCGGTTTTTCGGGTTCTATTTTGATTCCGATCAGGCGAAAATCGATAAAACCGCATGAGGAAATAATAATTGCACATAACATCAAAATAATTTTATTCTGTAACAGCAACATGAGCGCCCTCCTTTAGATTTGAATCGGGACGAGCAGCAATTATTTCTCCCGGGTTTAAACCGCTGATTACTTCGCGATCTTCTCCGTATGACGATCCAAGAATTATTTTTCTTTCCGCAAGAACGCTTCCGTTAATGACAAATATATTTCCTTCATTATTTTTTATGTTAAAGATTGACGATTCGGGAATAAAAACCGCTTTCTTCGGAGGTCCCAAATTTACGGTAATTCGCGCGAACATTCCGGGTTTTAATTTATCATTATTTGACGCCGCCGGATAATTCAATAAAACACGCACAAGAAAACTTAGACTCTGACTGTCAGCCTGCGGATAAACCAAATCGACAATGCCTTCCCTTGTTTCGCCTGTTCCGTCAATTAAAACAACAGCAGGCATTCCTTTATCTATCCGCAGAGCGTCTTTTTCACGCACGGAAAATATTGCGTATAACGAAGCGGTATCAATCAAACTGATAATTTTATCCTGCTGACGAACTCTTTCTCCTTCTTCAAGATACCTCGCACCTACAATTCCCGCCGAGGGATTTCTTACGGTTAATTCCGCAAAAGCGATTTTTGCCGAATCCAGTTCTTTCGACGCCGCTTCAAGCCTTGCATTGGCGGCTTCCAGTTCAGCTCTCAGACCGGAGGTCATTAATCCGACAAAGGCGTTTTTTCTGTCAGTTTCACCTAACGGAACGGATATTCCCGCCGTTATTAAATCCTGTTCGCGGCAGCCGATTCTTCGTATTTCCAGTTCGCGTTCTAAAAGCTGAATATGCTCCCATTCCGAATCAAGGCTGAAGCGGCTTACAAGAATCGCTTCGGTATGAATTCCTCCGGCTTCAAAAAGTATTTCCTGATTTAAATGTTTGCGTCTGTCTTCTTCCCATTTTCTTTTGGCAAGCGATAATTCTATGTCGGCTTTTTCAAGCGCAAGAAGCTGCGCCTCCGCCTGAAAAATTCCTTCAAGTAATCTTGAATCCGCCAGATTACGCGCCGCCAGCATTTGCGAATAATTATTTTCCGCGCGTTCAACCGCAAGATTAATCTGCGGATTTTCAAGCTGAACAATAATTTGTCCCTGACTTGCAAAATCACCTTCGCGAAAATGCAGTTTTTTAATCACCGCTTCCTGCGGAGAAGTAATATCGACTTTGCTTAAAAACGATAAATTACCGAAGCCTGACGCTTCATCGGGCAGTTCGCGCGTAAACGCCGCGGAAGCCCTTACTTTTCTTGTTTCACTGCCGGCGTTATCTGAAATTTTTTCACATGCAGCTAACAAAAAAAACGCAAGCTGAAAAATAATAATAAAAATTTTTAATTTCATTTTTTACTCCTTATCTGTATTTGTTATTATTAAAATAAAATCATCTAACCCGCCGGGTTTTAAATTGAGAAGCCTTTCCAATTCGCGTTCCGCTTCAATAAGAGCAGTCGCCGCCTGAATTAAACTTATCTCGCGCTGAGTTTGTTCGATTAGAATTTCCATCAGCTTGTGTCTTGTAATATGCCCGAGACCGAGCCTTATTTCTTCGATACGGCAGCGCTCGATTCCAAGAGTCACCGATTCTCGTGCAAGACTTCGTTTTTGTTCCGTCAAAACGCATTTTTCAACAGCGTTAGCTGCAACTCTTCCGATCCTTTCATAAATAACCGCGTATTTTTCTTCTTCAAGAGCAAGAGAAAGAGCGGCGTTTCTTCTTCCGTAAGCGGCTGCAGGATTTGGAATCGGAGTAAAACTGTTTTGAAGCATCGCGGTTTGATCATACTTTCCTAAAGTCGACAGCTCCCATCCTGCCTGAGCCGCGAATCTGTTTTGAATCCACGGACCGGAAAAATCGATGTTGATTCCTACAGACCAGTTATATCTTGTCAGCGGATAACGCTGTCCTGTTAAATTAAAATTCCCTGTTAAACGCAGACTGGGAATCCATGAACTCGAAGCGAATTTATATTCCATTTGTTTTTTCGCGATTGAATGACGCGCCTCGGTTAAATCCGGATTCTGAATTCTTGCAAGAGATGAAGCCGCGGGAGCCGCTGTCATTTCATATAACGGAATAATTTTCGCGCTTCGGTTAATATCGACTTTTTCCGTCAGAACAGGCAGGGTTTCAAGACCCATAAGCTCCGCAAATTGTTTTTCCATTTCAGCTAACTCAAGCTGAAGCGAATAAATGTCAAGTTTCGCGTCGGCAAGATTGATGTCTGCGCTCGCAAGATCAACGTCAAGCGCAAGACCAAGCCGCACTTCTTCGTTAAGAATTCGCCGCTGCTCTTCAAGAACCGAAAGCGCCGAGATTTTTATGTCCAAAATCGCCCTTGACGATAAAGTATTTCTGTAAGCAGCGATTGCCGATTCTCCGATTTCGTCAGTCATTCGATCCAGTCTCGATTCCGAAAGATCGATTTCCATGCGCTCAAGTTTCCGCGTCATTGTAGTTTTGTAATCCCATATAAGCTGATCAAGATTTATTCCGTAATTTTTAACGAACGAATCCGCTCCCGAAACTTGCAATCGATCGTTTTCGGAAATGTTTAAACTTAACTGAGGCAGAAAAGCGCGCAGTCCCCATTTCCATGCTCCTTCCATAATTTCCTGCGAAGCGCGGGAGTGGTTTAGATCGGCCGAAGCGGCAACGGCGAGTGCGGCTGCGTCAGCAAATGTTATCGGCGCGTTTTTGTCGATGCCGTGAGCATTTGAGCACAGGAATATTAAAAATATTAAAATAACGTTATGTGAAACATTCATCACATTACCTCTTTAATTGTTCTTTCCAAATTTGAAATCGATCGGATTAACGGCGTATCCCACGGAAGCATTGCCCGCGCGCGGCTTAAATCCTCCAAAGCTTCACTGCCTCTGCCCGCAATCCAGCGCAGTCTCGCTCTGTCAAGCAAAACCATTGCGCTTTCCGCGGAATACTCCGCGGCTCTGTCAAGAAAAAGCGCCGCTTCGCCGAATTTTTCCGCGTCGGAAGCAAGTTCCGCGGCTAACCGCAGAGCGCGTATATCCTGCGGATTGTCAGCTAACAGATTTTCAATTACCGATTCCGCGCCTTTAAAATCGCCGCTTTCACGAAGAACTCGCGCAAGATACAAACTCGCCTCCAATGATGAAGGACGCAGTTTTATCGCTTTTCTGCAGGTCTTTTCGGCATTTTCCAAATCACCGGAAAAATATTCCGCTTTTGCGCGGAGAATCAGCGAAGGCGAAAATTTATTCTGCGTTTTTAAAATCTCAATCACATCATCCATTTGTCCAAGCAAGTAAGCGTCATGAGCTAATACATAAAGCCGAATTGATTCAGTGTCCAGCGATTTATCGCAGGAAACAAGAAAAATCATTATTAATAAAGTAAAAAAAATAAATTTTATTAAGCCGGAAATTTTCATAAGACCAGCCTTAACCGCGGCAAATATACAAAAGCCGCTCCGCAAGACGCCCTTTAGCCAGAGTAGCCTGTCCGCTGAAATATTCCCTGTATACAGGAACGCTGTTTAATGCACGTAACGCTCCGACAGCGTAAACAGTATACGGATTATCCGGCAAACCGATTAATGGCAGCAGAGAATCAAGGATTTGAGGATTACCTGAATTAATTGATTGTGTAATAATCGTTTCGATTTCTGTTTTAGTTCTGATCCACAGCCCGTCTTCTTTTTTTAAACCCGTAAAAGATGCGAGAATTGTCCGGCATTCACCGGCAAATGGTCCTTTTTCCGCGGATAAATTGATGCAATTTTCCGCGTACCCGGCGGCAACCGCGCCGGAAAAAGCCCTCGCTCCCCTGTACCAATACTCCGGAAATTGCGCATAACGCGCTCGGATTGATTTGTAAGCCTCTCCGGCGCGTCTTTTTTCGGCTGACGAAACATCCTCTTTCTCGAGCGCGCAGACAAGAAGCAGCCATCTTCCGAATCCGTCAGGTTCATCCTGCGCAAGATGACCAAAAAGATAATCAAGTCCCGCGTCAGCTTCATCCCAATTCTCGTTCAAAAAAGCGAGTATCGCGTTAGCTGCAATAATTACAATTTCGTCGCTTGTTACGGAAAGGACATTAAAAATACCCTGTTCAACTTCATGTTTTTGAATCAATCCTCTGCCGTACGCCCACGCAAGTTCTTTATACGCCGCCGCGAGAGCGCCCGCGAAATCTCCTGCATTTTCGCGGATACCGGACTCCGTCAGCGCCATCCCTTGAATCCAGGAACCGGCTCTCTCCAGCTCCGCAAGATCGTCAAGAAACAATAATGTATTCTCCGCTGTTTGATCTTCCCTTCCCGAAGCCGGATTTAATGCAGCGAACCGCAAACTGCCGCCTGTGTTCATTGTCTGCGCTTTCTCCTGCGGCTCTTTCTCTCCGCCGCAGGCAGAGAAAAAAGAAAGCAAAATAATAAAAGATAAAATGTTAAAGATGATTTTCATAAACAACTCCATAAAAAAGATTTGAATATATATGGGATCTGACTGTGCGTTTTGCATGACCGAAAAATAAAAAAATTTGAATATTTTTATAAATTTATCCTGCGTTTACATAACAGGTGTGTAGCAGAGTTTGTTTTAAAACTTAAATTTTTGGAAAAGCTGCCTTAGATTGAAAAGAAAAACTGTCTTTTAAGGCGTATCTTCAATAACCGCCGGTTCGTTTTTTTCCGTTACTTTGGTTTTTTTGATTTCTTTGATAAACAGCCATGCGCCTGCGCCGGTAAGCGCGATGCCAATCAGATTAAACCACCAGGGCTGAAATGAATGTTCGCCGTATACGGCATTGAAACCTTCGATATAAAATACATTGTTAAACCGCATAACAATTACGGCTGTCATATTGTTAAAAAAATGCATGTACATAGCCGGCAGAATTGAGTTTGTTTTAAATAATGACCATGCCATAATTATTCCAATCAAAAAAGCGGTGACAAATTGATAAGGGTTTAAATGAATGAAACCGAATAATAACGCGCTGACCAGAATTGTTTTTACCTGCGGATAATTTTCCCGGAAACCGCTGATTACAACTCCCCTGAAAAAAAATTCTTCGAAAATCGCGGGCAATATTCCAACCAATATAACCGAAACAATAAAATAATCATTGTTAATCATTGTTTGAAATGTTTCTTCCAAAAAAGCGGGCATAGGAAGAATATATGTAATAAGATTATCAATTTCGGATGATATAATTACAAAACCGAACATAAAAATAATTACCGATACCCATACACCCGATGAAACATTATTTAATAAAAAAACTTCGTTAAACTTTTTTCCGGTTTTCTTAAAACCGATATAAATGATAACCGCAAAAGAAACTATATATAAAATAATTGTTCCGATTCCGAAAGCAAGAGACTCGGTGCCGATCTGCAATAAAAGCTGATTTAAACCAAGAACAAGTCCGCCTAAAATTTGAATTCCCAAAAAAATTATACACAATATAATTACATGCTTAATGCGGGGATACGCGCTCTTTTCCATACCAGTCTCCTAAAATTATTATATTGCATTTAACAAAATTTTTGAACACCATGCCTGCAAAGCAATTCCAAAAGCCACCGATACATTCAGCGAAGCCTTTGTGCCGAAACATGAAATTGATACTCTTCCAAGAGAAGCGTCGGCTGCCGCAAGCGCACGCGGGCTTACTCCGAGTTCTTCGGAGCCGGTTATCATTATTCCGCGGCGCGGAAACGGAAACTCCGATAACGGGATGCCTCCTGTTTCTAAAGCAAAAACCGGAAGCTCCGTATTCGGCGGCTCTCCCGAATATAAATCTTTTTTTTCCCAGGGAATTATATCGATGCAGCCCATAGAAGTCCTTTGCGCGCGCTGATGACGCGGATCAGCGCAGAAAGGCGAAAGGATTATTTTTTCTATACCGAAGCTTTCCGCGGTTCTGAACATTGCGCCCACATTAAACGGAGAGCGGATATCTTCAAGATAAACCTGCATTCCTTCCATTATATGTCTTTTATGCGGATCAAGGCTGCCGTCGCCGCAGGTAAAATCCCAGTCAGCCTGCTCGCGTCCTGTTTCGTTATATAAAATATGTTTAATATTATTTAAAGCGCGGTAAAATAATGAACAATCAATCTCTGTCAGCGCCGCCTGAAAAATCACCGCCGCTTCTTCAAATACTTTTTTAGCGTCATCAGAAAAAAAATTATCCGCGGCAAGCAGTTTTGCAGCGTCAGAAAAAAAAATCAGCTCAGCTTCGGTAAAAATTTTTACGCTCTTAACCGAAGCAAGACAAAGCCTGTTCTCGGCAAAAGAAAAAACTTTCGCAATCTTTCTTAATTTTTGAGTACGCGGCAGTTTTTCCAGTTTAAACAAAGGTATCATTAATGGAATCTCTCAATAATAAATTCGCGCTTATTAATTATTACTGACATTTAAAAGCTGCTCAATTTGAAGCATCACATAATCCTGGAATTTCGGCGGCAGCTCGTTAAAAAGGCTTACCATGCGCTGAAGTTTTTCACCCGGAGTTTTAAAGAACATGTCGCCTTCGCCTGTTTTTAACCATTTTTCGTTTACGCCGAAAGTCAGAGAAATCAAATGGACTATACGATCGTTAACTCGGCGGTGTTCACATTCAAGTTCGGCAATATAACCGTTGCTTATATAGATTGCTTTCGCAAATTCGACCTGCGACATATTAAGCGTCTGCCGTACGTGTCTAATGCGTTTGCTGATATTCATATCAATAATAATACGAGAAAAACACTCACTATGCAATGAAGAATTTTTCAATTGGAGATTTGTTTCCAGCATTTTTGTTTACTTTACAACGCTCACAATATGATATAATATTCTCACAAACAGAGCAGTCTTAGGGGATGATATGAATCAGGAAGAAAAACTTGAAAAAGTCTGCAAAGATTTTACGAAGCTTAATGAAGAACAGCAGAACTATATTCTGGGTATCCTTCAGGCGCTTATTTTTGCAAAAGCCACCGGCAGCGCGGGCGATACAAAAAAATCAGAAAATAAGTGAGGCTAAAGCGGCTTTTCAAAAAGCTGAAGTTTAAAAAGCTTCAAATAAAAGATTCGTCCGGATAATTACTCTTCATTTTTTTCTGTTAATAATTTAGAATTAATTATGGAAGAAACACCATCTAATATTATCAATAATAACGAAGCTCCTCTACCTCCTCCCCCGCCAAAGAAACCGAAAAAAAAAGGATTTTTTAAATTTTTATTGGTTCTTTTTATCATTCTTATTATTATCGCCGCTGCATGGATCGCGTTTTCTTTAATCGGCAGAATTGATGCCGCTTTAATAATTCCCGACGCAGCCGATCTTCGCGTCAGTATTTCAAATCCGGTAAATTTTATCGACGGCGTTCTTGAGCATGAATCTCTTGATGATATTGTTTCGGCGCCTGCGCTGGCTGCCGCCGCGCCGATAATCAGTATGCTGAAGGATAACCCGCTGATTAAAAACAGCCTTATCCGTTTCGCCG
>JGI24695J34938_10001029_pt1 | contig 25243 bp, 26 predicted proteins | sample TergutCo191P3_FD_34938 | JGI IMG/M metagenome (IMG submission 34938)
AGAATATTATCAGCGGCAGAGCCAATGTCTATAATGCTTATAAAGTTGTTTGTTGATCCTGAAACAGATGTTAATGAACCTGCTGAATATTTATAAATTGATCCTGCGCATAAAAATATATCTCCGCCTGAAGCGGCAACTCCATAAAGAAAACCAACTGTATTAGAACCATCACCTGGAGCGTTTATAGCAATATCCGAATCTGTAGATTTAAAAATTTTATATTTACTTACACTATCTATTGTACTATCTATTGTACTGAAAAATAAATCAGCGCCAACAGCATAGATAGATTGAATATTATAATCGATCAAATTTAGAAGCGGTTCCCAACCGCTGGAACCAGAAGGATCTGTAGTTCTATTTAAAATTCCGGTTGAACTACCGGTTTGACAAACCGCGTAAACATAACCGCTGGATACAGCAAGTTGAGATATATTTCCATCCGGCGCCTTCGTCTCTCTTTTCCAACTGGCAGCGGTGCTGTTTTCGGGTTTTTGGTAACTGTAAAGATATTTTCCGGAAGCAACATACATCGCGCTATTAAATACGACAAAATTTGAAGGCGAGCCGGTTATAAAAGGCGGTTTAATTTTAACATCTCTGGATACCGCATAAAATGTCGGATCATTGCACGAATTAAACGCAGCAAATGAAATGACGGTTATTAATAAAATAACGATTATTTTTTTCATTTATCCCACCATTATATCAGAAATGAAAGCGCGCTGAAAGATTAAAATCAAAAAACAGACCGTCAACATTTTTTGACTTATCCTTCCTTATCCATTGAGGAAACCAGTAAAAGTTTGTTGTTACACCGAAAGCCCAGTTATTTGTAGCTCTGAAAAACGCGGAACCGCCGATTTTCATGTAAAGACCGTAATAGCCATCATCAAGAAATTTGTGCCAAACCATTCCAAGCGACGCGCTGACCGGAAATTCAAAACGGCCTGCAATAAATTGAATTCCAAATTTGGCGCCAAGCGGTATGATATATACAACCTTATCCCCAATTGTCGGAAGGAACATGCCTGCTAATTCAAAACCTACAAATAATTTTGATGAAATAAAATAATTATAAGATATCGATCCTGTTCCCCCGATGGGAGGATCGATTTTATTGTCGACTACTTTGCCGTTGTTAATAAAAGCCAATGGAAATACCATTCCCAGAGAAATCATGAATGTTTGATCCCCAAAGGAATATAAATCATAATCATGAATATAATCGTCCCAGTCAGTTTCTATTGAAGGGTCATTCTGCGCGAAAAGCAAAGCAGGCAAAATAAAGAAAAGTGTTAATATTATGACCGCTGCCTTTCGTTTCTTGCAGCGAAGTTCCCTGAGCATAAAATCTCCTTAAAAATCCTTCTTTTGTAAATTACCTTATTTTCTTACTTTATTCAACAACAAACAGGGCGCTTGGGTTACTAATTTCCGGTGTCGTTGTGTTCTATTGCCAAATATTCCAATAAAATCGGGTATTTTGTTAATAATTCGCCGTATCTGGATAATTCTTCAAAACGAAGTTGAGCGTTAATGTGATATTCCGCCCTTGTCCCAAATGAAGACGTAATAAATTCTCTCTGTTTTATCAGAAAATCCTCGTAAATCAGGCGTATTTGATTATAAAGGATAAAATCAGGGAATTTTGCCGAATTAATTAGAAAAGTAAAATCAAGAATTTCGGGAAATCTGGTTTTTATTTCCTCTTCCATCTGCATATCGGTATTTCCCGACATGATTTGTTCGAGGCGAAGGCTGTCTGTTGTAGAAAGGCTGCGTAGTATTATCAATTCGATATCTTGCGCAATTGTTTTTAAATGATTTTCAAGATCCGCCTGACTTGCAAGATTATATTTTTCGGTTAAATTTACCAGGGAATCAGGATTTAATTTAAAAGATATTTCTCCGGTCAGATTCCATGAAAAATTGGCGTTTGACGCTCCTACAAATGAAGCATAAGTATCGCCGGATGGTAGCGTACTTTTAAAATTAATATGATATTTTTCGTGCTCAATATTGAAAACCGCTATTTTTACATTTGTTGGCAATAATTTATACCAAATCCAGCGGAATTCGCCGGATTTTACATAGTTTGATTCAATTCCGTGTGTCTTGGAGATGATAACGCCGTATTGCCCCGGAGGAACTGAAAATTGCACCCAGCCAAAGAAAAAAACTGTACCGCCCAGAGCTATAAATATAAACAGGATTATTAAAAACTTTTTCATACTGTACTATAATTATAGTAAGAAAACCTAAAAGAGTAAAGTAATGATTGAGACGCAGGAAATATATACTGATAATGCTGTTCATAAAAAAAAAGAAAGAAGAGGCAGAAAACCTGTCGTCTGGATATTATGGATTTGCTTTTCGGTTTCTGTTTTAACGCTGATTATCTATCTTATGGATAGAGACTATTCTGATGAAACTTTATTTCTTCTTTTAAATATTCTTTGGTATTCATCGTTCATGGTCTGCGTTTGCGCGTTTTACAGATTACTGGAAGGAATTTATTATATAATAAAGCGGCGCAAGGCATCGCGGTCATTAAGGCTGATTCCATCGATGCTTTTTATCATTTATGGTTTATGCATTATTTTTTTTGAATCTTTAATTACAGCGATTTCGAGAGGTAATATATGAAAAAGCTTTTTGCCCTGAGGGGAGCCGTACAATGCGAAAATACGCAGGAAGATATCATTAATCAAATATCGCTTATGTACGATGAATTATTACGCGAAAATAATCTTGAAGAGAGTGAAATTGTCTCTGTTATATTTTCCGTAACAAACGATCTTAACGCGATAAATCCTTCAACCGCGCTGCGTAAAAACGGAAAAACAGGCGCTCTTGCTCTTTTTACCGCCCTTGAACCGGAATGCAAAAATTCTCTTGAAAGGGTTATAAGGGTATTAATTCATTGTTATCTTGAAGAAGGCGCAAAACCGCATCATGTCTACCGTAACGGCGCCGAAGTTTTAAGACCGGATAGGGTGAGGAAGTGAGTAATAAGAAATTCACCTAACGCCAGCCGCGGATAATGCGTTACTTAAAACAGCATTAGTTAGTAATTTTAATGGTTTCCCAGACTCTGGGTGTTTCCTGACCTATTCTCCAAAAGCCGACTGCGTTAACCCCCATCGACTTGTACATCTCCAACCGCGAGGAAATTGAATATTCATCTTCGTAGTAAACTTTAACCGATACTGTCGCTTTATAATCAAATGTCGCAATTCCGTTTTCGCGTTTAACATCCGCTCTGTAGGTGTTTATCAGTCTTTCTGTAGTGGAATAAACAAGGGCGCGGTGATGATTTTGATCGACCCATGCGCGTCCGTAAAAGGGAATTCCCATTACAAGTTTTTCTTTTCCGATGACGCGTAACGAATAATCGGCTACTGAACGGCACCAGCGGAGGGACGCGACAGGACCTGCGGTTCCGCCTCCCCAGTGTTCGTCATAACCCATCACAAAAATTTTATCTACAAGAGGCGTTATTTTTTCATAATCGTATACATCGTTTGTTAACTTTCTGGTGCGGGAATACAAAGCGATAGTTAACATTTTATTTCCAAGACCTGCGCGCAATTCGCGCAAAAACGATAAAAACGCCTCTCCAGAATTTGCCGGAATATTCTCAAAATCAATATTTAGACCGTCAAAGTTCGCGGTTGCCGCTATCAGATCAGATATCAAAGTTCTGCGCTGCGGACTTCCCGGCATTAATGTAAAATATGTTAAAGCGTAATTGCCGCAGGTAACAACCATGTGCACTTTGCCTGTAAAATTTGCAAGATTGCGCCTGTTCGGCACTTTAGACAAAGTTCCGTACATATCAACTTCAGCGCCGAAATAGCCCACATCGGTAATTGGAAGATCTCTTCTAAGAGCCGTTTCCTGACCGGCTAAAACATAACCCCAGACTTCCTTAAATGAAGTAACAGGAAGAGTATCTCCCTGCCTGTGAAAAAAAGAAACCGGTTCTGGTTCAGGTTCCGGTACTGTTTGTGCAATGGCGATTTTGTTTTCAGAACCTATTTTCTCTTTAGGAGCGCCTGCGCAGCTTAAAAGTAATGCCGCAAAAAAAAGCATAATTACATTCTTCATTAAATATATTATCGTAAAATAAACATATTTTATTAAGGTTGTTCCAAAACTAACCAAGTTTTGGAAAAAGCTCAATTGTTATTTAATTTTCTAATGAATCTTTGTGAATATGGTTTAAAGTTTTCCAATAACAGCGAGCGGGTAAAGAAATCCGCTTCCGCCGGAAGATCGATTGTTACATCAAGTTTTTGTCTGTCGGCTTTTTCCAGAAGTTTTGCAACAAGCGCTTTTCCGATACCCATACCGCGGTATAAAGGTTTTACATCAATGCTTTTTATATGCAGGATCGAATCGTGCATTTCCGCGTTAATGCTGCCTGCCAATTCGCCGATTGAGTTTTCTGCGATAAAGCAGCATTTATCATCTTCCTTAAAATTAAAGTCTTCCAGAACAAGAGATAAATTATCCTCAGGTTCGCTGCCCAAAGGCTCAAGCCCCCATTCTTCCCTTAACGCGTTGTACCAGGCGATAACCTCATTTTTCATATTTTGTTCTTTGTAATTAAGCCACAATTTTTCTGTCTCGGGATACTGATCAAGAACATTTCTGTATGCGCGGAAAACTCCCTTGTTACGGTTTAGAGCTTCGCCCAATTCATGCCGGACAACAGGATTTTTTAAACCGGCGGCAAATTTTTCCATAAGGCGGTATCCGTCTTTCGGCTCCCAGTGCGGAAGAGAAATGTACCTGGCTTCATCATTTAAATCCGGTTTATCTTCGCGTATATTTAATTCCTGAATATCCAGAACAAAATCTCCATCCTGATTTTCCATGTAAAAAATAATTTCATCTATCAACAATTCATTTAATTCAAAATGCATACATCAAATATAGCATAAAATAAAAAAAATATATATTATTAAATTTACAATGCACAGAAATTTTTTTCGATATCTTTTTTCTGTTTAACATTGCGGTTTTATTTTTTTATTTTTAGGAGAATTTAATGGAAGCGATGAAAAGAACTTGTGATTGCGGGTCTTTAAGAAAAAGCGACGCGGAGCGGATTGTTTTTTTGAACGGCTGGGTTCACCGCAAGCGCAATCACGGCGGTATTTTTTTTATAAATTTAAGGGATCGTTACGGCATAACGCAGATTACTGTTGATACGGAAAAAAACACTTCTCTTGCCGCTATCTGCGATGAACTTCGCAATGAATACTGCATTGCAGTTGAAGGCAAGGTAAGCGCGCGCCCTGATGACATGATAAATCCTTCGATGATGACAGGCGAAATTGAAGTTCTTGCTTCCAGTATTGTTATACTAAACAGGAGCGAAGTATTGCCATTTCAGATTGATGAGGAAAGCAAAGCAAATGAAGAGTTAAGATTAAAGTACCGCTATCTTGATCTTCGATCTTCCGGTATGCAGAACCGGATAAAATTAAGAAGCGAGACGGCTTTTGCAGTCCGCGAATGGATGACAGCTAACGGCTTTTACGAAATTGAAACTCCGACATTTATAAAATCCACTCCCGAAGGCGCCCGCGATTACCTTGTTCCTTCAAGGTTATATCCCGGAAAATTTTACGCGCTTCCCCAGTCGCCGCAGCTTTATAAACAGATTTTAATGGTTTCCGGTTTTGATAAATATTTTCAGATAGCGCGCTGCTACCGCGACGAAGATTCAAGGGGCGACAGGCAGCCTGAGTTTACCCAGATTGATGTTGAGATGTCTTTTGTATCAAGAGACGATATTTTAACAATGACAGAAGGCATGATGCGCCATGTTTTTAAAAAGGTGATGAATGTCGAACTTCCAAAAACTTTCCGCCGCCTGTCGTGGGAAGACGCGATGGAACTTTACGGCAGCGATAAGCCGGATTTGCGCTTTGATATGCAGCTAACAGACTTCGCTGTCTTTGTACAGGCGAGCGGTTTTCAGGCTTTTAAAGACGCGCTTTCGCAGGGAGGAGCCGTTAAAGCGCTTGTAGTAAAAGGCAGGGCGGATTATTCACGGAAGCAAATTGAAGAGCTGGAAGCCCACGCGAAAATTTACAGGGCGAAGGGCATGGCATGGATGAAGGTGAGTGATCAGTTAACTCTGGAAGGAGGCGCGTCAAAGTTTTTTGCAGATAACGCTTTAGATGTTATAAACGGTTTAAAAGCGCAGAAGGGCGATTTAATTTTGATGATTGCTGACGCTAACAGGAATACCGCAAACACGGCTCTTGGGGCGGTGCGTTCCAAACTTGGGCGCGATTTGTCTTTGTGCGATGCGTCAAAGTTTGAGTTTGCGTGGATAATCGACTTTCCGATGTTTGAATACAACGAAGACGAAAAAAAATGGGATGCGGCTCATCATTTATTTACATGGCCTCAGGATAAGTATCATGCGACAATGGAGAGCGATCCAGGTTCTGTAAAAGGCGATCTTTACGATCTGGTGCTAAACGGCTACGAATTAGCCTCCGGCTCCATTCGTATTCACGACGCCGAAATGCAAAGACGCGTTTTTAAAATAGCCGGCATTGACGCGAAAGAAGCGGAAAAAAAATTCGGCTTTTTAACGGAAGCTTTTAAGTACGGCGCGCCTCCTCACGGAGGAATCGCCCCTGGGCTTGACCGCCTTGTAATGATTATGTCAGGCGTTACATCGTTAAAGGATGTAATTGCCTTCCCAAAAAATTCCTTCGCAGTAAGCCCCATGGACGACTGTCCCTCAGAGGTAGATCAAAAACAACTAGATGAGCTTAGAATAATTTTTCGCAAAGAGGAATAACTTGGTTAACATCAATCTTAAACAGGTTAACCAAGTCTTTGTTTATTCTTCGTAATGTTCCTGAAGGATTTTTTTCTTGTCTTCGGGAATTGGAGTAGTCTGCTCTGTATTAAAATCGTAATATACCACTACCGCGCTGCCTTTGGCGCATAGATGACCTTCCTGCCATGCTTCCTGATAAACAGTAAATGATTTTGTTCCTATTCTGGAAATTGTTGACTTAATTTCTACATCGGATCGAAAATATATCTGATACAGAAAATCAAAATCTATGTGAGCCATAATAAGAGGAAAAACTTTTTTATCAAGAGTAAGCTCCGGATCAAATAAGCGAAGAATATCTGTTCTTCCCATTTCAAACCAAATCGGCAGAACTGTGTTGTTTACATGTCCTAGTCCGTCAATATCTCCAAAACGCGGCTGTACTTTNATGCTAAACATTTTAAAACCTACTGTAGATTTAATCCGTTAATGTAATTTTCATACGCCTGCTGCGCGGCTTTTGCGCTGGCGGACGCTCTGTCGTGATTTGGTTTTAATGCGTCAATTTCACTGTCCAGCGCTGTAAGACGCCTTAAATAATCCTGCCCCTGCTGTGTCTGGCTTCCCGCGGCTTCAAGGTTTCTCCTTATTCTGTCCTGATCTGCTATCAATCTGCTGCGCTGATCTTCAATTTCTTTAACCGAAAGATTGGCTGCGTCAACCGCATTTTTTAATTCTACAGCTCGCTGCAGCGAACGGCGTACATTGTCGGGAATTTCCTGATTTGTCGTGTAACTTAAAAATACTTCCGGACGCAGAGATAAAAGAGTGATTCTTTCGGAAAGAGGACGGCGCTCATTAACAGTGAGGCTTGTTTCGCGGTTTGCAGGCAATGTTACATTAAAGCGGTAAATTGCCGGAGTCTGTTCGGCTGCGGAAGGAGAGACAAGCTCTGTATTGGAAGTTTTTGTATGTTCGATAACAAGAGGCTTTGAGGCTGTACCGGAATTGGTAAAAGAGTAAGTCTTTGAAAAAGTCAGGTTGCGGTTAATTGTCATAACGCCGCCTGATACAGTCACAGAACTTACAACCCTTGTACTTGTATCGCTTACAGAAGCTGTTACGGAAAGATCCTCTCCGAATGATATCAGTCTTTTTTCATTTTCATTCCAGAATTCCAAAAGCGCGTCTCCGGCGTAAACCTGATCGTAAACAGTAACAGGTCCTGCGGGAAGTTTCATTCCGCTGTTATTTGTCAGTTCCGCTCCAAGGCGCGGATATCTGCCGCTTGAATAAATTAGAAGTTTTCGCGCGTCTATGGCGGATTCAACTAACGGAAGCATCGCGCTCATGCGGCGGTCGAGAGTAACAGGTGTTTTAATTGTAAACTCAAACTGACCTCCCGCCGCGCTTCCTTCGGCTGTCTGAACAATGCCGCCTGCAAGATTGACAGCAGGTTCCGCCATTAAATACATATCTTGGCTTTCCATCATAACAGACGATCTTGCGCGGGCGCTGTCCATCTGCGGACTTGCAGCTAACACCGGAGCGCTTTTGTCGTGAATAACAGCTTCCGCTGTTCCCGCGATGGCAAGAGGAAGTACAGGACGCGCGACATAATATGGCGGATAAAGATTTTGAATGAACGAAGAAGGACGGCCTGCCACAAGAGACAATGTTACGTTTTTCCAGTCGGTGTCGCTGTCATTATCAACAATCGCCCATCCCTGAAGAAGAGGTTTGGAAGAGCCGAGATCGAGGCGGTATGAAACTTTCCAGACAGGGGAGGGTATTACATAACTGATTGTTATATCTCTTCTGCCGCTTCCCGGAAGATTAAGCAATAACTGCCGTGAATTTGCGTTTCTGGACGCGGCGATTAAATCTAGCGCGCGGTTTAAATCCTGTTCGATAACAGGATTGGAAAATTTTATCGAACTTATTTCTTTTAAATTAAAAGACATCATTCCTTCTTTTGCGCTTAAAATCAGCCAAGGTTCCTGAAAAATGGAATAAGCTTCCCTTGCCGCCGCGCGGTATTCAAGACCCGCGATTCTTCCTGAGTAATCGCCGGGAGCTTTTATTAAAATCTCCGCGCCTCTAAGGCGGGAAAGAATCAATGCCATATCGGGTGAATCTGAAAGATCGATGCTTAAACTGCGCAATGTCTGCAATAAAGTATTTTCTGATTGATACGAAACAGAAGGATTTGCGGAACCTGAATCGTTTACAACAAGAGTTTTAAGAGCGTCATTAACAGCGTCAAGCCTGAACGGAAGATCGATATTTACATTTCCGTTTATGGAGCCTGAATGTTCATAATACGCAAGTCCAGATGTAAGAATCACAACTTTCCTTAAAGGAACAGAAGCTGTGTTTCCCGATGCCGGATTATCAACAATCCCCTGCGCCCAGATAAAGGACGCAGCACTTAACAGGAAAAAAAACGATAATGATTTTTTCATATTTTACTCGTGTTCCAGTTTTAATGTCTGTGTAGGCGCGTCACAGACTTCGGAAGGTCCGAAATATTGAATTGCTCCCGGAACGAGGAAGCATGTTTTTTCAGCCCAAAGACCGCGCTTAGCGGAAAATGTTTTAAAAGGTTTTCCTTTAAGTTCAACTAACGCTTTTTTGATTACCGGCTTTTTGGAACCGTGCCGCTGTTCAATATCCAGCATCATTGTAAGAGGAATGCCTCTGGGTTTCCACTGCGCGGCTGGAGCTGTAAGATTAGTAACGCTGGAAAGATAGCCTGTTAAACCGGAGGCTATTAAAACAAACGCGCTGAAACCAAGGCTGTAGCAGTAATCTGCGTCAAAATTTGAAGGGAAGGCGCAGCGTCCTTCGTATCCGAAGAAGTGCGCAAGCGCGCTGAATTTTCCTTTATATTGATTCTTTTCTTTTAATGCAGACAGTTTTTTTTCTACCATGCCAATTATTAACTTTTCCGTATCAATTCTCGAAACCTGTACGTTTCCGTGAGGATCGCGATCCATCAAAAATTGTTTTGCAATTTCGGGAGGCAGCGACTGTAAAATCCTGTATGAAATTTCCGGAAGACGGCTGGAAAGCCAGTACAATTGATCGATAAAATTTGTAATGGCAGAAAATGATTTTTCTTCATCTGCAATTGTATCGTTAAGATCGGAAATTAATTTATGCATTTCCGGAATAAATTCGACTAAACCTTCGGGAATTAAAACAACGCCGAAATTATCGCCGTTTTCCGCGCGTTTTACGATGGAAGCGCAAATTTGATCCACAATTTGATCTATCGACATTGCATTTTGTTCGACTTCTTCGGAAATCAAACAAATATTCGGCTGCGTCTGGAGCGCGCACTCAAGCGCGATATGGCTTGCGGAGCGTCCCATCAATTTAATGAAGTGCCAGTATTTTTTGGCGCTGTTTGTATCACGGCAAAGATTGCCAATAAGTTCGGAATATGTTTTGCAGGCAGTGTCAAAACCAAATGATGTTTCGATATATTCATTTTTTAAATCGCCGTCAATGGTTTTAGGGCAGCCTATAACCTGTATTGACGTTCCCTTCTCCAAAAAATATTCAGCCAGCAGCGCGGCGTTTGTATTTGAATCATCTCCGCCGATAATTACAATCGCGTCAAGCTCAAGTTTTTTTGCGGTTTCCAGGGAAGAGGCGAACTGCTCGGGCGTTTCAATTTTTGTACGTCCCGATCCGATTATGTCAAAACCGCCTGTGTTGCGGTATTCATCGATTATATTGCTTGTAAGAGTGATTTTATTATTATCAATTAGTCCGCTCGGACCGCCTTTAAAACCGTAAAGTATGGAATCGGGATTCCCCTTTTTTAACCCGTCAAATAAACCGGCAATAACATTATGTCCGCCCGGAGCCTGTCCGCCGGAAAGAATTACTCCAACTTTTAGTTCTTTTTTTATTTTTTTATTTTTACCTTTGACAAAAGAGACGATGGGCTTCCCGTATGTTTTTTTAAAAATTTTACGAATCTCATCCCTGTCAGAAATTGATTCCGTTGGAACGTCTTTTTCGATAGAAATATCTTCGATTGGACCTAAAAGACTTGCAGGAAGTTTTGGTATATATGAATACCTAACCTTCTGTAAAGCAGATACATTCATAAATTCATCCTCAATAAATATTTAATAACTGCAAACAGCAGGTCCGTGTAGTTCGTGATAAAATAATGAAAATAAGCTTATAAGGAACCTATTTGCTCTTATGTCTGTTTTTTCGCAGTTTCTTCTTGCGTTTATGAGTGGCGATTTTCCGCAGTTTACGTTTTCTTCCGCAGGGCACTTAACTCTCCTGATTCTGAAATTTTAACGGCTCAAGCCGTATGTAAGAGGGAACCGCCTTTCGGTTCGATTCCTTTATTATACATGGAATTCCGCCATACGAAACTCCAAAAGAAAAAACGCTCCGGCATTCTTTCTTCCATCTCCACGGGGAATCGAACCCCGGTTGCCGGGATGAAAACCCGGTGTCCTAACCGCTAGACGATGGAGACCAATATCATGAGGTTATAAAAATTACGGAATAATGTCAATATACATCTTCTTAATTAGGATAATTAATTATCCTAAATACATTAATAAGTCAAATTCACACTAAGCGTAAACTCTTTTCCCTGATTTTTCCCTTTTATTATAAGTTTATCCGTACCTGCGCTTTTTGGTCTTACTGTTATAACTGCCAGATATCCGCCGTCGCCTGCCGGAGTTATTGATAATTCGTTTATAATTTCAAAAGGGGAGTTTCTTCCTTTTTGAAGCGATGATGTTATGTTTGTAATATCACCGAAGGCAACAAGAGTAAATTTTTGGGGTGTTAAAGAATGAAATTTTCCGCTGGCGGGAAGAACATCAACTTTATTGTATTCCCTATTTAAATATGAAACCCTTGTATTAAAATAACTTTTTATATGATTTAAATGCCAGTAAATATCGCCTTCCAACCAGCGTTTTTGATTTTCCCGTGCCCCTTTTTTGATTTTCGCTCCATGGCTGTCAATAAATTTGGACATTGTTAAAATATTATTTTGATAATTATTATTCCAGATTTCCTTGTATCTTACATGAAACACAGGATCATCATGAAAACGTTTAAACCACGGATGGATTTGATACGGAGCTGTAGTCGGCAGAAATTTTTCACCTTCAAATTCCCACGGCGCGAATGACCAGTCTAGATCCCAGATAGGACCCGCGCCGATTTTACCTCCCTTGTCCTTGTAAAAAAAAGTGCTTCCTATTTCTCTTCCTTCGTCCACCCCCGGACGAAAAAGATCGTTATTCTTTACAAGCGTTTGCACAATAAAATATTTTACAAATGAATCAATGTCAACATAATAACGGTATCCGTTCTCCGGGAAGGCGTCAGAAGCCATCAGGTTTGTAATATTATTCCAGTCGCTTACAACTCTGTTAAAAACCGGGAATTTACTTATATCAAAATCCCAGTCATTTTCATTTACATTGCTGTCTTCCGGTGTTTTTACCATAATAGGTAAATTATAATGAGCTGTGCGGAATTTAGGAGACTCATCAAAATAGCGGTCTATTTCAACAAACCAGCCTTCGGTTAAATCCACTTTTGGTCTTCCGGCGGCGCCAATTACCGCAGGGTCTGCCTGACGATGTTCTGTTAAAAGATACAATCCCCGGTAATCGCCGTTTAAGTAAAGATGCACATGATTATAGCTGCATGTATATTCCAGTCCAAGACGTTTTCCAAGCTCAAATCCAAAAGAATTATTTAAATCGTTGCCGCTTTTTAACAATACCCAGTTTCTCGCCGCAGCCAGCCCGAACAGCGATTGCTGTTGATCGTTTCTAAACCTGATACGGTATGGTCTTTTTCCATCTTCCGGTGTTTGTGTCCATGACGCGTTCCCTCGTCCTCTTATTTGCTGATTACTGATTGCCGGAATGTTATTTGAAGGATTTGAAGGATCGGTTAATGAAAATGTCATTGTTACCCAGTTTTCCCTATCCAGGATAGGCTCTGAATTAACTGTATCAATTCTTATTACAGGCAGGTCATGTGTATAATCCGGCTTTATAGTGCCGCAGCTTGTAATAACCGCATAAAATAACGACAGGTTTATTAAAATGAAATAAATATAAATTGTTTTTTTTATTCCCATATATTACTTTATTATACCATTAGTTTGTATAAATTCATGACCGGCAATGGATAAAACCCAATAATATTGCTATAATCCCATCATGGAATTAAAACCCGATCCACGCAGTTTTAAGCTAAGCGAATTCGAAGGTCCTCTCGATCTCCTGCTTTACATGATCCGTAAAAACGAGATTAATATCTATGATATACCCATTGCTCAAATTACAGAACAGTATATCGAATATATAAGCGATATCGAAGTCATGGACATGGAAGACCTTACAAGTTTTCACGCGATGGCGGCGCATCTGTTACTGATAAAAAGCCGCACACTGCTGCCTGTCGAAATGGAAGATGATTTCGGCGAAGACCCGCGCGCAGAGCTTGTCGACCGCTTAATCGAATATCAAAAATATAAAAAACTTTCCGAAATGATGGAAGATAAAGAAAAAGAAAATGAATGGGTAATAGAAAGAAAAAGATTACAGCATAATCTTCCGTTCTCTGATGATGATATGTGGGAAAAAGTCGATATATGGGATCTTGTAAAAACATTTTCGACGCTTACTGTAAATCTTCCTGCCGAACGGATTATCGATCTTTACGAAGAAGTTTCTGTAAACGAAAAAACAACTCTCCTTGCCGAATTTCTGGAAAACAAGGGGAAGTGCCTCTTTACAGAACTTATAATCCGTCCGGGTTCGCTGGAAATTGTCTGCGCCTTTTTGGCAGTACTTGAAGCCGCCAAATTCCGCATGATTACCATCTTTCAACACCGACTCTTTGGTGATATACTCATCAAACCTAGCGGGGCTATATGACAGAAAATATCGAAAAAGAAACAGCGCTGGTTGAAGCAGTCCTCTACATGGAAGGCGATCCCATTGACGAGGGAGCCATTGCGCGTATCTGCTCACTTTCAAAAGACGTGGTAACGGCAGCTCTTGATAATTTAAAAGAACGTTATGCAACATCAGACTGCGGTTTGGAACTTACGCGCATCGGAGGCGGAATCGCAATTTCCGTAAAACGCGAATATTGGGATAATTTAAAAGAGCGTTACGGAAAAAAGAACGAAGGAAAAATTTCCCGCGCGGCGATGGAAACGCTGGCTATCGTAGCGTATTCGCAGCCTGTTACAAGAGCGGAAATCGAAAAAATCCGCGGCGTCTCCGCAGACAATATGATCCGCCTCCTTCTGGAAAAAGGTTTTGTCCGCGAAACAGGCAAAAAAGATATACCGGGTCGTCCTGTAATGTACGGCACTACAAAAGAGTTTTTAAAACAATTTCATTTAAATTCAATCGCCGAACTTCCTAAACTCGGCGAAAGCGATATCGAAAAATTTGAACTTGAGGGGGAAAATTATTAGACTGCAGGTTTATCTTTCCCATGCCGGAATTGCTTCAAGAAGAGCGGCAGAGGAGATAATCGCTTCGGGAAGGGTTTTTGTAAACGGAGTAAAAATTACAGCGCAGGGNTGTAAAGTAGAGGAGGGCGACATAATTCTCCTTGACGGAAAACCCGTACAACTGGAGNGCAGAAAACTTTATTTTGCTTTGAATAAACCGTCCGGATACATTTGCAGTTCAAACGATCCGCAGGGAAGACCTCTTGCTCTCAGCCTGCTTCCTTCATCAAACAAAGANAGATTGTACAGTGTAGGCAGACTGGACTTTCTGTCATGCGGGTTAATTTTTTTTACAAACGACGGCATTTTTGCACACAAACTCGGGCATCCGAGACACGAACTTGAAAAGGAATATATCGTAGAAGCCACAGGAATAATTCCTGACACGGTAGTAGATTCATTCAACGAAGGAGTTATAATAGAAGGCGAGTTTTACAAAGCAAAGATGGCGGAAAAAACCGGACGCAAACAATTAAGGATAATTCTTGTCGAAGGCAAAAACCGCGAAATNAGAAGGGTCTTCTCCCATTTTCATCTGCATCCAAATTTGCTGCGNAGGGTAAGAATTGGAAAAGTATTACTGGGTGATTTAGCAGAAGGTGATTCGCGTCAGTTAACTGATGATGAAATTTATAAATTGGGGAATGGAAAGTAGGGAGTNGTTTTAATTTTCCGGATTTCCTGCTCCCTGCAAAGGAGTAATTTATGGTAGTAGCGATTGATGGACCTGCCGGATCGGGAAAGAGTACTGTCGCCAAGTTATTGGCGGAAAAACTTTCTGAACGGGAAAATAAGGAGTTTACCTATATAAACTCTGGAAAATTGTACNGGACNATAACATTAGGCTGTCTTCGTGCCAANATNGATCTTAACGAAAGCCAAAAAGTTATTGANTATGCAAAAAAAATCAAAATTTCATACAAAAAAACCGAAGTTTTTCTTAACGATGAGAATGTTACGGATTTACTTCATACTGATGAAATTGACCGCTATTCTGCGCCGTTATCGGCAATTGTTCCTGTCAGGCATATTATTAATGATATCATACGNTCTCTTTCCAAAGGACAGAATATTGTTGTTGAAGGCAGGGATATGACATCTGTTGTTTTTCCAAAAACAAAATACCGTTTTTATATTGACGCTTCCGCAGATGCAAGGGCAAAGAGACGTTTCGATCAGGGAGTATCAAATTTGACTTTACAGGAGATAAAAACGGCAATTTTACAGAGGGATGAGATTGACAAAAATAAGGTTGAAGGAAGCCTGAAAATTGTAAANGGAGTTCATTATTTAGACACNAGTGACTTGACCATTATTCAAGTTTATGAGAAATTGATAGAGAAGATAGACTAATCAAAAGGAATGAAAAGAAAATGGCTGATAGGGAAGTGCGCACGGACACTAGTCCGACAGACTCGAATCAAATGAAAGACGGAGAAAANATTCAGACGCAATTACAGGAAGAATACCTGAAGACGCTTGAGCAGCTTGAAGAAGGTCAGCTCGTNGAAGGCAAGGTAATCCAGGTTACGCAGGATCAGGTATTCATTGATGTAGGTTATAAATCGGAAGGTAAAATTCCCTTAACGGAATTTTCCGAGATTCCAAATATTGGNGAAATTGTTCCTGTTATTTTAATTGCCAAAGAAAANAAACACGGCGAAGTTATTGTTTCAAAACAAAAAGCTGACGCGAAACTTTTCTGGAAAAATCTGCGGCAGGCATTTACAGATAAAAAGGCAGTCGAGGGAAAAGTAGAAAAACAGGTTAAAGGCGGCTTTGATGTAAACCTCGGAGCAGGCGTTCACGCGTTCCTTCCTGTAAGTCAGGCTGATATTCAAAAGCTGGATAAACCGGAAAAAATCCTAAATGCGAAAATTCAGGTTTATGTTGAAAGGCTTTATTCGGACGGAAAGATCAACATCGTTGTTAACAGACGCAAGTTCATGGAAGAAGACCTAGATCGCAAGCGCACCGATTTCTTCGAGAACACTCCCATCGGAACAGATGTAACAGGAGTTGTAAAAAGTTTTACTTCCTTCGGCGCATTCATCGATCTTGGAGGTTTTGACGGACTTCTGCATATTAACGACATGAGCTGGGGACACGTTACGCGCCCGAAAGATTTTGTAAAAAAAGGTCAGGAAATAAAATTAAAAGTTATCCGCATAGATCGTCAGGAAAAAAGAATCAATCTTTCCTTAAAACATTATACTGATGATCCATGGGTGCACTTTGAAGAAAAATATCATGTTAACGACATTGTAAAAGGCAAGGTAACAAAACTTACAGATTTCGGCGCGTTCATCGAGCTTGAAGAAGGAATCGAAGGACTTGCTCATATTTCTGAATTTTCATGGTTAAAGAAAGTTCAAAAACCCCAGGATATGCTAAAACCCGGCGACCTTGTTGAATGTATGATCCTTGGTTACGATCTTCAGGCGGGCAGGGTATCGCTCGGATTAAAACAGGTTCAGAATAATCCGTGGGAATCAATCGAAGAAAAATATCCTGTGGGAAGCCGAATTAAAAGAAAAATTGTTAAAGTTACCAATGCGGGCGCATTTGTTGAGCTTGAAGAAGGCATAGACGGTTTTCTTCATTCTGATGATATGTCATGGACAAGGAAATCGAAAAATTTCGGTCTTTCTGCAGGACAGGAAATTGAAGTTATGATCATTTCGGCAGATCCCGACAGCCGTAATATCAAACTTGGCGTAAAACAATTATCCGAAGACCCTTGGAAGAATTTTAACGAAAACTACAGACCGGGCTCGTCCGTAGAAGGTGAAGTCGCCTCCATTACGGATTTCGGAGTATTCCTGCGCATTCCAGGCGGCATCGAAGGTCTCATTCATAAAACAAATCTTGTTGAAAACCGCGACGAAGACCCTGATGAAGCTCTGAAAAAATACAAGGCAGGAGATAAAATAAAGGCTGTTGTTCTTGAAATACAAAGCGATAAACAAAAAGTCGCTTTTTCGATCCGCGATTATCAAAAGAAGGTGCAAAAGGAAGAAATTTCGCGTTACATGACCGAAGAGGAATCTTCCGATTCTACTTACACTCTTGGAGCTATCCTTAAATCCAAAAATTCTCAGGAAGAATAATCTTCAGGATATTCTGCAGGTGATATTGATGAATTTTTAAGGGACTGCCATGCTGTCAAATATTGATGTCGAAAAATTTCATACTCTGATCGATATTAATGTTCTGATAAACTCCAATTTTAAGGATATACATAATCTTTTATTGAGGATTATGGAATCGGCGACAAGGCTTTCTGACGCCGAGGCGTCAAGTTTACTGCTCCTTGACAAGGAAACAGACGCTCTTAAATTTGAAGTTGCGCTTGGATCAAAAAGCAGTGAAGTAAAAAAATATACTGTAAAACTCGGCGAAGGAATCGCCGGCTGGGTTGCGAAAAATAATGAATCCCTTATTGTGAATGATACCGATAAAGACAAACGCCATTTAAGTAAAATCGGCAAGGAAATAAAATACAAGTCTAAATCTATTATGGCAGTCCCCATGAGAATTATGGATGACTGTATCGGCGTTATCGAAGTAATTAATAAAAAATCAGAACAGGGATTTTCACAGGACGATATCGAATGGCTTGAAATATTCGCCAATCAGGCGGCATTGGCAATTAACAATGCGTGGCACATAGAAGAAGCGCATACAAAAATTGAAACCTTGCAGGATCAATTGAATACCGATCAATATCATACATTCATTTCTAAAAGTCCGATAATGTTTGAAAAAATGGAAGTTATTGATAAGATCGCCGCGACAGATTCTTCTGTTCTGCTGTTAGGTGAAAGCGGAGTAGGCAAGGAATTATTTGCCGAGCAGATACATTTAAAAAGCCAGCGTAAAGACAACAAGTTTATAAGGGTGAACTGCGCGGCTATACCTGAAGGACTGCTGGAAAGCGAATTGTTCGGTCATGTTAAAGGAGCGTTTACAAACGCAATCGCCAGCAGAAAAGGCCGTTTTGAAATGGCGGACGGCGGCACAATTTTTCTGGATGAAATCGGCGATTTACCGCTTGCTTTGCAGGTAAAACTGCTGAGGGTAATTCAGGAAAAAAAATTTGAAAAAGTAGGTTCGGATATTACTGTTACTGTAAATGTGCGCATAATCACCGCTACAAACAAAGACCTGGAAGTGCAGGTACAGAGAAATGAATTTCGTCAGGATTTGTATTACCGCTTAAATGTGCTGCCGGTTTATATTCCGCCGCTTCGTCAGCGCACGGAGGATATTCCGGAATTGGCAGATTTTTTTCTTAAAATTTACATGAACGAGACCAAGAAGCAATTTGACGGTTTTTCCAGGGAAGCCCTGGAAGCCATGTTATCTTATTCATGGCCGGGTAATGTCCGGGAACTTCAAAACTGTGTAGAACGGGCATGCGTAATAGGCAATAAAAAATGGATAGAACCATCCGATCTATTTATTAAAACAAATAATAATGACACAATGATGGATGGTGAAAGTATTGACCGGGATTTAAAAAAGGCGCTTAATGTTTTTAAGACCAGTTTTATCCGTAAAGTACTGGACGAAAATAAATGGAATCAGACAGAAGCCGCCAGGGCACTTGCCATACAGCGCACTTATTTGTCAAGATTAGTAAAAGAGCTTAATATTATACCCAAGGAGTGATCATGCAGAATAAAAAAGAGAAAATCAGTATCGGTGATAAAATCAATGATTTTGTCCAGAAAAACAGAAAAGGAATATTTATTGTTTCAGGAATCATTTTTATTGTTTTTATAGGATTGATTGTTTTTATTGTCGTATCCGAGCAAACAAACAAAAAAGCTATAGCCGAAGTAGAGGAGTTATCCGATGAATTTAACAACCTCCGGTTTAATATCAATGACAATAATTATGCCGCCGAAGTAAATACACTGCTTAATAAATTAAACGCCTTTACGGGCAACAAACAAGGGTTTGCAGGAGGCAAGGCGTGGTCAATGATTGCACAGATTCATTCAGGCAGGGAAGAATGGGCGAAGGCTGAAGATGCGTGGCTTAATTCCGCAAGAACCGGCGCAAAAACATACCTTGGACCGATTGCGTTCTTTAACGCAGCCGTTGCGGCAGAAGAGCAGGGAAAAACACAAAAGGCGATTGAATATTTTAAAGAGTGTGTCTCGCATAAGTTTGAATTTCCGGATGCGCCGCGCGCTCAATTTAACATCGGCAGACTTTATGAACAGCTTGGAAATACATCAGAAGCGCTGGAAGCCTATCGGGCTGTTATTATAAACTGGCAATGGGATCGTTTAAATATGAATCTTCCTAATATGACTTTATGGCAGGATCTTGCAAGAAATCAAATAATTAGACTTGAGGTTAAATGAATAAGCTTTATAAGCTGATTTTATTTTTTACCGCATCTGTTTTTTTGTCCTGCGGAATAGAAAGTTATGTTTATCTGCCGCAAGTTTCCGAAAGTAATATCATAAGGATGGTAAATACAGATGCGCAAATATATTTACCTTCTACAACAAACACGTATTTTAGGAATTACGCCATTTACTATAAAATATATACAGGCATAAATCTGCTAAGCAATACGCCTCAAACTGATTATGCTTTATTCAGTACAGCTCTTAGTAATGATTATAACGCAATAAGACCTTACACTGATCCTGCAAACGCCTCATACAGTACAGGAATAGACAACCTGTTTAAAAGCCGTAATTATTATCAATTGTCATTTGTTGGTAAAGATAATAATGCCATGATGCCTATGGGCGGCACATTAATAATTGTATTTCCAACTTCAGCCGGTTCATCTCCCTACGCTTATCTGGAAAATAATCCAAATGATATAGTATTTTTAAATCGTTCAGATTCAATTTACGATCCGGCTCCGGATCGTTTTTTCTTAAATTCAAATGACTTAAGAACCAATGACAGAAATACAGATGTGGCGCGAACCGGCGGCACTTATGTTGCTGCTTCCATGTATATAGTTGCTGTAGGCTATGATGACATTGAATTTAAGCAGGTTTTCAGTAAACCGACTCATATCCATTTCTTTGCTTTTGCCGGTAATTAAAGCGGATATGCTTTATCCACTATTTTTAACACTATTATTTAGTAGACAGAATATACATGTTATGCACATAACGCCTATTGACACCTAACGTTAAAATAAAAAATACTAAAAATTTAAATCCTCATTTTAAAATAAAAACGCATAAGGAGGAAAACTATGCGCAGAAGATTTAAGAGAGGAAGATTTAGAAAGAGAAGAGGACGAAGAATCCGTGGCTACGGAATCTCCCGAGGAGGTTACAGGTTATGAGATTTAGACGTCGACGCCGTTCAGTCCGTAGAGGATACGGGAAGCGAAGATTCAGAAGACGTAGGTAAATATGCGTGAAATGTTTATCACCAATTGACCTAAGTCAGAATGATGATTATTCGTATTTAGTACCTTGTGGACAATGTGAAGTATGTCAAGAGTTTAAAATTAAGGAGTGGTCTTTAAGAATGTATCATGAAATGGATGAGCACGAAAGATATAGTTTTCTAACGTTAACTTATGATGACGAGCATTTGCCTTCAGATGAAAGTCTGGACATAAGAGAGATGCAGTTATTCTGGAAACGTTTAAGAAAAAATACCGGAAAGAAAATTAAATATTATTGTTGCGGTGAGTACGGAACAGAAAATAGGCGACCTCACTATCATGCAATAGTTTTCGGTTTAGGTTTGTCCGAAGATGATAAAAAAGAAGTTAACGATGCATGGCAAAAAGGATTCGTAGGCTTTGGAAGTGTTACGCCACAATCAATTAGGTATTGCCTAAATTATACGCGCAAGCAGGTTAACGAAGATTTAAAAAATGAATTTTATAAAACAAAAAGTCCACCCTTTCAGAAAATGTCCAAAGGTCTTGGCTCTAGCTTTGTTGAGAAAAACAGAGACTACATAATGCAAGATTTATGTATAACAAAAAATGGATTCAGATATTCAATTCCGCGATATTACATGAAGAAGCTTAATCTGACAATTGAACAATTAGTAGAGTTTGAAGCGAAGCGCCAAATAAAACTAAGCAGTAAAGATTTTAAGATTGAAGCTTATGAAGAATTCTGCAGAAAAGAATTATTAAGAATCCAGCAAAGAAAGCTGATGTTATCAGCTAAAAAAAATTTAAAAAAGCGCAAATAAAATTTGCGCTTTAGACAAGCCGTAAGGCGCGTCAGGAGTTATTTATGAACACCAATTTATATTGCTTATTTGACAGAGTTTCTAACAGATTCATGCCTACTTTTGAACAGGTTAACGATGCCGCGGCAGCCCGTGAAGTTCGTGGTATTTTAAGACGAGATATCATTTTACAGCCAGAAGATTACGATTTGGTGCGTGTTTGCGAGCTTATTCGTACAGAAGATGAAGGTCAGGCGCGGATCTCCGTTAGAGAGATTTCTGTGGTAGTACCGTTTAACCGGAACTTAACCGAAGGAGCTAATCAATGAAATTTTTAAACATTCTAAAAATTATTTCCTGTACAATTAAAGTTATATTTCACATAACGGACAAAGTACAAGAATGTAAGGAAAAAAAGGCTGTAGAATCACCGAAAGAGGAGGAAGATAATGGCTAGAGTATTTCAACATGTAGCAGGAGCGCATCCTCGTTACAGTGCGTTTGATTTAAGTCACAGTAAACAATTTAACTGCGACATGGGTCAGCTTATACCTATTCTCTTTGAGGAATGTATCCCCGGAGATAGATTTTCGTTAGGTGCAAGTTTCGTTTTAAGAATGGAAGCAATGGTAAAGCCCATCATGCACTCGATAAAAATAAAGGCTGATTATTTTTTCATTTCCTCTCGTCATATAATGAACGAAAAAACCATGCGTGACTTAGGTGATGTTGGTACATGGGAACAGTTCATGACAGGCGGACAAGAAGGACCGCAAGCAGATGGATCTGACGAAATTCCTCTACCTTTGTGGAACAATCCTTCCGGCGGATTTAAAAAATATTCCATGGCAGATTATTTTGGACTTCCGTTAGGTGTAAATATTCCTAATGATTTAAAACCTATAAGTTTTCCAAAGCGTTGTATGAATCTAGTTTGGAATGAGCATTACCGCGATCAGGATTTACAGGATGAAGTTTCTCTGGACAGTGATGAGTTGCTTTATCGCAATTGGTCGAAAGATTATTTTACAATCTCTCGTCCGTGGCAACTTCGCGGTGATCCTCCTGCATTACCTTTAACTGGTTTAGGTCATGCAATTTGGAATTATGATAATTTTGATACGGCTATAGGTAGGACTACAGTTGCAGGTGGAGGTGTTGATGGCGCTTTATTAACAGTTTATAGAGATCCTAATTCTCCAACTGTTGGAGCTTATGGTGGTTATAAAATTGGTACATGGAGCCCTGTTGTTAATGATGAATATTATAATGTATCTGCTGTTGCTTCAGGTATGTCGCCCATGTTTGATACTGCTATGAGACAACAACCAAACAATCAAATTACTGATCGTATGAAGATTGCATCAGTTTTTGGTAATAATAGTATTGATATGTCCGGTGCTGGTACATTTAACGTTTCTGATATTCGTCTTGCGTTCCGTTTGCAGGAGTGGATGGAACGTAATGCGCGTGGCGGTGCACGTTATACGGAATTTCTTGTTCATCAGTATGGAGTTAGAGCAAGAGATTACAGGTTACAGCGTCCCGAATATATCGGCGGTTTACGTGAAAATGTTGTAGTGTCTGAAGTATTACAAACTTCCGAAACTTCTTCTAATTCACAACAGGGTAATGTTTCAGGACATGGCATTTCAGCCAGTCAAACGAATGTTGGAAAATATTATGTTCCTGAACACGGTTATATTTTAGGCATAATGTCGATTGTTCCAGAGCCTGTGTATTATCAAGGTGTACCAAAGCAGTTACTGCGTAGGACAAGGTATGATTTTCCGAATGATTTATTTACTCATCTTTCAGAACAACCAATTTTAAACGGAGAATTGTGCGTAACAGGTAATGAGTTGTACGATAAAGGATTTTTCGGTTATCAAGGCATTTATGACGAAATGCGCCAACATAATAATATGGTTTGTGCTGACATGCGTGATGTGCAAGATTACTGGAACCTTGCAAGGCAATTTGATCGTAATTCACCGCCAAAATTAAATGCAGAGTTCGTTAGTACAAAAGGAACTATTCGAAAGGATATTTTCATTGTGAATGATGAACCCGGTTTTGTTGTCAATTGGGGCAATAATATTCGCGCTGTAAGACCGTTGCCAATTATCGCAACACCGAGGACATAAATATGCGTGTAAAAAGAGAGAGAAAATTTAACACTGTTTACGATCGCGAACGTGATGAGCTTGAAAAAAACGCAGGTAAATTAATTACAGAATCATCTGGTTACATTCCTGTAAAAACACGTATACAGCAATTTCTTGAAGCAGGCGGTGCCTTGATTTCTCAAAGGCAACAGCAATTTGATTACGAAGATGCTTTTGATGAGGACGGTAACTTAAAAGGTGACGATGGTGTTTCCGTGGATGAGTTCCGAAATGGGGAAGTGCTCGACTTCTTGGAAGCGTCTACGAAAGCCACAGAGCGCGTCAAAAAGGCAAGTAGTAAAAAAACTACTAAAAAGCAAAAGGAAGCTGATAGCGAGAAGCCTACAGCGCCCACAGAGGATTTTAAATTAACTCCGGAAAAACCGGAAGATTTAAAAGTTTAAAAAGTAGACTGGCTATGTATTCTTACTTGATATATACATAGCCAGTTGACACCAAAGTCATTTGGTGGAAATAATAAGCAAGGAGATTTTATGGACGATATTTTTGGCGCTGTTTTAGGTGGAGTTGCAGGAACAGGACAAAATATTTTTAATTGGGTTCAAAATGAAAGAGCCGACCAACGCAACTATGAAAGGCAACAAGCCGAAGTCGCACGTTTAGAGAAGCGTGAGGATAACGCAATACAACGTCGTGCCTTAGATTTACAAGCTGCAGGATTAAGCAAAACTCTTGCTGCAGGTTCTAGCGCAAGTGCTGCAAGTATAGCACCCGTGCAAAAAAAAGCGTACCAGATGGATGGAGTAATGGAATCCGCTCTGATAGGAATGCAGGTAAAAAATATGTCTGCGCAAAATGATTTTATAAAAGCACAAGCTGCACAAGTAAGACAGGCAACTGCCCACGATATCGAAAGAATGGACATTGAGAAAAAACGTTTAGGCATAGATATCGAAAGAGAAGGAAGAGAAGTCCAGTCTCACGAATGGAAACGATTACGTGAAGAATTGGAACGTACAAGCATCAGAAACCTTAACGACTTACATGAATTAAAAAAGACAGCGCTTGAATTGGAGAATGATTCAAGGACTAATAAATTAAACAGAGAAGAATTAGATGTTTTGTCTATGGTTTTTAAACTTGTTAAAGATAGAATTGGATTAAATGAAGATTTTCAAGAATGGTTATTAAGTCAGACTGTTGGTTCAAATGATAAAGGAGTAGTTAGTCATATTCTTAGAATGGCTATCGGTTTAGGTCGTTCTGCTTCTGGAGATAATAAAAAGAGAATGCCACAAGTTGACGAAATGATTAATAATATATTGGAAGCTTGGAGGAATAAATAATGTATCCTTTACAGATATCTATTACAGATTTTAATATGGATAATACTACAAGTCCTTTAACATTAATTATTGCCGCGGCAATAATACTATTAATTTTTATACCGTTAACCATATTATTTTTCAGGTTAATAAGGAGGTTGATAGAAAAACTATAAAAATCGTAAGAAATGAGGGTTTTAGTACTATTATTTAGTAGACAGAATATACATTATGAATAGTAAAA
>JGI24695J34938_10001031_pt1 | contig 25228 bp, 26 predicted proteins | sample TergutCo191P3_FD_34938 | JGI IMG/M metagenome (IMG submission 34938)
TTATACATAAAAAGAATTTTATCTGTCCGGTATGGCGCATCGGTAATCAAAGGTGAAGAAAGTTCGAAGCCCATAGGAGCGTTAGCTGCACTGGCGGTAGTACCGCTTTTTTTGTTAATTTCAAATATCATAAGCGTTGTCGCGGCCTTTGTCATAATAATAGGAGTTCCTACTGTTTACGGCATTGTTGTTTTTATCAGGAACAAGATAGAACAGAAAAGACTGCGAAAAATAGAATTGGCAGAGCAGGAAAGATTACAAAAAATAAAATCGGAAGAACGAAAAGCCAGAAAAGCACAGGAAAGAGAACTGGAAGCAGCTTCACCAGCTGAACCCAAAAAGCATTATTTAGAATATACAGGAGATGTAGTATGGGTAAAAAACCTTGTTGACGGTTGTCTTTATCCCGCAAAAGCAAAAAAAATAATTTCAGATGATATTGTTGAAGTAACATACCTTAACGATGAAAAGGAAGAACGAAATAAAAATGATGTTCTCAGCTTTAGTGAAGCAATTAAACGCAAGCCTTATACTCCTCATAGTTTCTCAGAAGAAGAAGGTAAAGAAGTATGGTATTTATGCCAAATCTGTAAAGTAATTAATGACCAGACAATTTCAATCAGGTATGAAGATGGTACAAAAGCAAATATACCTCCGCATGATTTAGCTTTTATAAAGAGATAGCGCATTTAACAGCTGGGCGAGTGTGCCTCGTACCGTTATGCGCTGTATGAAGATGATGTATTAAAATTTTTAGACCTCCCTGCTTTTCCGCCTCCCTGAGTTTTCTCGCGGCTGTGAACACTTGACATTTAAAAAAATTAATAATATTATCAAATCAAATACTGGGGTGCTGTAATGGCTGAGATCGGGCGCGCTTTTAAAAAGCGGGTGAGCCCGGAACCCTTGTCTGACCGTTAAATCTCCGATTTACCGGACGGGCGAACCTGATCCGGATAATACCGGCGGAGGGAAATGTTTGTATGTTAGCAAGGCTCAGGTCTTGCGAATAATATCAGATATTACAGCCTCCGCTTGCGGAGGTTTTTTTGGGAAATTTTAATTGGCTGCCGGTAATTCCGGTCGCCGCGATTTTGCTCGCGTGGCAGATTTTAAGCATGAGTGGAATTGTTCCGCCCTATATGCTGCCAAGCCCCGCGCAGGTAGCCGCGGTATACTTAGTTGATTTTCATTTGCTCGTAAGACATTTGCTTGTTACCCTAACCGAAGCGATGACAGGCCTCGCGTTAGCTGTAATCGCGGCTTTTATTCTGGCAATAGCGATGGACACAAACCGTTACGTCAAACAGTCAATGACGCCTGTTCTGCTGCTGACTCAAACCATGCCCGTAATAGCGATCGCGCCGCTGTTAATTTTATGGATGGGATACGGCTTCGCGCCGAAAATTACGCTTGTTTTTTTAACCTGTTTCTTCCCTGTTACAATCGGGCTGCTTGGCGCGTTCGCCTCTTCTGATGAGGACGCTCTGCGGCTGCTGCAGTCAATGGGCGCGAAAAAATGGCAGCTATATTTTTATATAAAAATTCCGCAGTCGCTTCCCGCGTTCTTTTCAGGATTGAAAATTGCGGCTTCTTATTCTATCATCGGCGCTGTTGTCGCGGAGTGGCTTGGAGGAGATTCAGGCCTTGGCGTTTACATGATCCGCGTTAGGCGCTCTTATTCGTTTGATAAAATGTTCGCTGTAATTTTGCTTGTGTCCGCGCTGAGTCTTGTTTTAATAGGACTTGTATCATTATTGGAAAAAAAATCTATGCCTTGGAGGAAAAAATGAAAAAGATGATGATTGCGCTGTTATTCGCCGTTTTATTGTGCGTAACAGGCTGCAGCAGAACAGACGGAACTATTCGCGTGCTTTTGGACTGGACGCCGAATACGAATCACACAGGACTTTTTGTCGCGCTTGACAAGGGCTGGTTTACAGACGCCGGACTAAAGGTAACAATAACGCAGCCGCCTGAGGACGAAGCGCTTACGCTTGTCGCGTCAGGAAGAGCCGAGTTTGGCGTAACGTTCCAGGAATCGATGGGACCTGCGATAGCGAGGGAGAGGGACGCTCTTCCTGTAACGGCGGTCGCCGCGATTATAAGCCATAACACATCGGGGATAATGTCGTTAAAAGATACCGGCATCCTTCGCCCGCGCGATCTTTCCAATATGAGATTCGCCTCATGGGAAACGCCTTTAGTAACCGCGATTGTAAAGCATGTTGTCGAAAAAGACGGCGGCGATTTTAACAGCGTAAGAATGGTTCCTAATTACGCGACAGACGCGTTCTCCGCCCTTTTAACCGATGTTGAGGCAATCTGGATTTATTACGCGTGGGACGGAATAAACGCGCAGGTCAACGGAGTTGATATCAACTATATCGATTTTGGTACATTCGACAGTCAACTTGATTTTTACACGCCGGTGCTTGTCACAAACACAGCGTGGGCAAAAGAAAATTCCGATACAGTAAAAAAATTCATGGAAGCTGTAAGCAGAGGCTACAATTACACGATTGATAACCCCGCTGAAGCCGCGGAAATTTTACTGCGTCACGCTCCTGAGCTTGACAGAACTCTTGTTACGCAAAGCCAGCTTTATTTGCAATCGCGTTATCAGGGAGACGCGCGGCGCTGGGGAGAAATTGATCCTTCAAGATGGGGAAATTTTTACCGCTGGATGTATAATAACGGGTTACTGGAAGTGAATATCGGCGCTGGCGGTTTCACTAATGAATACCTGCCGTAGGGAAATATAAATGAATCTTTTTTCTTGCGAGAACATCACAAAGAATTATAACGGCGAGCCTGTAGTACAAAACATCAGCGTCGATCTTCCGCGGGGAGGATTCATTTCTCTTTTGGGACCGTCGGGAGCCGGAAAAACAACTTTATTTAATGTACTTTCGGGAGTTGAAAAACCTGAGTGCGGCAGGGTAATTTTAAATGGCGAAGACATCACAGGAAAAACTGGAAAAGTAAGTTACATGCTTCAAAAAGATTTACTCCTTGAGTACAGAACAGTTCTTGATAATGTTATACTCGCGCTTTTAATCCGCGGCGGGAAAAAAAAACCTTCGCGGCAGTACGCGCGCGGATTTTTTGAACTGTTCGGGTTATCAGGTTATGAAAATAAATACCCGAATGAATTATCAGGCGGCATGAGACAGAGGGCAGCCCTTCTTCGCACCTGTCTTGCCGCGGGAAGGTCAGACGCAGCCGCTGATCTCCAGCCCGAAACAGCAGGCGGCATAAACAACATCCCTCACAACTCTGTAATTCTTCTTGATGAGCCTTTCTCCGCGTTAGACGCGATTACAAGAAGGAAAATGCAGCTGTGGTACGCGGATATAGCGTCAGGCATGAATATCTCAACTTTATTTATCACGCATGATGTTGATGAAGCTCTTGTATTATCGGATGTTGTTTATATTTTAAACGGAAAACCGGGAATGATAACGCGTAAAATTGATGTAAAGCCGCCCCGCCCGCGCGACGCCTCGTTCGCGGTTTCTGTCGAATTCGCGCGGCAAAAAAAATTGATTCTGGACGCGATCGGGGTTTAAGAAATTTTACATCACTGCCATAATGCCGGTATGGGAACAGCCAGAAAATTATCGCCAAAGGAGAGAGTTTGTTCGCCGGAATATAAAACCAGGCCGAAAAATTTATTTTTGCCTTTAATAATATTTTCGCGAAACCATTTTAAATGTTTAAAGTCGTCAGAGGAAACGCTGAGGCTCGCTTTTGCCTCAATTCCAATCAGAGCGCCGTCATCCCGTTCAATTAAAAAATCAATTTCACGTTTTTCTCTGTCGCGGTATTGGTATAATTTATATGAACTGTCTAAATCGACCTGCGCGGCGAGTTCCTGATAAATAAATGTTTCAATTAATTTGCCGCTGCGGTCAACATTCATCATGACTTCATCTTGTTTCCAGCCAAGCATCGCGAGCATAAAACCGGTGTCAGCCGCGTAATGTTTATGGCTGCGTCCAACTCTGTCATAATCAGTTTTTATCCAGGGCGCAGCTCTATCAAATAAAAATAATGTTTCAAGCGCGTTTATATAAATATTCAAAGTTGGACGCGATATGCCAAGGGAGCCGCATATCGGCGATATATCCATATATTTTCCAGACCATGCCGCTAAAATGCCGATGAGATCGCTTAGCACAGACTGACGGTTTATATTCGCCGCGTCCTTTAAATCGTTCTTAATTAAAGCGGATATATAATCTTTATGCCAGTCAATCCGATTTTTTTGATTCTCTAATAAAACCGCTTCAGGAAATCCGCCGCGAAAAGCCAAATCAAGAATCGCTTTTTTGTCATATCCGAGAATTTGTTTTGGAAAATCAAGCGCGTACGCTCTTTCCAGAAATTTCGGTTCATTCCCAAGAATTTCTCCCTGTGTAAGCGGGCGTAAGCGGATATTTTTCATCCGCCCAGCCATGCTTTCAGTTACTTCCGGCAATGAATTTATATCCGCGGAGCCGGTAAGCAAATACTGTCCGGGACGATTATTATTATCTACAGCGTATTTAATTTCTGTAATTAGTTTCTTTACCTTTTGAATCTCATCAATAACCATCGTACCGCGGTCATTTTTAATAAAACCAGCGGGATCATTCACAGCGGATTCGTAAAATGTATTGATGTCAAGTGACCTGAAAAGGCTGTTTTCATCCAATGTTTGTTTCGCGAGCGTTGTTTTCCCGGTTTGTCTTGCGCCGGATATTACAACAACGCGGCGGGTTTTTAGCCCGTCAATGATATTTTTGGTCCGCCAGCGGGAGAATTCCGTCATAATATCAATAAAATAACGTAAATCCCGCGTTTTGTAAAGTCTTTACCCCGCGAAATGTAAAAAATTATTCCGCGATTTGTAAAATAAATTTTCCGCGTTTTGTAAAGTCTTTACCCCGCGATTTGTAAAATGAACAATAAATAAAAATCCTGATATATCAGCAAATAATGATATAATTAACCATGAAATTAAATAACGAATCATTAAAAAACACAGCGTTTTGGGAAAAAGCCGGCATAAGCCTCCCTGAGTTTGATCGGGAAAAAATGATCGCTCAAACCAAAGAGAAAGCCAAGTGGGCGCATTTTGGAGCGGGGAATATTTTCCGGGCTTTTCCCGCTGCCCTTATGCAGAAGCTTCTGGACGAAGGCATCGAAACAACAGGCATTATTGTAGCCGAAGGCTATGACGGCGAAATTAAAGACAAGGCTTTTACCGCGTTTGATAATTTAACAATCTGCGTAACGTTAAAATCCGACGGAACAACAGAAAAAAAAGTTATCGCCTCCGTCGCGCATTCCCTGCGGATGGATACAGAGCTTATGTACCTGAAGGAAGTTTTCGCCTTTCCATCGCTTCAGATGGCAAGTTTTACAATCACGGAGAAGGGTTACAGCACAAAGGACAAAGACGGCAATTTTTTCAGCGATATCGCGGAGGACATAAAAACAGGACCTGTGCTGCCTTCATTAAAAAGTTATCTTGGGCGCATCGCTTCGCTTTTACATGAACGTTATATCCGCGAAGCGCTTCCCATTACGATGGTCAGCATGGATAACTGTTCACATAACGGAGACATTCTTATTGCCGCGATGGAAACAATCGCCAAAGGATGGGTCGAAAATAAAAAAGCGGATTCCGGGTTTCTTGATTATATCCGCGACAAAAATAAAGTTTCTTTCCCGTGGACGATGATCGATAAAATTACTCCGCGCCCCGATGACAGTGTGCGCGAAATGCTTACAGCCTGCGGTCTTGAGGACATGCAGGGAGTTATCACAAGCAAAAATACTTATATCGCGCCGTTTGTAAACGCTGAAGAAACCCAATACCTGATAATCGAGGACGCTTTCCCTAACGGAAGACCCGCGCTTGAAAAAGCCGGCGTAATATTTACAGACAGGCAGACTGTCGACAAGGTAGAACGAATGAAGGTCTGCACCTGCTTAAATCCTCTTCATACGGCTCTCGCGGTGTTCGGCTGCCTTTTGGGCTACACAAGGATCAGCGAGGAAATGAAGGACGAGGTTCTTGTCCGCCTAATCGAAGGCGTTGGTTACAAGGAAGGACTGCCCGTAGTAACCGATCCCGGCATAATAAAACCAAAAGATTTTATAGATCAGGTGATTAAAGTCCGCCTTCCGAATCCGTTTATGCCGGACGCTCCTCAGAGGATCGCGATGGACACATCGCTTAAAATGCCAATCCGCTTCGGCGAAACATTAAAAGCGGCAAAAAACCCTAAAGATTTAAAATTTATCCCACTGGTCATCGCTGGATGGCTTCGATATTTAATCGGCGTTAATGATGAAGGCAAGCCGTTTGAAATAAGCCCGGATCCTCAGCTTGAAGCCTTAAAATGCGCGCTTAGCGGTATTTCATTGGGATATGAGGGACCAATTAGCGATAAATTAAAGCCGGTTTTGTCAAATCCGCTGTATTTTGGGGTAAATCTAATCGAAATCGGCCTTGGTGAAAAAATTGAAGCGTATTTTATCAGAATGATAAAAAACCCGGGAGCTGTAAGAAGAACATTAAATGAGGAATGTTTTTCTTGATTTTCCTTTAATCATCATTTAGAATTTAATTACTGGAGGCTATGCAATGAAAAAACTCATTATTGCGTTATTTTTAGCCGCGCTTTTAACGCCGGTTTTTGCTCAGAACAATAATCAAGATCCTGAAAGAATGTACTATATCAACGTACCAGTAGAAAGAGTATTTATAACCGGTCAAGGTTATGTGGTTCAATATCGTTCAGGTTCGTCAATTTTAGGCACTATCGGCATTCCGATTGAATGGTTTGGAAATATTGTCAATCCATACGGAGGCATTACAGCTGGAACCGGAAATAATAAAGCGGAAATCATACAGCTGCCGTCCGTAGGCGATTGGCCTACAATGTCTGTGTTCTACAAAAACGGCGAGTTCAGCCATGTAAGGCTATATGTTCATAAAATGAAGTCGCATATAACATGGGGAAGTATCCAGCAGGGTACGGATGTGAGCAGACTATTTGGCGATGGTCAATCTTTAGATATGCAATATTAATGGACCCCAATGCAGAATTTCCGGAGATAACTGATACAAACGAAGATTTAAGTTTGATAAGGCGAAGGTTCCCTCCGGTTCCGGATGAATTGATAAAATTTGTTAAATCAGGCGACTCATTTATCGTAACAGGTCACAGGGAGCCTGACGGGGACTGCATAGGGAGCCAGCTTGCCCTTCAAAGCGCGATAAAACGGCTTGGAAAAAAAGCAGTTGTCCTGTCCGCGGGACCGTTTAACCGGACAGAACTAAGAAATTACATTAAATTTTTCGATACAACCCCAGATGATTTAAAAGCGGAAAATTATCCTAAAGGCACCAAGGTAATTATTGTTGACTGTTCAACAATGGAGCGAATAGGCGATATACGAAGCCTTTTGGATAATTTTCCGATGGCGATAATCGATCATCACAGAGCGTCAAATCATCCGGCGTCATCGGAAGACTCTCCTGTTTATGTCGACGCGGAAGCGCCTTCCTGCACAATTCTAATCTATAAATTGATTTCATCGCTTGGCTTAAAACTTACGGAAGAAGAAGCGACTTTGCTGTTGTTCGGGCTTTGCACAGATACAGGATTCTACCGGCATCTGACCGAAAAAAACGCGGACGTTTTTGAAGCCGCGGCGAAAATGATACGCTACGGCGCGAGCCCAAAAAAAATATTTCACATAACGAACGGCGGAAAAAGCTTAAAGTCAAGAATTCTGATTGGAAATATTCTTACAAGATCGCAGTCATTTTTTGACGGAAGGCTGTTAGTAAGCTATGAAACGCTTGAGGATTTTAACTCTTTCGGAATAGAGAGCAGGGATTCAGACTCTTTATATCATCTTTTAATGTCGATAGAAGGCGTCGAGGCGATTGTAATTATCCGCCAGGAGTGTGCCGACAATTGTACTGTGAGTTTAAGATCATCTGACATTATTAATGTCTCTCAAGTAGCGGCTTCATTCGGCGGAGGCGGACATAAGAACGCCGCTGGCCTCACATTGAAAGGCGATATTTCGTACGCAAAAGAGATAATGCTGGAATCTTTTAAGAAAATTTTTGCTTGTTAATCTAAAAATAATTAAATGATATTAATCAAAAAATTTTAATCTCAAAAATAAATAAACTACAGCGTTTTGTTTCATTACCGATATCTGGGAGCAGAGGTAAAAAATGAAACAAACATTGAACAAGGTTTTTTTAAGTTATAAAAAAAACGAAATAGACCGAAACGAATTAGAAGGTTTAATTTACAGTTATCTTCTGAATAATCAGGAAAAAACCCGCGTTTGCCACTGGAACCGTGATGAATATGAGGATTTTATTTCATGGTTTTATCCGCGTTTAAAACGCGCGATAGATTCCTACGCGGAAACCGGCTCTTCTTTTGAAGCGTATATCGCGAAATATCTTTTGATATCATCAAAGGAGTATCACGTAAAAACTGTGACAAAGAGCGTAATAGAATATTCCGCGTGGAGCGCGAGAGTTCCTGATATGTATGTTTACGAGGAGACGCAGCCTTATCTGCAAAAAGAAACCAAACAGGTTTTATCGAATCTTGTAATCGAAAGAAAAGGCAGAAAAGAATCAAGGCGGGTTTTAGCGCTGATACTAAAATGTTATTATTTTATTTCTGACGATTTCGCGGAAAAAACAGCTCCGTTAATCGGAATTAATCCAAAGGAGCTTGTAAACAAATTACATGAGATTCGCGATATAAGGCATAAAAAAGACGATAGAATTTTTGAAATGAAAGAAAAAATTCACAGGCAGTTTTACAGATGCATCGTAAATGAAAAAAGATTACTGCACATAAAAGAAAATACAGCGGCTTACGCGAAGTTAGAAGCTAGAGCGAAAAGAGACAGAAGCAGGCTAGAAAAAATGCGCGAGAGCATGGGAAAGATCAAAATAGAAGCGACAAACAAAGAAATCGCCGAGGTAATCGGCGTTACCAAAGGCGCTGTGGACGCGAGCCTCTGCAGATTAAAATCAAAATGGGAAAGCATGTCCAAAAAAGCTGATTCAAACTAAGATTGGTTTTTTTTAATAATTAACCAGGTTATCAAAGAAGCTCAAAAATCAAATGTGAAAACGGCTTTTTCATGATAATCATTAGAAGGAGCAGCGACGCAGGAAGGAAAGTGATCATGATTGGGGCTGTCAGGATAGTGCTGCGTTTCAAGGCAGAAACCGGAATGTTTCGCGTAATGGGCGCCGCGCTTGCCTGTAATGTCTAAAAAATTCCCTGTATAAAACTGGACGCCAGGCTGTGTTGTAAATACTTTCATTGTCCGCCCCGAACGCGGCTCATAAACTTCCGCGCAAGGACGCAGTTCGCCGGGCTTTCCGTCTGTTACAAAGCAATGATCAAAGCCGGAGAATTGGCTTTCTTTATCGCGCGGCGCGCTGATTTTTTTTCTTTTCCTGAAATCAAAATCAGTGCCGTCAACAGGAATTAATTTTCCTGTCGGAATGGCGTCTTTATCAACATCAACATAAGAAGAAGAATGAAGAATTACCTCATGCGAAAGAATATCGCCATTACCTTCTCCCGCGAGATTAAAGTACGCGTGATTTGTAAGATTTACAGGACATGGCTTGCTTACCGCCGCGTGATAATCGCAGATTAATTCGTTCGATTTTGTAAGACCATAGCTGACAACTGCCGTCATTCTTCCGGGGAAGCCGCAGTCGCCGTCCGCGCTTTCAAGCTCGAAGCGTATATAAACGCCTTCATCTTCTTCATAAGCTTCGGACTTCCAGTGCCGCGCGGCGAACGCTCTGCTTCCTGAGTGAAGACAGTTGCCGCTGTTATTCGCTTCAAGATGATATGTCTCGCCGTTCAAGTTAAACGCCGCGTTTTTGATCCGGTTCGCGAATCTTCCGACAGTAACTCCAAGATAGGGGATATTGTTCAAATAACCGTCCAACCCCGAAAAACCAAGCAGTATATCATCATCGCCTTTACGCGAGGGAACGATCAGGCTCGTCCACGCCGCGCCGATATTCGTAAGACATAATTTTAAATCGCCCGCTGTTAATTTCCATAATTTAATTTTTTTTCCATTAGACAAAAATCCAAATGTCTTTTTTTCTATTTTCATGCGATTATTTTACCACAAAGCGCGCTCAAACGTATAGTTTGCAAACGTAAAGTTCGCGAACGTAAAGTTTACTAACTTAATGTTCTCGAACATAAGGTTCAGGAACGCAAAGTCCATTGAATTAAACTAAAAAACAAATATACTAGTAAAAAGGAATTAAAATGTTTTTATATATTATTAGGCATGGCGAACCGGATTATAAAACCGATACATTAACAAAACTTGGAATGAAGCAGGCTAAGCTTTTATCGCTGCGTTTTAAATTAATAACATTTGACAAAATATTTTCCTCTCCACTGGGACGGGCAAAGCAGACCGCTATGCCCACATGCGTAAAACAGAAAAAAGAATTTGAAGTTCTGCCGTGGTTAAGCGAGGATTTGGCTTATAAGGCAATGTCAAAAGAAATTGACGGAAAAACCGACTGGTGGTTCTCCGTTCAAAATACAAAAATCAGGATATCAAGCGAAGCGAAAAGTTATGAGACAATGCATTCGCAGTTATATTATGATTCTGTAACCTCTGACTTTGACAAATTTTTAGCCGGACTAGGGTATGAAAAACACTACAGCGGCAGTTATCAAATTAAAGAAGATAAATACGATCGCGTCGCTTTATTCTGCCATGACGGAGTATCCCGCATATTGCTTTCGCACGCGCTGCGGATTCCTTTTCATATTTTTTGCGCGTCTTTTTCAGTTCCGCACACAGGCGTTACTGTTTTGGAATACGCGCGAAACGAGGATCGGCTGACAGCGCCCCGATGCCTGATATTCTCGGACTTATCCCATTTGTATCAGGCAAAGCTAAAAAATGTATACAATAATGTTTTAAATATTTAAAACCTTATCCTGATTCTGGCGCTGCAATTAAAATAACTGCCGGCATCGCTGTCCGGGCGTATCGGACCAAACTCTCCGCGCTTTCCGTTGCCTGAAAATAAATCCCTGTCTAATGGAACCTGCGCGCTGACTGTAAATGTTACTCCCTGAAATATTTCATGGTTGACGCTGATTATCGAAGCGAATGAAACATCATCAAAACAAGTCATAAATGTAAAATTCATATTTGTAAAATCATTAAAAATGTAAGTAAAGCCTGTATAAAGATAATGGTTATTAATAAAACTTCCGCCTTCGTATAACGCTGTCGATGATTTATCGCCGTTATAAAGATACTCGGCAAGAATAATTAAATCTCCGCCAAAGAATGAATAATCAAATCCGGCGCTCAATGACAGCCCGTTATAGTTTGTTTTTGCCTCATGGTTGTATGTATATAGCGCGTCAAGATGAAGACCCGCTTTTACATCGGCTTTTAATGAAAGGCCCGCGCGGTGAATTCCCTTGTTTGAACCCGAGGAGGGAGTTTCGTAAGAGTATAAGACCTGCGAACTAAACGCTCTAAGATGGTGATCCATAGAAAGTCCGAATATTGTTCCTTCGCCTCCGTTTGTAAAAACATTACGGGGAGCCGTGAAAAAACCATACAATTTAAGATCATCTACGGGGAACCATATAACACCCGCGCCTAAGGCAGCGCGCGATCTCGCGTCAGGCTTTAAGGGATTAACAGGATTCAAAAAGTCCGACGATCTGAACACCTGCCCGTAACCGAACGGGATTCGCATAAGCCCGCCGTCAATATCAACATGCTCTGTTCGAAGGCGAAAATGAAGGCGCTCAAGCTCAATGGCGGCAATATAATAATCGCCCGCTGTATAAGCGGTTAAAGGCAGAGGCGAGCTGATTCCCGCCGCGGCTAACTCGTTAATTCTTCGCGCGTAACTGCCCGTCGCGGCGAAAAGATTAACAGCGCCGTTAATAACCGCGCCTTCGCGAAGCCTTGAATAAAAGCGTATATTAGCGTACTCCTCCAGCCCGAAAGAAAAATCAGGAGAATTTCCGGCTCCAATAGCCATTGAGACAGTGGAGTCAAAAACGCCTGAAAATGTCGTTTGAGCGAAAAGCCCGTTAATCGCGAATAACGCGAGCGCCGCGGCGGACAATATTCTTTTAACAGCGTATTCGCGGAAAAAATAATTTATCATAACGGATTACCTTTCTAAATTTCTCTGGCTGAACACAGAATCCGCTATCGGCTGGTTCAGAATAACGTTTCGCATAACAAAGGTTGTTCTTGAATCCCTGCGCAGAAGGTCCCGCATTATACCCTCAACAGGAAAACGGCGGTCGTTGATAACTTCCACTTTGACAAGATCGTATTCCTTTAACTTAACCCCTGACAAAGCGAAAAGCTCATAACGCAGAAGATCGCCGTTTTCCTTGTCTATCCATAACTTGCGCGAAGCGTAGCTTTCCGTTCTGTTTCTCGCGGCCAAATTTAATACCCACGCGTCGCGTCCCCTGATAATTTCAGAGCCGGCAAGTGATGGCGTGTAACGTCCTGATAAAGGCTGGTTATCCAGTGTGTCTTCGTATGACATATCAGAACCCATCATTGATTCGCGCAGCATGTGTCCTGAAATCAGCATAACTTCTTCTGTGTCAGGCGAATAAACAAAAAGCCTTCCGTCTCTTTTAAGATACTTCGTACCCCTGTCTTCGGGGTTTATAAATTCCACAAAGCTGTGCGTGTTTCCTCTTGCCCATGCCCTCATCGTTTTTACAAAACGGCGTCCTCCGTTTTCTATGATGATATCGCCTTCGTACTGAATCGTCGCGTAGTTTTCATTTTCATCAATACCGCGAAGAAGTTCGGCGGCTGTAGGATTTTGAGCGTTCGCTACCCATGGAAAAACAACAGCGACAATAAAAATAAAAATCGCTACGACTAAAATTTTTCTTAACATACATCCTCCTGTTTATCTCCGTAATGCTTCTACGGGTTCAATAAATGCGCTTTTTAATGACGGAATAAGCGTAAAAACCGACGCCACAACAACGCCCATCAGCCATGCCCTGAAAAGCACTGACGGACTGAACTTAATAAAAATCGCGTTACTCATCGGCATTTCACTGAAGGTGCTGCCGAATTGTTCCATAAGATGAATTGGATTATATGAGAGAATCCCTGTTATAATTCCGCCGACTAACGCGCCCGCGAACGCTCCGATGGCGGACAAAAAAATCGATTCAAAGAAAAAAACCCTGACAATTTCTGCTCTTGTCATGCCAAGGCATCCCATCATTCCAATTTCTTTTATGCGTTCATGAATTATCATTACAACCGTATTAATGATTAAAAAACTCGCGACTATAATAAACACCAGGAACACTACCATATAAACGGAGCTTGCCGCCTGCAAAACCGCGACCCAGTAATTATCAGTCCAGTTATTGACGACATTATCGTCACCTAACATAATGCGCGCCTGAGAAGCTATAACGCCGGAATAATTTTCATCATCGGCGAAAATAACCAAAGACTGCGTAGCGTCTTCCAGTACAAGCAGGTTCTGAAGGCGTTCAATATCCATTACAAGGTACTGCTCGTCAATTTTAATATAATCAAAATTGAAAATGCCGGTAATAACAGGGCGCAGAAATTTTTCCGAGTACTGAGCCGAAATTGTTTTAAACAAAAGCCTGTCGCCGACAGTCAAGCCCGATTTCTGCGCGAAAACGCGTCCTATCGCAATTTCATTCGCGCCTTTTTCAGGCCATCTGCCTTCGAGCAGACCGTCATTTCGGTAAGTCAGGTTAAAATTGTTAGCCGCCATTTCATTGCGGATATCAAGCCCCCAAAGAACGGCGTGCTTGACAGCGCTGTCCTGCAATGTCGCCATAGTCGCGATCCTTGGAAATACTTCCCGCACTCCGGGAATCGCTTTAATATCTGCGGCAAGCGATTTCCAGCTTCTGCCGCCGGCTACAGGAAACTGCACAGGCATATATTCGCTTTGATCTTCGTACTGTTTAGAAACAATAGTAATATGGCCAAGCTCATACACCTGCACAGTATCATTAATGCTTTTAATCATTCCTTCTATCATTGATGAATAAAGAGCAATAAACAAAACCGCGATTCCTACCGCTGTTACGCAAAATAACGTGCGCCTTAAATTGCGCCATATATTACGGTAAGCGATTTTAATCAGAGCGAGATTCCCGCGTAAAACCGCGCCGGAAGCGCCGCTTGTATTATATTTTTTTATATTGTTCATCATTGCCTCCTACTCAAACCGCAGACTGTTTGTTATGGGCATTTTTATAGCCCTTCTTACGGGGAAAATCGCGACTAACGATGAAAGCAGCGTCGCGGTTATTCCGGAAATAAAAATCATAGGAATGTTCCACATGCTCTTAAAAACCGCTGTTGTGCGAAATCCAATTCCGTCTGTTAATAAATCGCCGATTCCCGAAAAATCAATGCCATATTCTACCATCGGGATATTAATCAAAACGCCTGCTAACATTCCAAAAACAGAACCGATAAACCCTAAAAATCCGGCTTCCAGCATATACACAAGGATCATCTGTCTGTCTGTCATGCCCATCGCTCTCATCATGCCGATTTCTTTTGTACGCTCAAGGATCGCTAAAAGAATTGTATTAGATATTCCAAGGAACGAAAGTAAAAGCAAAAGAAAGGTCATTATCTGCGGCATGCCTACCTGTATCGCTTCATAATCAAGATACTCGCGCATATAATCCTGCCACACATAAACGCCGAATTCTTCCGGCAGCGTTATTCCGTCGCCGATTGAGGCAAGCCCTCTGCGAAGAGCCGCGGTTATTACAGCAGCGCTTTCGCTTCTTCCCGGCAACCTGTCATCCGGGGCTCCTCTTTCTCTTATCACAAGTTCCGTGACAGCGCCTTCGAGCATCATTCCAGAACTTCCCTGCAGAGCGTCTAACGGGATAAACGCGGTGTTTCCGTTAGGAAGAGGAGCCGGAGAATTAATCACGCCGACAACCACAACGTCAAAAACCTGATTGATATGGCTTACCGCGCCGGAAAATCCCGCCCTGATCATCGCGTCCAGTATTCTAGAAATCTGCCTTGGATTAGTCTCCGTTAAAAAATACGCGTCCATAAAATCTTCATATTGATACGCGTCCCGCACCGCCGCGCGATCTTCGCCGCGCAAAGCCGGCATCAGCTCTCCTTCCCATTTATCGGCGCGTATTATATCAGGCGTCATCCTGATGTCGACAGTTGTGTTAATGCGGACATTGTTGCGATCTGTCGCGGCGATCAGGTTCCAGTAGCGGTCAAGATCGGCTCTGGACGCGCTGCTTTTTAAAATCATTCTTTCATTGCCGGTTCCAGCCCTTGTATCCACAGGAGAAAAAATATCCATAGCGGTTTCTTTTCTGACATCATAAAGAGACCTTATAAATTCGGCGTCGTTAGTGTTTACGGCTGTTACGCTGATTAAATCTTCAAGCTCTTTTCTAAGAGGGCGCGTTGGAACGCCTACTTTCAGCCTTTCCGCGGCAACTGTCCCGACAGTAATTTCAAATCCGCCGTTTTGCACGTAACGCCCGAAATCAACATATGGCACATAACGCAGCGTTTCCCTTTCCGAATCCGGATCGACCGCGAAAAACCTTATCGGCGCGGAACCCGAAACGGAAAACACCGTTCCATTAAACACATAGCGGGGAGCAGACACATAGCCTTCGCGCGAAAGCGCTTCCTTGTACATTTCCCAGTTTGTAAAATTTTCATAGCTTGGCATCTCGTCTTTTCTTTCAAAATAAAGATTAGTCTGAAGCTTCGCCGCTCCTATCTCGTAAATAACAATATTTCTGCGCGATTCAATCTGCATGCCTCCAAGCCAGCTGTTAATAAAAATAAAAACAGCGACGCTTATCATGATGGCAAGCGATGTAAGAATAGTTTTTACCTTATGACGCGAAAGATTTCGCAAAGCCATTTTTTTAATTTCCCAAATGCCGTTTAACGTCATGGCAGCCTCCTTGCGTTAAAATCAAAAATGAAACAATGGACTTGTTCGACAACTTTGTCAGTTGTCTCACATGTCTTGCATTTTTTCAGGCTATCGAACCTTTGGTTCGCGCCTTACAAAAATGCCTTTTTATTAAGAAGTTGTTCAATAACTGAAGTTATCGAACAACTCTGATGTGTCATCACGCCGCTTTAGTCTCGTCGCTTTCGATTTGGCCGTCGCGAATGCGCACTAAACGGCGGGCGTAATCCATAACCATCTGATCATGCGTGGAAAAAATGAAAGTGGTTTTTTCGCTTCTGTTTAATTCCAGCATCAGTTCCAATATTTCGCTACCGATTTTTGAATCAAGATTCGCGGTCGGCTCGTCAGCGAGAATGAGCGCGGGTTTTTTTACAAGCGCGCGGGCGATTGCGACCCTCTGCTGCTGGCCGCCTGACATTTCTTTTGGACGGCGTTTTTCCATTCCGTCAAGTCCGACATCAGCTAAAACTTTCGCTGTGCGTTCTTTTGTTTCCTTCGCGCTTACGCCCATAAGTACAAGCGGAAAAGAAACATTTTCTTCGACAGAAAGAACAGGGATTAAATTATACGCCTGAAAAATAAAGCCGATTTTTTGCCTGCGGAGAATCGCGAGCTCTTTACGCGACATTTTCGCTGTATTTTCGCCGCCGACAATGATATCACCGCTTGTGATTGTATCAAGACAGCCGGCAAGATGAAGGAATGTTGATTTGCCGCTGCCTGAGGGACCCGCGATCGCGGAAAACTCCCCCTCATTAAACTCAAGGTTTACCCCGCGAAGGGCATGCACAACCTGTCCGTTTAAATCATAATCTTTTACAACGCTTTCTGCTTTGACAACTGTCATGTAATCCTCCTGTAATTTAAGAATCAGCTTCTGGAATACTTGTACTATTTACCTAATACAATCATAAATGTACTAGTACAATATGTCAAGTAGAAATAAGAAAAAATTTTATTTTTTTTGTAAAAACAGAAAAAGACGCTTTTATTGTTTCGGTTTCTTTGTCTTTATTTCATTTAGGGCTGTTAAACCGAAAATATCCTTGGTTTTAAGCTCTTCAGCCATAGAATTTGGAACAAGCATCATCGAATTTCCGGCTTTCAAACCCTCGTTCAATATAGTGAGAATTTTGAGCTTCATGGCGCCTTCATTCTTCGCGTATATAGAAATAGCTTCTTCAAGTTTTTTAGCGATTTCAATTTCCGCTTCCGCGAGCAGGACGCGCCCCTTCTTTTCGCGTTCCGCCTGCGCGACCCGGGACAGCGAATCCTGAAGAGGCTCAGGTATCTGTATATCCGTTATCTCAATATGGAGGACGGTAATCCCCCATTCTGTTGTTTTTTTATCAACATCTTCCTGAATCTGTTTTTCTATTATGTCGCTGTGTTCAAGAAAGGTTGAAAGATCGTTACTCGAAATTGAATTTCTGAGCGCGGTTTTTGATGAAAGCAGAACAGCGTCGATATAGCTTTCAACTTCAAGCGCCGCTTTTTGAGGATCCCAGACAAGCCAAAAACAAATCGCGTCAACATCAACCGTAACTGAATCGCCTGTTAAAGTTTTTTGCGTGGAAAAATCCGAAACCCTTATTCTGATATCAACAACCTGTGAAATTCTGTCAGCTAACGGGATAAGAAAGAAAAGACCGGGCCCTTTAACTTTTTTAAATTTTCCAAAACGAAGAACGATCGCGCGCTCCCATTCGTCGGTCTTGCGGACAGAAAAAACCAAAAACAAAACCGCGATAAAAACCAGAATGCCTATCCACATTCCCATAAAATCATCCGGGTTTATGCTTGTCCTTTGCGGCAGATGATAAACGGCGGAAATTACAGCTAACGTAATTACGATTATGATAAGCCTGATCAGCGCGAGAGAATAATCCCTTTTCTTTACAGCGTTTGACGCTCTGCTTGAACTCGCGGTCATGCCGCTGTTTGAGCCAAAAATGTTCATTTTATAAACCTCCATTCGCGCGACAGCCTGTAAAAAAGCAAATGAAACGCGTTTTCATGATTTTTCCTTTATATGTGACTCTATTAATTTCGGCATTTCGCGGTTTTCTACGCCGAGATCCCGCAGTTCATGCACATAACGGGCGATAACTTCGTGGATTTTCCTGTTAAGGCTGTCGTCTTCGATTACGGGTTTTTTATCGGAGATATATGTCCCGCTGCCTACGTGCGTTTCAAGAACGCCGCGGATTTCCAGCTCGCTGTAAGCGCGCGCGATTGTGTTGGGGTTTGTTTTTAAATTTACCGCAAGCGAACGGATTGTCGGAAGCTTATCGCCAGATTTCATCCGCCCGGAAAGAATCGCGTACTCAATCTGCTGAATTATCTGCCTGTAAATCGGAGTTCCGTTCGCGGGATCAAGTGAAAAATTTATATTTTTTTTATGATTCTGACCTGCCGGCTTTTTTTCATTCTTCGAGCCAGCCATTGTACTATTCATCCAGTACAAATTTAAATGTACTAGTACAATTGTGTCAAGGGCTTAGTTTAAGAGAAATTTTTTAAACCACTATTACAAGCGATGAATATTCCGCGAGTATAGCGTCGCCTGTGATAAAACGCATTGGACATGTAATCGCCTGAGCCAGGAGCATGTGGTCGAAAAGGTCATTATGATGTTTTGGCAGTTCCATATAAGCTTTAGAGAAATTACTGGTTACAGGCAGTTCAATAAAAGCGTTATTCTTAATAAAAAGTTTGATTATATCCAAATTTACATTTAATTTTCCGCAGCGAATCATTAACATCATTTCCCAAAATGAAACCGCGCTAATAAAAATCTCTGAAAACTCAGATGTAATTAATTCTTTGACCGGATCGATTCGTCTTGAACCTTCAAAATACCATATTAAAACGCATGTATCCAATAAATACTGTGTCATGACTTAAAAAATTCATCCCGAGTCATAATATTACTATAAAACATCTCATATAACTCTTCGTCGGTCCAATTATCCCATCCTTCCTTATATTCTATTGATCCCTTCATGCAGCCGCAGGCTTGCGCCCGTAATTTAGCGTTAATTACTTTTTGATCAACCGCTGTCATTACAACGGCGGGCTTTCCGTACGCTCCGATATAAATTGCCTCCCCTGCTTCCGCCCGTTTTACCAATTTAGAAAAATTGGTTTTGGCTTCGTGGATTGAGACTGTCTTTGTCGCGTAAATCGCGTTGGGTTCTTTGACATATGATTCTATTTCATTCATATTTGCAGTTTAGTCTATAGCGGACTAACTTGTCAAGAGAAAAAGATGAATTGATGTTTCATTGCCTAGACAGCCGCTACCTTGTCAGCCTTGTGTTGTCGCTGAAATTAAACGGAACCTGTATAGGCGGCACTCCCTGTAAAGCGGCTCCAAGGTTAATATTCCCGTTACATATGTAACTGACACTGGTTCCTCTTGCTACTATATCAGCAATCTCCCGCACCATGGAAAGAGCGTTAACCGAGAACACAAACGGAACAGTAGTTCTGGAATTAGCCCTGATAGCCGGAGCGCTTGTTACTCTGCCGCTGGATAAACGCGAATTATTCAAAGTGAAATCATAATAAAGCTCGTTAATGTTCAAAGCGAAATTATTATTATTTTCGATTTCCCATGTTAGTTCAAAATCGATGCTTGTAAGGCTTATGTTACGTAAACTGACTCCCCTAAACGAAATCACAGGAGCTCTTAGAAGAGGAATAGAACCGAGGATATCCGATTGAAAACCTTCTCCTTCAAATCCGGGCAGACCAAAGTCACCGTCCATTTTAAAAAGGCTTGGCGCTTCACCTGTTGTAAAAAGGTCAGCGAACAACCTGAAAAGATCAGCGTATTCAACTGTAAGTCCGATCGCTACCGCTGTCACGGCTCCGGCTACTAGAGGAGCCGGGGATATGTTAATTCCTTTTAAATAATTATTATTGTTGACAAGAAAATCATAAGCAATCTGCGGAGAGGGAAGATCAAACGGATTATTATTTTCTACGTTGACGGAAAACGAAAGCTGAAGCTTGGTAAAATCAATACTTTCGATATTCATTTTAGGCAATGAAATTTTAGGAAGCTGAAGTATCGGAAGAGTTCCTTCGCGGAAAAAATTCCAAGTCCGCAGTCCGATAACAGGAAGCTCAAGTTTAACATCTACCGCTATCCCGAAACCCGCGCTTTGGCTTCCTTTTAATGATCTGAATGTGTTAAAAATTTCCACAAAACTTAAGGTCACCGGAATATCCACAACATTTACCTGCCGCGATCTCATAGTGCCGCCGGAATTAATTTCTCCTTTTACAAAAGAATTTTCATTAATCGATAATTCCCAGTCAAAATCAGGAACAGGAATATCCAAAGCGGTGCGGTTATCAATATTTATTTTAGCGAGAACCTCAACGCCGGTTAATGAAATTTTTGTCAGCTCAACTGAACGCAGAGTAATCACCGGCTCCGGCAATAAACCCAGAAGAGTTACGCATGTCGTTAAGAACGGCATCATAATAACAACGGCAATCACTGTCAGAAAACGGACAGCGATTTTTTTAAAGTTTTTTGTTTTAAGCATCTTTTTTTCTCCTTATTATATCAAATCCGCAGTATGGAACCAAAGCGACCGGTACGCGCACAGATCCGTCCGCCTGCTGGAAATTTTCCAATATGGCGACTAACGCGCGGGATACCGCGACCGCCGTGCCGTTTAACATATGAACAAATTTATTTTTTCCGTCTGTGTCTTTAAAACGGATATTAAGCCTTCTTGCCTGATAATCGGTACAGTTTGAAGTTGATGTAACCTCTCCGTATTCGCCGCCGTTACGCCCGGGCATCCACGCTTCCAAATCCCACTTGCGGTAAGCGGGCGCGCCGAGATCGCCTGTGCAGGTATCCACTACCCTGAACGGAATTTTAAGCCCTTCAAAAATTTCTTCTTCTATAGAGCGAAGTTCCCCATGAAACTTATCCGAATCTTCAGGAAGACAGAAAATAAACATTTCTACCTTTGTAAACTGATGAACGCGGTAAAGCCCTTTGGAAAACTGACCAGCCGCCCCCGCTTCGCGCCTGAAGCAATGAGAGAGCCCTGCCATGCGAAGGGGAAGTTTTTCGCGCGGCAGGATTGTGTTGTAATAATAGCCGCCCAGCGTAATCTCGGCGGTTCCCACAAGACATTGCCGCTGCTGCGAGTCTTCGCCTTCAAGCGCGTAGATATTAGACTCCGCCCCGCGCGGATTAAAACCAATGCCCTCAAGGATTTCTTCCCGCGCGATATCAGGAGTGATAAACGGAGTAAAGCCTTTTTTTTGCAAAATATCCAGCGCGTAACGGACAAGCCCGAGTTCAAGAAAAACGCCTTCGTTTTTTAAGTAATAAAATTTGGTGCCTGACACCTTTGTTCCGGCGTCAAAATCAATAATATCAAGATCCTGCCCAAGTTTTACATGATCTTCAGGATCAAAATCAAAATCGGGAATAGTACCGTATCTTTTGACTTCAAGGTTATCTTTATCTTCCCTGCCGACAGGCGCGTCAGGATGCGCCATGTTAGGAATTTTCCTGGCTTCGGTTAACAGCTGCGCTTCTGTAGACGAAAGCTCAGCTTCCGCCAGCGCGATTTCTTCTTTTAATTTTTTTCCTTCTTCGATAAGAACATTCCGTTCTTCCTGCGGCAGCTTCCCTTTCATCGCGTCCGCGTTCGCGTTTCTTTTTTGCTGAAGCGATTGAAGGCTTGTGGTTAAATCCGTCCTTTTGCCGTAAAGCCTCACGACCGCTTCAACATCAGCATTCATAAAACGATCGGCGATATTCCCTGAAACAGCAGATTTGTTTTCAGCGATAAATTTGTAATCGAGCATTAAAGAAGTATAGCAGAAAATTAACTAATAGGGTAGTATAAAAAATGGAGATAAAAATGAAAGTATTATTAATTTGCGATGATTACTGGCATCCCGGACAGACAGCGATCGATGGTATCGTTCCTTTGGAAAATAACGGATTTCAATTTACTGTAATAAAAAACGCGAATGATATTTCCGCTGATACGCTTAAGCAATACCCTGTCATTCTAATATGCAAATCCGATGAAGTATCCCAGAGTGATAAACAACCGTGGAGAACCGATGATAATCAAAAAATTTTTGTCGATTATGTTGAAAACGGCGGTGGACTTGTCGCGGTTCACAGCGCGCTTGTTAACAGTAAAAATTACGGCGTGTTTGATGAATTAATCGGCTGCCGTTTTTTAGGTCATCCAAATAACTGCCCTGTAACAGTTCAGGTTATAAAACCTCATCCGGTAACAGAAGGAGTCGGACAATTTATAGAAGTTGATGAACATTACAAAATTGAAATAACGCGAAGCGACGCTGATGTAATCGCCGCGTCTTACTCACCTGCGCAGGGGGAGGAAAGCAAATATCAGGAAGATCCATATTTTAATACGGCTTGCGCGATATATCCTGCCGCCTACGCGCGCGCTCAGGGAAAAGGCCGCGTCTGCGTTTTAACTCCGGGACACCTTACCGCGGTTTGGCTTAATCCGCAGTTTCAGAAAATGTTATCTAACGCTTTAAATTGGACATCAGGGAAACAGTGAATTATATTTTTGTTATAAAGGAAGCCAAAAAAAGCGCGAAACGCGTGATTAATATTTGTAAACCCGTATTCTTCCTGTTCCATTGCAGTTAACGCAAATTCCTGTGTCTTTACAAACGAAACAAGATTCGCCGTCAATATTCTTTTTTCCTGAACATTTGTAACATTTTCCGAAACCAAAGCATACATAACAGGTATTATCGCCGCACGCGGGGAAGACTCCAATCAGGAGAATAATAATGCTTATGGCGATTAATTTTTTCATATAACTATAATACAAAAATTTTTATAAAAAATCCACGAATAAATTTATTTTGTATCGCTGGACAGACCTATTAATAAGATCTTTTCTAGCGCAGCCATAGTCGCCGCCATGTCTAAACTCTGCTGCCATAATAGTATTCCATTCCTAAATCAAATATTTAATTAATATTATTTGAAGCAGGGTTTGAATATTTCTTTTCAAATAAAAAATTATTATCTATTATTAACGAAAAATCCTTATACAGTTCCTGTTCGGGAACTTTATTTGTTCTCTTATAAGCCCTGCCAAAGCTTAAAAATTAAAGTAAGAAAATAATTTTAGGAAGTAAAGTAAAATCGCGATTATTCGCTTGTTCTCTTGATTCTTTGATGTTATATTCACTTTATGAGCATTACCCAGACTGTAGAAGTTCCTGCCAGCCACCGGCTGACAATAGATGTGCCTTGCGAAATTCCGGCAGGTCCGGTAATTCTTACATTTACTCCCTGTGACAAGAATAAAAGTGAATTTGAAGATTTACTTTCTGTTTCCAGAAGCACGCTGGATTTTTGGGACAATGAAGACGATGAGGTTTGGGACAATGTTTGATCAGGGTGAAATCCTTTTAGTCCCTGTTCCGTTTTCCGATTTATCTTCTGCTAAGAAAAGACCTGTGCTGGTGTTATCCAACTCTATACATAATGTATCGGGAAGAGATATTATTGTAATTGCAATCACATCTAACCTTATACAAAAAGGCATAGAAATTTCAAATGATAGTTTGATAGACGGTTTTTTACCAAAGAAGTCTGTTATCAAAGTCGATAAAGTGTATACATTGGAAGCAGGTATAGTCATTAAAAAAATCGGCAAAATCAACAACGATGTTTTGTTAAAAGTATATAATGAGTTTGTAAAATTAATTTCTCCATGAATGATTTTGGTGTCAGGTACTCTGCATGTACCAATAACGCAGGTCAACAAACTGACAATACCTTGAACCTGCGGTTCGTAAAAAACTGGTTCCTGTTACATTAGCTATAATGGCACTAACAATAAACAAGGTCATGACCATATAGCGGCGTTATTGGAAAACTATTTCGCTTCTGACGCGGAAGTCATGGAATTTTTAAGAATATACAGGCTGTAGGGTTTTTATTTTTTACCACAAACCATACAAACGCCGCGGACGTGACAATGGTTTGAGTTCGTGAGGTTTATGGTTAATTATTTTATTTGAAGTAGGTTCTGTATTTTTACATGAAGCGGATAATCGCAGCTCTTGATGATCAGGACATTCCTCTTTGCCGTTGTAAAGTACGATGAAACGCGGCGTAGGGATTTTCAATAGTTTTCTGTGATAGATATTTTTCTTCTCGATAATTTTCTCATACACTCTGGCGATATACATGAGAATTCTAAGTGGAATGTTTTCATTAATTGTCGACTGATGCTCAATTAACACGATGATTCTGTCATCAATAGTAAAAGACAAATCATTAATCTGCCTCATGAAAAGAGCCTCTGACAGAGTGTTAATGTTGATGATCGCGTCAGACGGAATATCGACTCCCTCGATAGCTGAATAAAGCTCTCTTAGAATCTCTGGATCGGAGAAAAGCGCCGAGAAAACGCTGTCTTTGTGTTTTCTGTTGACATTCATGTCCATATAAACCTCACTTGGAAAAGTTAAATATATATGGGTTGAATGAGCCGGTTTGCATGACTGAAAATAAAAAAAAGAAGAATTTGCCACCATTAAAAATAACATTGACGATTTATTGACGTTGTAAATAAGATATAGTATATTTATTTACAAAGAGAATTTCATGACAAATGTAATTATTCGCATGGATGACCAATTAAAAAAACAATTTGAAGAATTTTGCTCTAATGTGGGTTTATCTATGAGCGCTGCATTTAATGTTTTTGCCAAGACCTCCGTAAGGCTGCAAAAAATCCCTTTTGAAATTACCACTGTCATAGATAATTTTTACAGTGATTCAAACATGAAATTCTTATTGGAAGGGATCAATCAATTGGAAGCAGGAAAAGGCGTTGAGCATGAGATTAAAGATTAATCAGTTTATCAGGGATAGTGTAAAGAACACTATGAAGACTGAGTAAAAATAATTCAAAACCATAAACTGGTTTCTGTTACACTTGCGTCTTCTGGTTTGCTTTTATTCCCCATTAAAATACCGTTTCATTGACAAACATAATTTATCTGATATATTTACATTAGGAGTGTTTTATGCTTGAAACAGAATGGGAATTTTATGAAAATAACCGCGATGAGTTGGTA
>JGI24695J34938_10001032_pt1 | contig 25227 bp, 20 predicted proteins | sample TergutCo191P3_FD_34938 | JGI IMG/M metagenome (IMG submission 34938)
ATCAGTTTTTCCTTTTCTTTCAATGTACAGCACTTATAATTTAGATCCGTAAAAAAGCCAAATTCTAATTCTCGCTTTGTTGTAGTATTATGTGACAGCCCGTCAAACCATGAAATATCGAGCCGCGCATCTACTCCAATACTTAGAAATTTCTGATACAAGGCATACTGCTGTAGCTGATTGCCTACACCTCCCGCAATCTGAATTATGACCATGTTATCTCCTTCACCGCCAATTTAACTCTTTATAACCCTTCGCGTATGCCAACAGAAAATAATGATAATGCCGGTCCCAATACCCAAGGATAATAATCATATTTTTGCGGATAAACACCGAATCCGCCGCATTCAGCCTGACAATTATATATTTTCCCTTCTGTCACTTCTTTAATCAAAGTTTCGCGCCCGCGAAGCAATCTCGATCTATGAATACCAATTAAAATATCATTTTCAAGCCCTCTGGCAATCGCATATAGTATCATCGCTGTCGCCGAAGTGTCAAAAGGCCCTTCCCTTGCCGGAAGCTGCCAGGGATAACATCCGTCTTCACGTTGGTAGGCTTCAACTTTATCAACTAGGCGGCGGAAATATTGCTTTATTTCATCGTACTCCGCGATTTCTTTATCCATAAAAATCAAGCTGTCCGCCAACCCCATCATTAACCAGCCGCAAGCCCTACCCCATCCTATGATTCCATGTTTGACTTGATTTTTGGCTTCATAGCCATGATACGGCAAACCTGTACGGCTATCCATTCCATGTGCAAAAAAATTCTTAATCTGCTTACAAGCCAGACTAATTGCATCAGCATCATTATATGTACTGCCATATTTGCATAAGAAAGGGCATATCATCCCAATTCCGTCAGCATATACGTGATTGTTCCCATGTGCGGGGCGGTAGGGTAGGCTCCCGTTTTCATCCACGGCATGTTCTTTCAGATATTTGACCATTTGGTCAAGAAGCCCTTTTAGCTTTTCATCACCGGTGATTTGATGTAATTCAATTAATGCCTGTCCTGCCAGAATGTCATCAAGACAGAGAATTTTCCGGCGACTATTGATAAATCTCATGTAGTATTTCATCAGGTTTTGCTTTATCACCAAAGAAATCTCTGAACTCAAATTATTACTATAATATGCCATCAGTGCGTTTGCTAAAAGCCCTGTCGGCCAGTTAAGTCTGTCAAAAGGCTCTACTTTCCTTCCGGCGGCACGACGCAAGAAGCGTTTAGAACGCTCCAAAAAACTATACCGCGGGTAATTCATCAGCATAAAAAGCGCTTCATCAGCCATTGCTTTTGATTTATTTTTCATTTCATCAACCATCTTTTCCTCCTACTTCAAACCCTTGATTATACTCAGGGCGCAATGATTTCATTAATCCTAACATCGCCAGAATAAAAAACATCGGCAGTAGCACAACAAAATACCTGCTGCGCACCTCTACCAGTAAAAACGAGAAGAAATAGCCGAAAATCAGAATATTTATAAAAATAATAAAATCCGGCAGTTCATATTTTCTGCGCTTGTATATAAAGTATAATGATAAGCTAAGTATGATAAACCAGCAAATCCCTCCCGACACACGGATAAGGTCATACAGTATCCCGTTAAGCGACGGATAATAAGCCGCAAGGCTATCAACCATATTCACATTATCACCAGCCAATTGAAACGATTTATTAATTAGAAGAATAGCGATATTTTCCAATTCAAGTTCCATGTAGCGTTCGATACCTTCTTTTTGAAGTCTCCGGAAAACTTCTGAATAATCCCGGTCAAATTCAGTGATAAGTTTCCCAAGATAGCCGTCATCATCTTCATTATATCTGCCATGTGAGTCATAATTAGCACCGACATATATGTTCCATCCGCTTTTATATTCATTCGTCGGCAATCCGGTCGAATTATTAACTACTTGTTGCCAACCATACCCTATCACTCTGCTTAACATTAAAATGATGGCGATGGAAATCAAACTATTAAGCACCAATTTGAATTTTCCTGTCCTTATTAATAATAAAACATGATAGAGGACAATTGCAATAACTGCTATAATTGAAATTGGTCTGAAAGCATCTAAAAATGCTAATGACAAAGCTAACAACGCACTAAGTCCAATCGTTCGCCAAAGAATGTTTATTTTTCGGTACATATTATATGAGATTATTAAGATAAGGAGAATTGCTGCATTAACTATAATAATCGGGAGTGCCAGAACGCAAAAGGCAATGTTAACCGGACATATCCACCAAAGGCATGCCGAAAGATACGCCCATTTAGGAGATTGCTTCAACTGATAAATCAGCCAACCCATCAAACACGATGCGATTAAGTCGAAAAATGTATTAAGCAAAATTATTGCTAAAAGACCACTTCCCATAATTTTAAACATCGCTGTAAGCAGGACAATATAAGAATAATAAAACGGAAACATCCCAATGTAATAGGCGTGATAAAATTCTCCGCTTTGAAAAAGCGATGTGGCGTTTTCAATGAAAGGGTCAAAAACTGCGACGAATTCGAATTGAAGAAACCAAAACCTCAAAATAAATCCACATGCAAAAAGCAGCACTATCGCCGATATTTGAATCCATTTATAATTCTTGATATAATTAACTATCCGCATAATAAAAGTTTTAGGAATATATATTATCGCTATTACGGTTGCAACTAGAAATATCAGGATTAGTGTTCTGACGATTTCAGAGTTCACTTGTCCGATGTGTATGATATTTACCAATATAATATACACATTAAGAACAACAAAAAGAGTACTTAATAAGCGTATGCATAAACTCAATTTCGTTTGCTTAATCATTTATTCCTTACCTCTTATTCACTCAGTATATAATAAACATTATCATCCGGGCATATCAAATAGTTATTAATGATAATCTTATTCTTTGTAATTTTATGATTATATAAAGTCTCCGACAAGCAATCTACTCCCCATTTTTCCGGCGAATTAAAAGGGACATATAAATCTATGCTCGTTGCCCCTTCATCATCAGCTTGTATAAATAATGGAATAAATGTATTCACTAATGCCTTATCTTTATCTGTAGACGACATCTTATAAGGATAGCTTGAATTAATCATAACACAAAAAATCAACACCACAATCAACGGAACACAAATCACCAATTGCTTTAGTTCTGTAAGGATATGGACAAGCAAGAAGCTGATAAACAATATCATGAAATAAAAAACACCATACGCACATCTTGTCTCTGAAATATAGTATGGACCGCTTTTTGCCGCCACGAGAACAATGAAAACAAAGTTAATCACTGCCGAAGCAAGACATAATAAAGCCAGACGAATGACTTTGTTTGTCATAAAATCTTTCTTTTTATAGCAAACAATAAAAGCCGCCGTCGTAATCAGAAACATCAAGCCAAAAACATAATTATTTATTGACCGAACAAGTAAAAAGACATTGTATACCGATTCACCAATCCTACCGGCGAATTCCATGCTGAAGACGGAGCCAAAATAAGTTTTATCAAGAGGCTCTTTTGAGCGTCCGCTAGATAATTCAAGGGGAATCGCAATTATCGTTCCGAAAAAGATGATTGCGGCAATCAGGTAATTTTTGAAAAAATCCAAGTTAAACTTCTTTAGCTTAGTTAAAAACTTCCCTTTTTCACGGAATGCCGGATAGAATCTCCAAACCAAAACTGCCGCGGAAAAAGTGAATAGGATACCCGCAGCATAAAGCATTGAAAAAATTCCGAAATATATCCCGACAAACAACCACCCTTTCGTAAGACCGGGCGGAGTGGCGAGCAGACTATCTCTTATATAAATCTGCCGCAGCAATTCAAGAATAATAATTGAATTAAGGATATTCGGAAAGACATAATAGAAATATAAAGTATACTGACTACTATAAAACATATGTTCATTATCAGCCGGATTATCTTTAAATATCGCGAAAAATATCATCATTGTCAGAATACTGAGCATCGCATTTAAATTTTTGTTTTCACACAAGGTAGTGAATAAACGATAAATAACCAGAAATAAAATCATCAAAAATATCGCTTTAACGATGGCAAGAGTAATGCTTGCCGCAACGAGATAATCACCGGTCAAAGGATAAACTAAAAAAGACGAAATATAGCCGATTAAAGGCATTAGGTGTTCCGGTAAAAGGCGCGTAACATTCCACCAACCTACCAAGGGAATCGGGTGAGATTCAAAAATGCCGAAATATCGCCAGTCGTCGTCATACCGCAGAAGAATAGGGTCAGCTACGGAATAGTAAAGATAGATTACAATAAAGACCAAAAATGCGAAAAATACTGCTAATTTATTTTCTATTATCCGCTTAATCATCAATTTTGCGCCTTTCGTAAAACCAACTTTTAATTAACTCCCACAAGTAACAAAACTCCTCACTTCTCCGAAATAACAAAATAAAAATACCGTTAAATATAAGTGTTATTATCAACCCCATTAAAATAAAAGTCAAGATATTAAGTTTACTTAAAATAAAACCTCCGATAAATAAGCATATCATTAGTAAACCGGCGGTGACTATCAGATATTTAAACCAATCTATATAAAACCCGGACGCTTTCCGTTCAAAGCAAATCCGGTATATAATCCGGGGACGGATAAAATTAGCCAGTAAACCGGAAACGAGCGTGCCGATAAAGACACCAACCAATCCTAAATGCTTAACGAGGCTTAGAGCAATGACGACATTCAGAATTCCTTGAATCAGCGGTAAATACCGGTCCGGTTCAAAAACTCCGGCGGCTGTTTTGAAGTTAAATAAAACAACTCTATCACCTTTGAAGTAAAAATCTGTCACCATTAAGGCAACCACCGTAACACTCAAAACTCTTTCCGCACCAAGCCAAATGCTTATAAAAGGCGACAGTAGGACGAAAAAAACCACCGCAAAGAATCCATATATCCAACAAGCAAAAAAACGATAAACACGGAACAGTAAAAATTGCTTTTCTTTTGTTTCTGTCGCAATCAAATTTCCGAAACTGCTGATGACATTATTAAATATTATATCAACAAAGCGGGAAACAAAATCAATAATCATATTATAGCTGCCAATGAAGGCAAGCAACCTGACATTAATAAAAGCTGAAACAATCATGCCACCGGTCTGAATTCTCATGACGTCGCCGACTTTCGTTAAGACTAAAGCTTTTGTCTTCGTAATAATAACCTGTGTTTCTTCTTTTGTCAGTTTTTCAACATTTTTCTCTTTCAGATATGGGTACATTCGATTCAGATAATAATTAGCGAAAATCTTCTGCGTAAGTTCAACAAATGCCGCCGATAATAAATACCAGTAAAAATTCTTCGTAATAACTATCACTAAAAGCTGTATTACAACGGTAATAATCCGGGTAATCGTAATAATATTCGAATGGATATAATTCTTCTGCTCAGCATTTACCAGACTAAACTTGTATGCAACGAAGTAAGTACTGACCGTATTAAACAAAAAGATAAAATAATAGAGTGTCAAATCACGAACGGAAATATCTGCGACGCCTTCCGGTACGTTAACCAAATACGGCAAAAATGGCGATATCGCTGTACCAATCACAGCGACAACGATTCCAATCGTAATATATGCCTTTTTGTAAAGGCGCATATAAGACTTTATCTTTTCTGTCCGCTGATGTGCGACCGGAGCATAAAGGCTAAAGGTTAATGCCGTTCCGATGCCCAGTTCAGCCATTGATAATACGGACAAAATAATGGTATATAAATCATTTACGCCTGTTAAGGTATCACCCAAATGATGAATAAAAACCGAGCGTAAAACCATTCCCAAAGGTCCGGTAATAATAATACCGAGATATCCGAACATGATATTTTTCGATGCTTTATTAACTCTACTCATTCACATTACCTCATTAAGCAGAGCGCCAATCTTCATTGCTTCTTTAATATAACCCGGCATTTTTACGGAAAGCTTTTCCCTTATATTTGCTTGATTTTCCTGAATCCAATTAAAAGCCCTGATGATATCATCGCTTTTCTTAAGTGCCTGAACCGGTATAACGTAGTTTTCGTCCGTCCCGAAGATATCCACGGCGATACCGCGCGCTTTGACCGAATATCCGATGACTAATGTCGGCACAAGGCTTGAGTAAGCGGCAATTGTCGCATGGGTTCTCGCACCGATGAAATATTTAAGGCGGGCAATATAACCCTTAAGTTCTTCACAGGAAGCATCGGGGAACATCACCACCCGACCTGATGGAGCAAATTCATCATACAGCTTACGCAGGGGAATACGGTCGTCATTTCGCTCCCAGACCACATGCGGAATCAAAGCAATCTGCATATCGGTAGTTTTTATGATATGTTTTATCAAGGCGCGATACCCGTCCATCGTAATTCCTGTTTCTTCTTCATTCGCAAGAACTAAGGGGCTTAAATTGATACCGACGGTATTATTTAAACTAAAACCTTCCGGTAACGGTAAATCCTTTTTGCCTAATGCAAAAGCGGGGTCGGGAAGGAGATAGAGCCGGGGGTGATTAATTTTTTTCAGTGCTTCATAAGTTATCGATTCACGGGCTATAATCATATGATAACGAAGCATGTCCGCGATAATTTCCGGCTTTCTTAATAATTCAGGTTCAACTGAACAGCCTAATAAAATCGTTTTTATCCCTTTTTGATTAAAAGCGCTGTTCATTAAAACCAAATCATCTGTCATTATATCATAACAATAGTTATCGCCGCCAATAGAAATTGCCAGTTCAGGTAATTCTTTGTTATTAAAGACTTTATGATATCGGTACCTGATGAAACTTTCACGGTCTTTTGTTATTTTACGGTATATATAATACAAGATATGAATCGGACGATAGCGTTTAAAATGGCGCTCTTGCAATAAAGAAATGCGTCCGCTATCACTTAATTTTTTTAAGGAATATTGTAAGTCTTCCGTTACATTAACACTTAGTATGCCGATTGGTTCACCAAGTATCTTTGCGACACTGTTTACAATTGCCTCACAACCGTGATTGCCGCTTCCCGCGTGCATATATAAAACAATTCTTTCCAATATATGTTTATCCTTTCAGTTATTTTTCCGATATTTCCACAAATAATACAGATTTATATAAAGCCGCGGGCATAAAGCAAACAACCTGACTTTTATCTTATACCCGAAACTCAATTCGTGATAAGCGCCCGATACTTTAAACGCTTCCCTTAGCTTTCTTTGACAATCTTTTATTTCGCTTAAATATTCATTTCTGACCTTTTTCGGTAAAATTGCTATTTTCCCAACCGTCAACATGACCGATACCATAATATTAGCCGCGGTACGGTAATTCAAATCGGGGCGAATTAAAGCGATTCGATCATAAGCTTTCTGCCAGCAGGTAATCCTGTCCATATATTCAGGGTTAAAAGTACGTAATGTCAGCCCCCCGGGATTAATAAAATAACCATATCCGCTGAAGCCGGAAATCGCAAGCTTGGTTGATTTAGACACAACATCCAAAAGAAAAAGCATATCTTCACCAATCGACAGGTCTTTTTCAAAGCGGATCCTGCCTATGCTTGAACGGCGGTAAATCTTGCCCCAGCAACGGCAATCGCCTGATAAAATCCCCTTATCGAGATATTCAAAACCTTTATACGTAATGTTACTCCCCGAATAGTCAGCATTTATTTTCTTTACTGCCTCATCATAATCATTTTCGCTATGCCATGTAAAAAAATCAATTCCGGCAAAGTCAAAATCACCATCATTACACATTTCATACATGTGCTTTAGCGCTCCTGATATTAGCCGGTCGTCAGCATCGACAAAGGTAACGAAGTCGCCGTTCATAATATCAAGTCCCGCGTTCCGCGCACAAGAAACACCCAAGTCCTCCATCGTGATGATGCGAATAATATCATATTCTTTTTTTATATTTTCACAAATAATACCGGTATGGTCGGTCGAACCGTCATTAACAATAATGATTTCTAAATCATATCGCGGATTTTGTTGTTCCAGGATGCTATTAACGCAGTTCATCAGGTAATCCTGCCCATTATGAACGGGTATAATAACACTGATTAAATCTTTTTTTATCATAGCTCTTTTCTCAGATAAAATATTTTCGTCGCCGCTCTCAACAAGACAATTGTTATATTACAAGGATTTTTAATGACAAGATAAAGCAATCGGTTAGACGCTCTTTTTATATTGAGCGGATATAATTTAGCAATCTTCCGCGTATTCTCAGCGGAACATATCATCTTGATATTTCGGCGATATTCACTGCCGTTTTGGTTACCCCTGACCTCATTCTTTACAGCCAGCATTATTTGAAATAAGTGTTCACTCAAGCATTGCTTTTCAATTTCAGCCGCCGTTATACTATATTTATGAGAAACAACTTTTTCCGTCATTATCCGATTTGTGATAGCATTCAGCTTTTTAACGTGCTGATAAAAATTCGGTAAATATCCGTGCATAAGCGAACCTGAATTATAGTAATAATGATAAAAAAATGCGTCCTTCATAATAACTATCCGCTTACTGTCAAATAAAGCGGGCAAAATCATCGCCGAATCTTCACCGATTTTCAGATTACTGTCACAATAGTGCAGATTGTTAACGATTAGATTACGTGAAATTAACTTCATCGCGCGCGATAAGAATATATATTTTTCTTCATTTCCGACTATATTTCTGAATATATCTTGTAATTCAATACCTTCATATACACCGGAAGGCAGACCGTGCCGGTAAGCGAATGTACCGTAGGCGTATTCCATGTTCATATTGCAACAGACTATCTCATCCGTATTTAACTTTAATTGGTTAAACATTTCGGAAATCATATTTATATCAACTTGGTCGTCGCTGTCAACAAAGCATAGATATTCACCCTTACTTACGCTGATTCCATGATGACATGCCGCCATCGGTCCCGCATTATTCTGATGAAAATAAATGAAACGACTGTTTTTATCAATGTAAGATTTACAAATATCTTCGCTTTTATCCGTTGAACCGTCATTGATGAGAATGATTTCTAAATTATGATACGTTTGATTGTGTAAACTGTTTAAACAACGGTCAAGGTAAAGTTCTGTATTATATATTGGCACAATAATGCTAATTAACGGCAGACTAATCATCACTTATCCTTTAAGGGATCTATATACCCGACATAATTTTTCGACATTATCATATATACTAACCCTTGACTCCGCCCTTTTCCGTGCGGCTTCACCGAATTTACGGCGCACATCTTCGCTTTCGAGTAACTCAACCAATCCTTTGGATAATGCTTCTTCATCTTTCGGCGCTACTAAACGGCCTTCTATGCCATCCGTAATAACATCGGGAATCCCCCCCGCGTTCGTACTAAGGATTGCCATCCCTGCCGCCATCGCTTCAAGAATTGATATTGGCATTGCCTCGAAATGAGTCGGCAATACAAAAGTACTGCATAATTTTTTATATTCTTCTTTTTCGGCATCTCCGATCCAGCCAAGAATCTTAACCGTATCGCCTAACATCGTCGCTCTTTTTTCAAGTTCCTCATTTTCCCAACTGCCGCCCAAATATAAACGGGCGTCAGGAAATTTTTCAATAATTTTCGGGAAAATAGCTAACAATTCTCCCAATCCCTTTGTTTCACTCAGTCTGCTTAATACTAAAATATTTCGGTTGTTAAAATCCGTTTTGCTTTGCGGCGGTAAAACGATAGTATTATCCAGCACCGCTATTTTTTCAAGCGGAACTAAGGTCGCGACAAAGTCTGTCCATTTTTTTGTTACAATTAAAAAATAATCCGCTTTATTAAGTGTTTTTCTAATTCTTCTTTGCCCTTCTTCCGATTGCTCGGAATAGAATGTCGGGAAATTTCCGCAATGTAAATGGATAACTATTTTTTTGCGAAAGAAAGAAGCTGTTTCGACGAAAACTTTTTTTCGATAGTAGCTTGCGTTAGATGCGGTATGGACATGAAGAATATCCATGCTCGGCAGATAAAGTAAAAAACATAAAAAGGCTCTTATCGCATACAGTAATTTTACAATTTTATTACTGCTTACATCAGCTATCGTACTAATATATGTCAGTTTTACCCGTTTATCAAGATCGGCGGTATAGTAACTATTAACCACCGCCGCCATGCCGCCCTGAAATTTTCTGTTAAGCCCTACCATTACTACATGGGGTTTCAACATATTTACTTTGATCCTTTTCTTGAAAAAACGACGGTAATTGTTTTTAGTAAAATTTTGAAATCCAAATTTAACGACCAATTGTCAATATACTGTAAGTCAAGTTTCACCACATCATCAAAATTTTCTATGTCACTGCGCCCGCTAACCTGCCACAAACCTGTCAGCCCGGGGGTCATACTCATCCGCCGGCGGTAATAATGGTTATACTTTTCGAACTCATCCGCCGTCGGAGGCCTTGTCCCTACTAAACTCATATCACCTTTAACGATATTCAAAAACTGCGGTAACTCATCAATGGAAGTTTTCCGAATGAACTTACCGACTTTGGTAATCCGCGGGTCTTTTTCTATTTTGAACATTAAGCCGGTCATTTCGTTCTGTGCTTCCAATTCTTTTTTTCTGATTTCTGCATCCTTATACATGGAACGGAACTTATAAATCTTAAAACGGCGTCCATTCCTGCCAATGCGAATTTGCGAAAACAAAACAGGGCCGCGGGATTCTGATTTTATCGCAAGCGCAATAAAGGGAAATATCATAATCGTAATTAATATCCCGACAAGACCGCCCAAAATATCAATTGCCCGTTTAGCCAACAAACGTTTATGACTTTTCAGAACACGTGTATATGTTACTACTGTATAATCACCAAATTCAGAAATCCGATTAGATAATAATCCTCTTTCGCTGAATGAAAGATTATAATGATAATCAACCCCCATTTCATTAAAATATTGGGTCAATTTCTTAATTTTTCGTTGTGATATATCAGGGGCGTTGATGAATATTTCATCAATAATTTTTTGGGTCGCTAATTCGATTAAATTATCAGACCCTGCTATAATCGGAATCCCTCTCAATGATTGACCGGTTCGGTCAATGTCCAAGCAAGCTAACGCAACTATTTGGTAATTGGCATCTAATTCCTTTTTTAGGTTATCGATTGTTTCTTCAATATTATCTTGTTGCGCGATAAGCAGAATTTTTGTGACGGTCTTATCCGAAGCATAATATCGGCATAATATCTTTTTGATTAGCAAATGAATCAGTAAAGTTACCGTGAAATTTATAACCGTAAATAAAATCAAAATCCACCGCGAGAATATATCCGCCCATTTAAGGAAAGTCATAATGCTGATAACGATCAGGAGCATAAAAGCCATATATTGAAAAATTGCTTTAATTTCCTTTACCAAACGCCGTTTCAGGAAGTTATGGTTCCAATCAAGGATAAAATTATAAACCGTACAAAAAACTAAAAACAGCACCCCGACTTGAAAGTGTATCAATTGATTTTGCATATCTGTAAAATTATTATGGCGGATATATGTGGCCAGGATAAAAGAAAACCAGATGCATAAAAGATCTGCCGCCCATAATCCGTATACTTCTATTATCTTGCTTCTGTGCGTCATATGTGCCTCATAAATGGATTATTTATATATCAATTATACTACGATTAATTGTGCTTTGTCCAATTTTTGATTTGCCACCAATTATAGTTACCATTACCATTCGCCCCAAGCATTAGCCACCAATAAGCACCAAACAAATAAAGAAGGTAATTCCGCCCCAAATAAAGCGAAATAAATTGCGGCTCCGCAATCGTATATACCGATATCACCACAATCATCATGAGTCCCATATAATCCTTCTCTTTGCGGCACACATTAAGAAGCGTCAAATGAAGAGCGCAGAAAAGAGCGCCGGGGATTATCCCGAACCAATAGAATAATCTGACCCATCCCATATCAAAAAAGCGGTCATAGTCTGCATTTACCGCAAAAAGTGTCCATTCCCCCATTCTTCCGCTGGCTGACGGTTTTTCCCAATGAATCGCCTTTAACCTTGCTGACAGAATTTGATCAAACCTTTCAAGTAAGTGCCCGGGAGTCCATAAATCACCACTATCCGATATATATGCCACCCATAAGGAAAACCCGATACATAGCAAAAACACGAAGATACCAAAGAAATAAACCCCATTTGCTTGTCTTAAATGCGGGAAGAAATAAAACATCGCCGCCATTAATACCGCTAAAGCACAAACGGCAAAGCCCGTTCGTGAATCAGCAAGCAAATTCAAGCCGAATAATGCCGCAAAAAGTATTATATACCCGAATGCTTTAAGCCTTTCATGATAACAATAAAGAAGTAATAATAATAACATCAGGATCATACAAAAGAATGTGTTCGGATGCCCGATTCCAAAGTGATATCTAGTTTCGGGCACATCACGGTAAACAGCAGTAGACATAAGTTCACGCCCGATTCCGAAGAATGACAGCGTCACTATTATTAACAGGCCTGTTAAAGACAACCAAAAAGCATATTTCATCGCAAACTTAATCTCTATATCACGCATCGCCGCGACGAAAAAGACAGCCCGCAGAGCAACATTTTGTCCTGTCATAAAATACATCAGGGCTGTAAATAACACAAATAAAATCAACCAAATCCATTCTTTTTTCGTATACTTCGTCAAGCATACTTTAAGCGCAAACAGCAAAAAAGTTACGCGGTAAATCTGACCATCAGGCAATGGCGGCAAAGCCGACCGATCAATAACCACGATTACTAATTCGATCGTTAAACCAAGATAGAATAGATAAAGCGGTATTTTATTGATATTAAATTTTTCGCTTATTTTAGATACCATTTATTTAACCATTGTCATTGCGGCTTCCGCGCCGCAATTCCCATAACCGACCTTAACCGCCGCCTTAAGCTATAGCAAACCCTAATTAACCAAAACTCACCGTGAATCAAATAAGCATGGATTTTTTTTGCAATCAATGATAATCCTTTGGGATACTGATTAACCTTGCGGTAAAGCGGACTATTCTTCTTATACTCATTAAGCTCCTTACGGCACCGGGAAGATGAAAAAATGCGCCCCTTACGATCCATATAATGAAAATCACGGTATATATTTTGTTCCGAACACCAATAACCATTTGAGCCATTGTATCTGCCCCAGTATTTCGGCGCAATAATATACTTGGCGGTTTCACTAAGAAAAGCAGGCATACAGGCAAATGATGAATTGGATAATAGCAAGTAGTAAGCATTTTTGATAATTGTGAAATCTTTGGCGATATCGAAATGATATGCGGGTATCTCAGGCAGTATTTTATTAGCCGATAGCGGATCATCGGTTATAATCATAAATTCCATATCCGCACGGATAGTTCTCATTTTTCGCATCCCGCCAAGCCAATAATTACGCCTGAGCGTAAATTCGGCTTGCTCAAAATATTCGCCGCCGCGCATGTTAAGGATACAAAGATTCTCTCTGCTGTATTCATAACAATCATATTCTTTTCTGACGCGGAGCCATGACTTTAGTTCATCATAATAATCGGCGAAATAACTCTCATCCTGCATATTGCCGTATAATAATGTCCCGTCGTCAACCTGCTTCATTTTTTCATCGGCACCGCTTATATAGCAACCATGTTTCAGATCATGGAAAGTACCTAAATAAAGCCGCTCGTCCGCTTCGTCATAACGGGTAAAATTGTGAATTTCGGAATCCTCAATATTATGCCCTAAATCAATATCCATAAAATACATGCCCTGTTCATTATGAATATTGTAACCGAACCTATTTCGCCCGGCAGTACCGAACAAAACACCCTTCTTAGACGCAATCGCTCTGGCGGTTACATAGCAAAAAAGCTGATTTCCCAATCCCTGGCCTTTAAGAAATTCCGTTCCGATCATTAATCCTCACAATCCTATATCTCTGTAATTTCTAATTTACCGTCGACGACCCGGTAGACCATATCACATTTGGCGATTGTATTTAAACGATGAGCAATGATAATCATCGTTTTCCTTCCATGGAAACTATTGACAGCATCCATCACCGCTTGCTCCGTTTCATTATCAAGCGCGGATGTCGCTTCATCGAAAACTAATATTTCGGGATTGTGATAAAGTGCGCGGGCAATCCCAATCCTTTGTCTCTGTCCGCCCGAAAGCCTGACCCCTTGTTCACCGATATGTGTCTCAAGCCCTTCCGGCAGGCTTCTTATGAAATCATCCAACTGCGCTTCTTTAAGAACCTCCCAAACCCGTGCTTCATCAATCTTCGTTTCTTCAATACCAAAAGCAATATTATCACGAACCGACTCATCAACCAGATAAATCGACTGTGGGATATAACCGATTTGCGCAAGCCATGATTCATAGTTTTCATAAATATCACGGCCGTCACAGGTAATTTTTCCTGCCTGAGCATGAAGCAAACCAAGCAAAATATCGACAAGCGTTGATTTACCCGCTCCTGATATGCCGACGATACCGACAGATTTTCCTTTCGGAACGTACATCGAAGCCTTCTCAAAGATTTTTTTATCCGTATTCGGATAAGCATATGTTATCTCATCCAGCCTTATCTCGTTATTTAAGGTCAGTTTAGCCGACAAAGATTTCTGCTTTTGCTCAGCGATATGAGCGTCGGTTTTCATACCCTCCTGCATATTTTCATACACATATTCAAATGCGGGCTGATTAAAAGCTATTTCGGAAAAGTAAGTATTCATACGCGTAAAGCTGGGCAACATCCGCAGTGCCACTACCCCAAAAGTCAATAAAGTGGTCATCATATCGCTAACGGCACTTCCGTTTAGCATGTACAGTAAAATAAAGCTAAATACTCCGGCGATAAACATTGTTTCTACCAATAAGCGCGGGGTATTGTTGAAAAAGACGTATGTCCGCGTCGTTTGCGCGGCGATATATCCTGTTTCGCGGTATTTGTTCACGAAAAATTCTTCGCGATTTAAAATCTTAATATCTTTAAGACCGTAGACGGTATAATGACGCCATCTTGATGTCTGGGCTTCGATAGCGTGATTGCGTTTGCCGACCCGATTAATAACCGGTCTTAACACCTTTAAGAAGAATAGGGTAACGCTGCCGAACAAAGCCATAATAAACAATGTAAACTGCCAATCCGATATAACTAAGTAAATGAACAATAATATCGCTACGCATACTTCCGTCGCCAACTGTAATACTGCCAGAATTAAAGAAAAGCATTTCGGAATATCGACACCGACCAGGCGAAAAACCGTCGGGATATCAGCGCCAAGATATGCTTCATAGGGACGGTTCAGAAACTCACGCAACACACGGCTTGTCAGTTTTATTTTACTGAAATTGATAAAAGATGATTGATAATAAGCCAACATTAAAGCAAATAAGTTTTTAGCAATAAAAATAACAATAATGCTGATAAGTAAAATTACGACCAACTGACTGAAACTCTTGATGCCGAAGAAATTATAGATATTGTTGAGAATGTCATTATTGCCGATTATCGACATAACGCCGTCGGGATCCAGAATCACGGTTATAACAGGAATCAGCGCTGTTATCCCGAGAGTCTCTAAGATACCGCCGAAGAAAATCATAACCCCTAAAGCGGCAAATTGCTTTTTTTGCTTTTTATCAAGAATGAACCTGATTTTTTTTATTATACTTATCATAGTACCTCAATGCTTATGCCGTAACGACATGATTATTGTCTATCCCTGCGTATTTTTCCCGTCTTAATAAAGCGGATAATACGCATAATAATTTTCCGGAAAAACCGCTTAATAAGCATTGTAACTTTGGTAAATCTGACTTTGAATTTTGATACCGGCGGCATTATCAAATGCTCATACTCACTTAAATTTTCCCTTAAATACTGCGGAAAACTTTCATCAATCGGAACGCGGGCAAACCTTGCTTCACTGCCTAAGAAATCTTTACCCAATACTGCTTTATCGGCTATCTCGGCCAGAGTATGACGCTCATTATATTCTTGATGAGCCGCCGCGATAATTTTTTCCTTAACACGTTTAGAAACGTCCTTTTCGCCGCTCCCCCCCATGTACGAAAAATGCCAGCCCCCATTATCCACGCGGACGCTGGTGGGTAACTTAACATCATGCTCGCGAACCCACGTAAGTCCTCTTTCAGGAATATTCCTTATCGCAAAGATTTTCGTACCCAGCCACTTACGCTTAGAAACACCGGGAAACTCCCCCGTGTTCGACAATAGCTTTTCCGAAATCTCTTCATTATTAAAAAAGCCATGGAACATCCGTTGAGCCAAATGATAAACATTCTCCGGATTAAAATTCTCAATAATTTCTTTAACCACGATCGGATTCGGGATTTCATCAAGATCGCTAAAGATTATCACGTCGTCGTCCGCGGCATCATTCAAACCGCGGATGAGATTATTTTTTTGGTATCCGTCACGTTCGAATGTATTATATTCTACAGGTGAATCATCGATAACAATGTACCTTATTTTCGGTAAAAACTCCGCAAACATCGACTTATTTTTTTCAAAACACAATTCTTTCGGCATTCCGGAAAAAGTATGGGTCGCTTCGCCGATTACGAAATAATCAACTAAAGGACTCATGATTTTCAAACGCAGTTTAAGCATATCCAATTCATTAAAAAATGCAAAACAATCATATACCATTTCAAAATGCCTTTCTTTGCGCCGCCGCCGGGCGACGCTTATATATTACCGCATAAATGCGCTTGCGTCAATGTGAATTGCCATGTATAGTAATATTGTGGTAATAATGGGTTACTGCTCACGGATGGGGTACAATATGGCAAAAGTTTCTTTGTGTATAACCGCATATAATGAAATGACAGCATACAAGCTGCTTGAATCAATCGAAAAACAAACCTTCACTGATTTTGAGGTTATTATTACCGATGATTCCGAAAACGATAACATCAAAAATCTCGTCGCTGATAAAGCATATATCAAATACTATAAAAATGAAAAACGGCTGGGCGCAACCGCTAATTATAACGAAGCTATCAAGAAAAGCACCGGTGAATATATTAAGTCAATTCATTTTGACGACTGGTTTTCGGATGAGGATTCGCTTAAGTCCTTCGTCGATATGCTTGATGAAAATCCGGACGCCGTCCTTGCTTTTTCAGGCACAAGGCAATGCCATCCCGACCACTCCTATGAGCGTTTTATAAGTGACGACGACCTTAAACTGCTCAAAGCAGACTTTCGCAATCTTTTTCTGGGTAATACCATCGGCGGACCCAGTGCCGTGATGTTTCGCCGCCCCCAAAATGGTGAACCGCTTCCGCTATATGATGAAAATATTTTACTGGGAAATGACACTGAATATTGGATGCAGCTTCTTAATACCAATCCAAATTTCGTCGCCGGCAAAAAAGCGCTCGTTTGTATCGGCGTTGATACCGACCGCACTTCCGTTACCCGAACATACCGTGAAGATTCCGATCGTGTCGCCCGTGAACATGCTTATATGTATGAGAAATATAATTTAAAGGGATTCCCTGAGTATAGGGCAAAGCTAATAAAAGTTTTTCTCGAAGCCGATAAGCCATACCGCACGATTAAACCATACGGCATTAGTTCTTCAATATACCGGAAAGCGCAGATAAGACGATTCTTCGGTAAAGTTAAATGGAAAATTACTCATTTTAGCCTTTTAGGAATTATGAAGCGGTCATAGAGTTTTACTAAAGCGAAATATAAGTTCGGCGATAAGAGGAACATTTTCATTCTGGCATTATCGCCGATTTTGACCCATTTATTGCGATATACCGATTTGATTAGTTTTTTATCAGCCCTTATTATGCGGGATAATCTGCGCCCATATTCGTTTTGACGCCAATTCTTAAAATCAATAAAATAAAAAAGCATCCGCCGATAAAAGCTATATGCGGCTTTATCCGACAGTTCTTCATATCCTTTTTTCTTTAAAAACTCAATTTGCTCTTTCCAGATGAAAACTTCATTATTTAAGCGTCTGTCCCCGATTTTTTTGTTCATTATGCTATCATCCCGATCAGTCACATAATTATAGAAGGCTTTGTCCAGATAAACAACGCGGCTTGCCCGGCATAACGCCGATGTTGTAAACATAATATCTTCCGAGGTTTTACCAACAGCAAAACTAAGCCCGCAGACAATCTCGCGGGAGAATAATTTACTCCAAACCGCCGGCATGATTTTATATTTATCATCTTCACTGATAAATATATTAAGCGCTTCTGTACGGGAAAAATTATTTGTCTCCCCGCTTGTAACAATATTCGATAATATATTTCCGTCACTATCAACCTGACGATAACGGCAAACAGCTATTTGCCCATGATTTTCTGTTAACGCCCAAATCATTGACTCATACATATCCGAATCAATAAAATCATCACCATCAACGAAACCGACGAAATCGCCTGTCATCAATTCCATTCCCGCATTGCGGGCATCGGAAAGGCCGCCGTTTGCTTTATGGATAACCTTTATGCGCTCATCCCCTGCGGCATACTCGTCACATATCATTCCGCTTTGATCCGCCGAGCCGTCATTTACCAAGATAATTTCCAGCTCCCGATAGGTTTGGTTTATTACCGAATCAAGGCACCTTTTTAGGTATGGTTCGATATTGTATATTGCTATTATTACCGAGATTTTATATTGCATAAAAACCTTCCGACATTCCCATTACAAAAGCTTTCCGTCAGCCGATATCTTAATCATATTGTCAGTGAAAATATCATGGCATTCCTTATTATTAAACCACCTGTCGGGAGCGACAATGACCTTATCAGGATTTTCATTCAAGTAAGCACCCCACCAACTGAAACTGGAATTGGCGACAATATGATGCTTACATTTAGACATCAGCATCATATCAAGAAAACCTGTATATTCGTTGGTTTCCTCAATCAGGCAGAATTTATCATCAAGCTCGGTCTGACCCGGTTTGATATAACGTTTTTCAAGCCAACCTTTCGCCCATTTGATTTCATTACTGAAAATATAAAATATTGCGTCAGGGCGTCTGGCTCGCATATAGGCAATCGCCGTTTCATAATAGTCGTCCGTGCAAATCCCGCCATGTGTTTCGTAAGCCATCAGATAATCTCCGCGGCGAATATGGACACTGATCGCATCAGAATTTTCAATCATATACTGATAAGCGCCAATATGCTGTTCTAAATCATCAGGTAACTGCATTTTTACCCGATCAGGGAACGTGAAGTTTTTTCTGATTGTTGCTTCTATATCTTTAAAATATTTTTCCGTTTGAAAATACCCCGTCAGATAAGCAGGATCATGTTCTAATAGATTTGCATCAAAATTAGAATCCTTCTCTCGGATTTCAAGCGATTTACGCCCGCGTAATTTTCGGCGGATTCGATGGCTTAATTTAAGCGAACCATCGGTATGCCCGATGATTTCCTCCCATGTCGCCCGCGGATAGTCAATTCCGAAAACCGACAGCATAATCGGGCGGGCCTTATCACTGCGATATTCATTGATATCGTCGAATTTAACTTCTTTACCCTGCGCGATAAGTTTAAGATATAAAGCGTACTGGAACATTTGATTGCCGAGGCCGCCGCTCATTTGGATGATAACCATTAATGTACTCCTAACTATTTACTTCCTGACACATCCACTGTTGAAAAATTAATATATACCATATCTGCGGGATAAAAACATTATTTTCGATGAAATTATTCCAGATTAGGCGGACAATATCAGGATTCAAAATCCCTTGTTTTACTAATGTTTCACGGTCGATAAGCCGCTCCGCCCAAGCACGCAGTTCAGGTTCCTTCAGCCATTTATTAATCGGTATCGCAAAGCCTTGCTTAGGCCGCTCCATTAATTCTTTCGGAACATAACGATAAAGCACATCTCTAAGAATCAGTTTCCCGGCATTTTCATCACGTTTATATTCAATCGGCAAGCTAAAAGCAAACTCAATTATATCTTTATCAAGTAACGGCGCTCTCGTCTCCAGCGATACCGCCATTGCGGTTCGGTCAACTTTGACCAAAATATCATCCGGCGTATACATAAGCAAATCCATTAATATCAGCTGATGATTCGGTTCCGTCAAAAAATGCGGTTCCAGTTCTGTGAATTTACAGGGGATATTTTTATCCGTTAAACTAATCTTACGGAAATTGGAATCATAATCCATTGAATTAATATATAACTCCCCCACGCTTTTCATATTAAGTAGCTTTGCCCTGATACGGTTCCGCCGGCTTAGAGGAATCGGACCGTTTAGTAATATCTTACTTAAGGGGCCCCGAAGCGGATACGGCAACATTCGTAGTTTACGGTATGCCCGTTCTACCGAGCGATATGAATTGTAACCGCAAAAAAGTTCATCCCCGGCATCGCCGCTTAGAGAAACGGTTACATGCTCACGGGTCATTTTACTGACCAGATACGTCGGTATCTGTGATGAATCGGCGAACGGTTCGCCAAACATGCCGCTTATCATCGGAATAATCGCTTTGGCATCGTCTTCGCTGATATAGTACTCTGTATGGTCTAACCCGAGATGAGCCGCAATTTTTTTCGCATGAACCGCTTCATCATTAACACCGGGCAAGCCAATCGTATAGCTTTTGACTTGCTCAGTCAATTGCGATTGCATTACCGAAGCTATTGTGCTTGAATCAATTCCCGCTGATAAAAAGACGCCGACAGGAACATCCGCTACCATTTGCTCACGGATAACATCTTTTAACATTCTGTCAAGTTCATCCGCCGCGTCCATCCGACTGCCTTTAAATAAATTCGTTTGCCCGTAGAGGGCGATTTCTTTCATCGACCAGTATGGGTAAGTAGTTATCTCATTAAAAGGCGTTTTTATTTCAAGAATCATTCCGGCATCAAGCTTGTTGATTCCTTGATAAATAGAATAAGGTGCAGGGATATAGCCATAAATGAAATATAATGAAAGGACTTCCTTATTAATGGGCTGATTGAAATCATCAAGGGCTTTAATGGCGTTAAGGTCAGAAGCAAATACGAATGTTTGGTTAACAAAACCATAATAAAGAGGTTTTTCGCCGACGCGGTCGCGGGCTAAGAACAGTGTTTTTTCTTTTAGGTCATAAAGCGCAATAGCAAACATTCCTTTACTCATTTTAAGCGCTTCTTTTAAACCGTATGCTTCAATAGCCGCCAGTATTATTTCGGTATCGGACGTTCCCTTGAAACCGTTTACTTTATTTTCCCTTATTAGTCTATCGGCAATTTTTTTGTGATTATATATTTCACCGTTATAAGATATAATATAGCGGCCGCTTGCCGATTTCATCGGTTGGGCTCCGCTTGCGGTAAGATCTATGATTTTTAGACGCCGATGCGCAAAAACGACATCTTTGTTCTCACTCATCCAAACGCCGCCTTCATCAGGGCCGCGATGAATCATCGCCTCCTGCATGGCAGTGATGTTTTTTTCAATATCGCCCTTAAAATTTAGCAAACCTGCTATACCGCACATATATAACCTTTTCTATCCAAACCGACATGTAAATACCTATTCTCATGTATTGTACATAATTAACTTGATTTTTGCAATATCGTATTGTAAAATTGGATAGCTATGAATACGTATGAACCAAAGATTAAAACATATTTCAAGTTAATCCGCCCCAAGCATTGGTTGAAGAATATTGTGGTTTTTGTTCCGCTAATTTATGCGAACAATTTGACCAAACCTGATTTACTTTTCATGACCATTCGGTGCTTTATTTCATTTTGTTTGATTTCATCTGCCGTCTATATTATTAATGATTTAGTTGACGCCCCAAAAGATAAGCTGCACCCCATTAAAAAGCTGCGCCCTCTTGCCGCCGGTCTCATAAATCCGAAATATGCGGTTATCACCGCGGTTATTTTAGCTGTCTGCGGATTTAGCGGTGCTTTCTTCGGATACCCTGATTATATGGTTTTTATTTTTACGGTCGTTTATTTTGCCTTAATAACCGCTTATTCATTTGTTCTAAAAAATTACTCGATTATTGATTGTTTTACTATTGCGGCAGGATTTATTTTAAGGATCTATGCGGGGGCCGCCGCCGGCTTAAGCCCTGTTTCGGAATGGTTGTTCCTGACTATTGTGGCGGTTTCTTTATTTATGGCTTTCGGAAAAAGGCGCGGGGAAATGATGCAGATTGGCGGCACTAATGCTACGCGAAGTGTTTTATCTAATTATGATATGAATGTTTTAAGCGGAATCCTTTTTGTTTGTGCCGGGTTGTCAATCGTTTTTTATGCTTTATGGGCAATGGCGAACACTTCGCTAATGATATATACCGTACCGCTTGTTATCTTTATAATTTTCCGCTACTTGATGATTATTCATTTGAAGCAAGCGCATGGCGACCCTGTCACGACTTTATTAAGCGACCGCGGGCTTTTGATTTCGGCGATATTATTTGGTATAATGAGTATGATTTTAATTTATGGTTAAATCGGACAAGGAGAAGATATGGCAAAATATTTTATAACGGGCGGCGCAGGCTTTTTGGGAATTAACTTGATTCGCTATCTTTTGGACGAGGGGCATACGGCTGTCTCGTTTGATATCGAAGAAGATTTCGACTATCCTGAGAAAGGAGACGCGCGTGTCATAGTTTACAGCGGCAAAAAAAGCGATATCCGCGATCTTGATTATCTGACCGAAGCAATGGCAGGAAGTGATATCGTTGTTCACACCGCCGCCGCATTGCCTTTGTATTCTCCCGAAGATATTCATACGACAGATATTGACGGAAGCTTAAACGTCTTACTTGCCGCCAAGAAAAACAATATCCGCCGTGTTATTCAGGTTTCATCAACCGCTGTGTACGGCATTCCTGACCACCATCCGCTTGTGGAAACTGATAAATTAATCGGGGTCGGCCCGTATGGGGTTGCCAAAATCGAAGCCGAGAATGTTTGTGCGAAATTCCGTGAGGAAGGAATGATTGTTCCGATTATTCGCCCTAAATCTTTTATCGGGCCGGAGCGGTTGGGCGCTTTCGTTTTGCTGTATGATTGGGCGCAGGACGGGCGCGGTTTCCCGATGATTGGGAATGGGAAAAACCGCTATCAATTATTGGATGTTTATGATTTATGTACCGCTATTTACTTATGCGCGACTTTACCTGACCATATCGTAAATGATGTCTTTAATGTCGGCGCGGAGGAGTTTGCGACAATGCGTGAAGATTGGCAGGCCGTATTAGACAGAGCAGGATTCGGCAAAAAAATCGTTCCCTTTCCGAAAAAGCCGATTATTTTTACTTTGCGGATTTTAGAGGCTTTAAAACTGTCGCCGCTTTATAAGTGGATATATGAAACGGCATCGGAAGATTCTTTTGTTTCGATTGACAAAGCCAAAAATGTGCTTGGCTGGCAGCCGCGTTATTCGAATCAGGAAGCGCTATTGCGTAATTACGAGTGGTATTTGGAAAATCAGGCGAAGTTCAAAAGTACTTCGGGTGTGTCTCACCGCGTACCGTGGAAGCAAGGTATTTTGTCACTGGCGAAGAAGTTTTTTTAGGATATATGGGGATTAAAATGAAAAGCAGATTAACAGCACTATGTAAGCAACTATTAGTATTCATTTCAGAAAATCTAATGCTCGTAGGAATTTTGGTATGTGTCACGTTAAGCATATTAAGCCGTGCTTATTTCGACTTATCGTATATAAGCCCTGACAGCGCTCACTACCTACGGGCGGCACGGGAAATACTTCGCGGTAACGGGTTTTATGTCTATCCCGAATGGTTCGGCATTTGGCCGCTTGGTTATCCTTTTCTTATCGCTGTTACAGCATTTGTAACGCGGGCGGAAGTTTATCTGGCGTCCAAGATCTTATCGATTATTATCGTTTGGATTATCGGAATAATGCTTTATAAGCGTTTCAACCGTATCGCGTGGGCTTATGCTTTCGTAATGTTTAACGTTGGTTTTCGTTATATTTTCTTTTATACATGGAGTGAAACCGCATTTATTTTGGGAATGTTCCTTTTAGCTTTTGTGACTGTTGATATTATTTGCGATGAGACTGTTAAGGCATCCCATTATATAAGATTGACCTTCGCTTCTTTACTTATGTTCCTGTCACGTTATATCGGGGCTTTCGCCCTGATTGTCATCGGTGTTTTGTGGCTTACATTTTTATTTAGGCGGATTAAGCTAAAAGATAAACTTTCAGGGAAGCGTGTGTTATATCTTACGGCTGCCGGGGCAGTTACAGGGATTTTCATTATTTCATATCTGCTCCTTAATCAAAGGATGACAGGGTATATGACAGGGACGCCCCGAGTTCCTGCCGGACATTTAAGGGATACATTGCTTGAACTTTATCGGGCAATGATGATTGAAATGGATTATGTATTCGATACTTTTATCGCGATTGGGCCGCTTAGAGCCGCTCTGCTTTTATGGGTGTTCTTTATCGGGTTTTTGTTTTATAGTTTCGCTAGGCACAAGGAAGGTCTTGCCCAAAATGACCGTGCTGTTATTACCCCGCTCGTTTTTATTCTAATCGGAGTTGTTTATTGGCTGGCGATTGTTGCTATGCGTTTATCGGCTCACTTCGATGATTTCGATTTCCGCTTACTTTTTCCGAGCAGTGCGATGCTTTTTATCGGCTTTGTCGGGTTGCTCACTTTAAATGATAGGATAAAGCAATTCTTCAAGCTATATAGTGCAAAAATTATCCCTGTTTTGTGTTTATGCGGCTTTATCATGATGATGCTGGTTATAACGCCCAGACTCAGCGGTACCTCGGGTTACCGGCAAACGAGGGACCATGTCCTTAGTGTATATGCGGGGATTCCTGATGGCGCGGTGGTTTTGTGGGGAGATACGCTACATTTAATGTTTTTGCGGGATAATGTTGATTCTGTTCATGTTGATTTGAGTTCTGACGACATTGCCGGATTTTGGGAGACGCTTAAGGATTATGATGAAATTTATATAAATATACCCGCGATGAAAAAGCATTTAGATGAATATGACGGTTTCGCGGGTGAATTGTACGGGTATTTTTATCATTATCGGGAAAGCGGTGAGATGCTTGAAAAGCTGAGATAGGCTATTATCATCCTGAACGTAAAAGAAGACCATGACTATATTAGTCAATATTCGACATGTTTTAGGGTGTTTTATCCCTATTTTGTGAATTTAAACTACTTTTTGAAGC
>JGI24695J34938_10001037_pt1 | contig 25193 bp, 24 predicted proteins | sample TergutCo191P3_FD_34938 | JGI IMG/M metagenome (IMG submission 34938)
TCAGACGTACCGAACTAGCAACGCTAAGTCCTTATATAACAAGTATTTAGCGTATGGGAGCGGTATTAACTATAGGTAATAACCGCAATTTCACGAAACTCCGTGTGGTTCGTGGTAAAAAAAGGGGTTCAATTTGAAGATTGATGCGCATGTTCACATAACGCCGCCTGATATAATCGCAAACTGGCAAAAATACGCAAGAAAAGAACAATACTTTAGCATTTTGTCAAACGCAAAACATAACAGGTTCGCGTCCGCTAAAGACGCAGTTAACATGATGGAAACAGAAAATTTTGACAAATTGGTTGTTTTTGGTTTTGCGTTCCGCGATATGGGTCTTTGCCGTTATGTGAATGATTATACAATCGAAAGCGTAAGAAAGTATCCTGACAAATTAATCGGCTTTGCCGTTGTTCCGCCCGATAACAGGGAAACGGCAAAGGAAATAGAAAGATGTTATAATGCAGGATTAAAAGGGGTAGGAGAGCTTTTTCCCGCAGGACAAAAAATGGATTTGACAAATGCAAAAAAAACTTCGTCCATTGCAAATACTTGTAAAGAGCTTAATATTGCGCTTTTACTGCATACAAATGAATTAATAGGCCATGATTATGCAGGAAAAACAAATGTGCCGATGTCGCACATAGAAACCTTTGTGTCAAATAATCCTGATTTAAAAATTATTTTGGCGCATTTTGGCGGCGGCATATTAATTTATGAATCAATGAAAGAAATAAATGAAAAGTTTAAAAATGTCTATTACGATACTGCGGCAGCTCCTTTTTTATATGATTATAAAATTTACGATTGCATTAAAGCGTTGGGTCTTTGCGAAAAAATCCTGTTCGGAACAGATTTCCCGATTCTAGCTCCTTCGCGCTATACGGAAACTTTTGCAAAATGCAGTATGTCTGACGAAGAAAAGAAAATGATTTTTGGCGGGAATGCGCAAAAATTATTAGAGCTTAACCCTTCTTGATTATTAATTTTCCCATTATCGCAGTAATTGTCTGCTGAAAAATTAAACTTAAAAGCGTGGGTAAGACAGCGGCTTCCGGGAAAAAAGCTACCGCAATTGTCATAACAGCGCTGTTGTTTCTAAGTCCGCCTGCAATTATAAGAGACGTGCTTTTTTGATCGCTGCATTTCCCGATTTTTCCAAAAAGTTTAGAAAGTAAAAAACCGCTTGAAGTTAAAAAAATGCAAAGACATGCAACCTTCCAAAAGAGGGGGTCAGAAAAACGCACAAATTGGGAAACGGCGGATGAATTTGCCGCGATAACCGTAAACAGGCAAAGCTTTGCAAAGGGGTCCACCCACGGGCAAATTATTTGCGGGATTTTTCCTTTGCTTATTTCATTTAACGTAACCGCGATAATAGTCGGAAGCACAACCATAAAAATCAGTGAAACTGCAATGCCGCTCATGTCCATTGTAACTTTTGCTCCCATTAAAATTGAAATGGTAGCAGGAACTACAATCGGGGCTAATAAAGTATCCAAAAGAATAAAGGTGAGCCCCAGCGCCTTATCGCCTTTAAAAATTGCAACCCAGATAAAACCCGAAACCGCTGTAGGACCTGCGAATAAAAGTGCAAAACCTGTGATGACATCGATATTGTCAAAGACAATACTTGACGTACAAAGAGCGGCTAACGGCATGATGACATGCGACGTTAAAAAGAAAAATAAAATCGGCACAGGCGATTTTGCGGCTTCTCCAAGTTCCCTTGCCGTTAATTTTAACGCGCCTGAAAATGTCATTATTCCGAAAAGCGCGATTACAAACGGACGAAAAATAATAAAAATATGCGGAAAAAATAAACCAAGCACGACTGCAAGCGGAGTTGTAATCGGGATGATTCTGTCCATTATATTATTTAATTTAATTAAACTGTCATTCATATTTTGCGCCAAAAAGTTAGTTTTCCAAAATCGTAATTTCTACCCTGCGGTTTCTGCGTCTTCCTTCTTCCGTGTTGTTATCTGCATCGGGAAGAGGTCTTTGCGCTCCGAATCCGCGAACAATTATCCGATCCGGGTCTCTTACATTACGTGTCAATAAATAATCAGCAACAGATCTTGCTCTTGTCTGCGAAAGAATCATCCGTTCTTCTTCCGTTCCAGCCAAAGCGGTGTGACCTGATACCATTATATCTCTATCCTGGTATCGATCCAGGATATCGGCTATTCTGTCAAGCTTTTCCTGTTCGCCGGGGAGCATCCTTTCCGAGTTTGCGTAAAATTGAATATTTTCCAAACTTATAGAGACGCCTTCTTGTACAGCTCTTACGTGCACATCGCTGATACCCAAGCGATCAATTTCTCCCGTAATTTCATGTACAAGGCGATCCCTGTTCATTATTTGCGATTCAACAAGCTCGGAGAAGGAAGTTCCCCTGAACTCTATCCATCTGCCGTTTGACAATGTAAAAGTTATGCGAAATCTTTCGTCCTGCGCCTTTGGCTGTCCAAGAGCGCGATCCCAGTAAATAATCTGATCAAACTCTCCAATTATAGTTCTGGGATAAATAGCGCCGCGCACGGGCTGCGGCGAATACTCTATTTTATAATTTACAGTAAACGCAGAATACGCAATATCTTTGTAAAGACGCTCTCCTATATACTGATAATTTGCCCTAAAAGGAATGATATAAGGATCCGGAATTCTAAACGCGTCTCTAAAATCGTGAACCTCGTATCCATCCGCGCTCCATCTGTCACCTGCATTTAAATTCCTTCCGGGAAAAACCGGAACGTTGCGTTTAACCGGCATATAGTATTGCGGCGCAATTGTCAGCGTGCCAAGACTGTCGCGTTCAAAGACAGAATTGTACTCTCTTGACCAATTATAAACTGAAGCTCTTTCTCCAAGTCTGTAAGGCGAATTGTAAAACATGCGATCCGATGTTTGGAAAACGGCATTGTGAATACCCCTTCCGTTTACGACATCTGTTACCTGAACCATGATGCGGTTTAAAGTTTCGCCCCTGTGATTTAAAACGCCGTTATAATAAACATCCTGGCTTGCAACAGAAATTATTCTGTACTGAGTGTTCGCGGTATGGCGAAACTCAAAAGTTTGGCAGTGCGCCCGCGCCGGAAAGAGTATTAATAAAAAAATTGTAATTACATGCGGTATGCGCAATTTAATTCTCCAGTATTGTAATTTCTACGCGTCTATTCCGGCGCATGCCTTCTTCTGTTCTGTTATCTGCAACAGGTCTTTCCGCGCCGAATCCGCGCGTTACGATACGATCCGCTGTGCGCACATTCCTTGATAATAAATATTCTGCAACTGCGTTTGCGCGCGCCTGCGAAAGACTCATTCTGCCTGCGGGTGTGCCTGCAAGAGCAGTATGACCTGACACCATAATATCTCTGTCAGGATAACGCATTAAAATTTCCGCGATCCTGTCAAGTTTTTGCTGTTCGCCCGGGAGCATTCGCGCAGAATCGGGATGAAACCTTATGTCGTCCAAACTTATCGAAACGCCTTCTTCAACTTCCCTTACACTCACGTCGGGGATCGCAAGGCGCGTAATTTCCTGCGCAATTTCTGCCGCAAGCTGAGGTCTGTTCATAATTTCGGCTTCTATTAATTCCGCTTCCGACCTGCCGTTAAACTGAAATATTCTTCCATCTGACATTTCAAAAGTTATGCGCGAAGTTCCCGTATACGCTTTTTCAAGTCCGTTTTCCAGGTCCCAGTAAATTGTCATGTTATATGTCGATGAGATACGCACAGGATGCACGCGCCCCGCAACTGCCGCAGGACGTGTTTCAACATTGTACGTTACAGAAAACGCGGGATACATTGTTCCCTTCCATTCACGCTCACCCAAATATTCATAAAAAGCCCTGAAAGGAATTCGATACGGTTCCTGTATCCCGAATGCGTCTCTAAAATCATGCACTTCATGCGCTTCTGTGTTCCATGTGTCGCCCGGTCTTAAATTTCTTCCCGTAAAAACAGGAACGTTACGCACCATCGGCATAAAATAATTTGGTCTTATAGTGATGTATCCCAGCCTGTCGCGCTCAAAAACAGAATCGTATTCGGTTTCCCACTGAAAAACAGAAGCGGCAGTTTGCGCTCCTTCCTGCTGGGAATCGAAAACGACGCGCTCCGACGTTTGATACGTCGCGTTATGCTCTCCCTTGCCGTCGTTTACGCCGGTTACTTCGACCGCAATGCGGTTAAGTATCTGCGATGTGTGGCTTAACGTTCCGTTTATTAAAACAGATTGATCTACAATCGATAAAATTCTGTAGCGCATTCCCTCGACATGTCTGTATTCAAAATCTTGTGCCGCAAGGTTAAAAGAAAAAAGTGAAAGAGAAAAAATCAAAAATAATAAAAAATTTTTATTCGTTAAAATCATATCTTAGCACCGAATCGTCAAGAATAAAGACAACCTTTCCCTGTGACAACAGGCGGCGGTTATCATCCGAGGAGATAATTAAAAGAGCGTCGCTTCTGTCTATAATAAGATCTGTAGGAGCAATTCCGAATACGCCGCGCGCAAAGATACGAAGAGGTCTCTCTCCGACAATTTCGCGTAACTGGGGCGACAACCCCGACGGATGCGCATCATTAAAAATATTCGGCACAGCAGAGTATCGAACCATAGTTCTATCGCGGTTTTCGAGTATATTGCGTTCATAAACAAGATTCATTTCGCTGTCCCAGACTTTCGGGAAAATGCAGGGAACAGGAAGCGCTGAGCTTCTCATTCCGTGAACAGGCAGTTCTTCTGCTGCGATAATTATAATTCCTGTATACGCCGCAGAGGAAACAGGATTTAAAGTTCTAATAATTTGGCTTGGGCGCGTATGACGAAGAAGGGAAGAAGTAATATTTGCAAGCGTGATGATATGAGAAGATGTAATTCTTCGCATGTCGGTAGAAAAAGAAGGAGCAGAAGAATTTGACGCGCGGATAAAAGCATCAATTTCTGCAAGAGTAAGTTCGCCTCTTTCTACAAGATCGCCGATTGTAGAAGATGAATCAACGCGAAGCGATAAAATGCTTGATCGAATCAGATTTAAATAACCTGCGTTTAAAAGCGCCTCGCCCTGGGTTCTCCCCGCAGGAAGCCTTAAACCTGCCCGGATCATATCAAGTGAAACCTCTGCCCTTATTTGCTGGGTTTCCCATTCAACTGACCCCGAAATGCTCATATTCGACTGCGCATTTAATGAAACGCTTGAGATTAAAACAAATATTAAAATAACCGCTTTTCTCATAAACTCTGATCCTTAATCCCTATTCTATTATCGGCACTCTTAGGGTTCTACCTTCGTGCAGAGTATCGGATAATTGCATGTTATTTGACTGTGCCAAAGCACCGGGTTCGATGCCGTATCTGCGCCCCAAAGACCAGAAAGTATCGCCCCGCTGAACCACATGGAAACCAGGTCTTTGAGCTGCGGTAGGCGCGGTTGTAACCCTCTGGGCAGGTGAGCCGTCGGGAAATGCGGGGATTATCACCGTTTCTCCAAGACGAAGGACACGCGCGGAAATGCCCGGATTGTGCTGTTCTATCATGTTGAGGGGGGTGCCATAGTGCCTGGACATCGACCACAAAGTGTCGCCGCTTCGCACAATATGATAATGATAGCGTATAAGCCTTAAATCTTCGCGCTGTAAAACCTCGTTTATTTGTTCCAGATAGCCGGTCGGCACTTTTAAACGGTAATTGCCGTCAATAGGGCTTATTCCGTAGACGAGCTCCGCGTTAAGGCTGCGAAGAATGTTCCTGTCCAAGCCCGTTTCTTCCGCAATTACATCGAGGGAAACCTGCCGCGAAAGGGGGATATCCGTCCATTCAAATCTTTCTTGCCATGTATTGATGCCAAACCTACGCGGCTGCGAAACTACATAAGCTGCGGCAATCAATCTGGGGACAAAATTAATCGTCTCCTGCCTTAATTCCCTTCTTGCGCTAAGTTCCCAATAATCGTTTTTTCCAGTTCTTCTTACAATGCGCGTAACGGCACCAAGGCCAGAATTATATGCTGCGAGGGTAAGTTCCCAGCACCCGAGACTTCTGTATTCGTCTTCAAGTTTTTGAAGGGCGCCTTTTGTGGACTTAACAAAATCACGCCGCTCGTCGATTAAATCCGACACCCTGATGTTATAGGGAGAGATACTGTTAAGCATAAACTGCCAAAGCCCCATTGCACCCGAGCGGCTTCTTGCCGTTATCTGAAAACCCGATTCGATTATCGGAAGATATGCAAGTTCCGGCGGAAGCCCCCGCGCCTCTACTTCATCTTTAATAAAGTGAATATAAAGTTTTGAACGTTCCATAATTGCATTTAACGCCGTAACGCCGCGCGGGGACGTGTAGTATTCGATATAGTGCCGTGTTAATTGCTGGTTTAACGCATTTTGTGTAAGCAGCGAATTAGGCGCCGGAACAAAAGAGGGAGTGTCTGTAACATAATTGGATTGAATATTAAGAAGAGAAGGGTCGGGCGCAATATTTCGCACGGGTCTCTCCTGCGCATAAACAGCGTATCCAAAAAATAAAAAGAGAAGAGTTCTCGCTAAGGCGCCAAGAACCGCTAAGCTCGCAAAGTTATTAAAAGAAATCAGATAAAAGCTTGGCGTTCTTTGCGTTCTTTGCGTCTTTGCGAGAGGTATTCTAATAGGGTTTGCAGTTTCAATTTGAACGCAATGTCTAGTCACTAAAATTTTTCTCCGTAGTAGATGCCTGCCCATTCCCAGCGGCCGTGAATTTCAGGGTCTTGCGGGAAATTTATTTTTCTAAAATACAAGTACCACGTATTTAACGAAATGGACCAGCCTGTCGTGCGCAGGAATGCTTCTGTTGCGTTAGATGAAGCGTCAAGATTTTTTTCGTATCTGATTTTGTTTCCGTACATGAACTGCGCAAGATTAAAAGCGGTCATCCTGATATTTTCAACGTCCATCTGCTCCCACGAACGCGCGAAAAAATTAACCTTTGCCTGATACTGCATAAGCCTGTACGGATCATTGTCTTCAAGCGCGGATTCAACAGCAGCTCTAAGGCGCGGAAGACTTTCAAATGTCCAGTCTTTGGCGGACTTGCTGAAATCGACCTGCTGCTTTGCGTATTGTTCCGAATTGGGATATCCCGGAATTATAGTTCCCGCGAGAGGCAGATAACTCGCATACGCCGCAATCGCGCCGTTCCAGTCGCCGACTTGTTCGCAGATTTGACCAAGCATAAAATACGCAGGTCCAAGGTCTATTTTATCAGAAAAATTACTAATCATTTCGTTGTAGTATCTAACAAGACGTCCGGGGTCTTCGTTTAAATCTATTAAATTTCTTAAACAGACAAGATGAATCGATTCGTCATTTATAATTAAATCGGGATAATTTTTTATAATTAAATCAAAATAAAGCATGGCGATTGGTTTTGAACCCTGCTGCATGTATGCATAGGCGATCATCAAGTTGTAAAAAGCATTATATGGATTCGCCTGATTGCCGATTGTTTCGCTGCTTAAAAAATGAATCAGCCTGTCGTAATCGCCAAGACGCGCATAACTTGCCGCTATTTCACGGATAACCGCAAACTCATCCTCGGAACCCTTTTCTTCCAGACGCAGCAGGTTAAAAAGTTCCTTAAATTTTGCCTGTTCTTCTTTTGTGCCGGTGATGTAGTACGGATCGATCCATGCTGCTTCGATTATGCATGATACGGACACGGTAAAAATCGAAAAAATTAGCAAGAAATTTACTAAAAACTTGTGTTTTTTTGCCTTATCCATTGTTTATAATAGTAGCATTATGCTATGATTTTGTATATGTGATCTTTCCTTTTTGTTGAAAATTTAAGTAAGTGGATAATCAAAAGTGGTCATAAAAGTCCAAAAGAACGTATTTTTACATTTATTTTTTACTCTGATCCTCGTTTTTTCGGGAAATAATGTCATAATTGCTCAAAGTTCAGGTGGTTTGGCAGATGAAATCCGCACTTTGACGGAAACGGGCGTGTTGTCATCGATGTTGAGGGCTTTGGAGCTGATTCGATCGAATAATTTGAGCGGCGCAGAGTTCGGACGCACGATGACAGGGGCAAATGTCCTTTTAATCAGGCTTGTTTACCCTGATACACCCGCCGCATTGCCGACAATCGACCTTCCGCAGACATCAAACTATACAAGGATTATCCGCGAGGCGGAAGCGGGCAATTATACGCGTCCTCCCGAAAATTCATCAGATTTTTTAGCGTACATTCTGCCTTTTCTGGCAATAAACGAGAGAACACCTGCCGCGACATTGCAAAATGCGCTGCGTGACCTGGAAAATGCCGCAAATTTACGTCCAAATTCAATTTTTCCGCATTATTTTACAGGGCTGATTCATGAAAGGAGCAGGCGGCTTCCCGAAGCCGAGGCAGCTTACAGAAGAGCAATCGCTATTTCGGATCAATGTTACCCCGCACAGATTGGAATTGCACGTTTAAGAAGGCTTGCGGGGAATAATGCCGAAGCTTTGGCGCTTTTTAACGATTTAGCGATTCGTTACCCTGACAGCTCGGAGATACGCCGTCAAATTGCCGCTACTCACTTTGAAAGCCGCGACTGGCAGCGCGCATTATCTGCAGTTGATGAAATTCTTCGCTCGGAACCAAGGAATGGAGACTTCATTTTGTTGAGAGCGGCAATTTTGATTGAGCAAGGTCAATTTACGCAGGCAAATACCACATTGGACACTTATGTCGCGATAAATCCGAACAACAGGTCGTATCTTTTTATGCGCGCAAGAGTTCAAGCCGAGGGGAACCGCAACCGCGACTCTGCGTTAAATTACCTGCGCTCGATTTTACGCGCCGCGCCTGATGATACCGAAGTGTTGGTTTACACTTCTAACATATTGATGGAATCGTCAAGAACGCAGGATCAGGCGGAAGGAAGAGAGCTTCTGGAACGATTGCAGCGAACATCGGGCACATCTGTCGATGTTTTGGCGCTTAGTCTTAGAGATGCAGTTCGCCGTGAAAGCTGGCAGGAAGCTCAAGGAATTTTAAACCGCGTGCTTGCAGTGCGAAGAACGCCGCAGGATTTAACTGATGCGTATCATGTCGAGCGCGGACTTGGCAATAATTCAAGGGCGTTCAATTTTGCCCGCGAACTTTATGATCGTGACAATTCAAATAACGATTACATAATTATTTATATTTCTGCATTGATTGATACGGGCAGAAGAGACGAGGCAAGCCGCATGATAGAAGCGCGGCTCGGCGCGGTTGCGGGTGGAGCGTTAAAAAGCCGTTATTTTTTTCTAAGAAGCCGTTTGCAGACAAATCAGGAAACAGCATTAAGCGATTTGCGCTCAAGCCTTTTCGAAGACCCAAGAAATCTTGAAGCATTAATTGCCATGTTTTTAATTTATCACAACAGAAGAGAAGAGCGCAGAGCGGTTCACTATTTAAGGCAAGCCTTGGCTATTGCTCCTGATCATCCGCGCCTTCGCCGCTATGAGCGCGAGTATTCCGCGCTTTTAGGCAGGTGACAGACACAGTGACAGTCACCTTAATACACCGCATAGGGAACAATTTCTGTTATCTGCACTCTGAAACGCGCTGCTACTGCCCAGCGGCCCGAATCGATAAAGAAACGCGGAAAAGCGGCAAGGCTTATAAAACCGCACACTTCCTTTGGACGGTTTCTTTCGCTGTTTCTTAACATTACGCGAAGGGACGATCTTGCGGCGTCCTCAAGCGCGGTTTTTTTAAGCGCAAGCCAGCCGGGGTATTCCTCGACATGGGATGGCGCATAACCTACGCCCTGCGCGTTTCGGATCATTCCTGTGCGCCATGTCTGCATACGCCGCTGAAGGTGATCGTTTAATTGATAATCCGCCCAAATCCAAAGGCGCGAATCGCGAACTTCGACATTGGTGACCCTCATTGCGGGATCGCCTGTCTCTACTGTTCCAAGTTCTTCAAGCTCCAGTGATTCGCTGATTCCCCTTGCTCTCTCTCCAACTTCGTAATAAAAAGACCAGCCGTAAACCATCGCTGAAAAAAACATCGCCGTTTCCTGAAGAGCTCTTCGGCTTGCCGCGTTTATATCGAGGGGGTATTCATCGTCAACGTGACCTGCATAAATAGGTTCAAGGTCGACATAAATCTCTCCTCGGATTACATAGGGATGGTTTCCATGCTCCTGCTGCGAAAAGGCGTTAAAAAGGGGCATAATGAGAAGAAAAATAAATGAAAACCCGAAAAATCGGCTCATATTTAAATATCGGAGGTTAACCAAGCTCTATTGAACGTTTCCATGCGGCTTCTACAGCGCCAATTACGGCGGCGCGAAAACCGCCTTTTTCCAATGCGCCGATTCCCGCGACTGTCGTGCCGTTTGGAGAAGTCACCATATTTTTTAAATCGATTGGGTCTTTTCCGGTTTCCTGAACCATAGAAGCTGCGCCAAGCGCGGTTTGTACGGCGTAACTTAAAGCTTTTTCCTTTGTAAGACCTGCGTTTACGCCGCCTGCCGCCAATGCCTCGATAAAAAGATACACGAATGCGGGACCTGAACCGGAAAGCCCTGTAACTGCGTCCATGAAACTTTCTTCTATTATGTCAACAATCCCGGCAGCCCCAAGAATTTTTTCAAGTTCCAATATGCTTTCTTTGGAAACTTCTTTTGACGGCGAAACTGCGATCATTCCCTTGCCGATAAGCGCCGGCGTATTTGGCATCATGCGCACAACGGGAACTTTTTCTCCGATTGCCGATTGAATTTTTTCTATTGACCATCCTGCTGCCATAGAAATTAGTACAGGTTTGATTTTTTCGCTTTGTCTTTCTTTTACAACATCTGCGATTTCGGCTAACACTTGCGATAAAATTTGCGGCTTTACCGCAAGAAAAATTAGATTCCCGGTTTTGGCGGCTTCTGTGTTAGACGCTAAAACTTTTGCGCCAAGCTGTTTTGCCGCATGTTGTGCTTTTTGCGCGTCAGCGTCGGTAATGAATATTTTGGTTTTTTTTGCAGCCCCTTTCATGAGTGCAAAACCCATGTTGCCGCTTCCTATACACGCAATTTTATTCATGATTCCATATTTCCTATTTCTTATTTCTTATTTCTTTAGTCTACGCCTGCCGCTTTTCTAAAACGCTTCACTGTCGCGCTTGCGATTGGACGCGCTTTTTCTGCGCCCTGCGCCAAAATTTTATCAAGAGAGGGAATATCCGCCATTATCGCGTCATATTTTTCGCGGATAGGGGAGAGCGTTCTGTTTACGACGCGGAACAATTCTTCTTTTGCCTCACCCCAGCCCATGCCGCCTGCGCGGTATCGTGATGCAAGAGCCGCCTGTTCATTTGCGTCCGCAAATAATTTATAAAGCATAAAAATCTGGCTTTCGTCGGGATTTTTGGGCTCTTCTACGGTCTGCGAATTTGTTGTTATGCGCATAATTGTTTTGCGCAGGGTTTTTTCGTTTTCGAATAACGGAATTATGTTGCCGTAACTTTTGCTCATCTTGCGTCCGTCAAGCCCGGGTATTACGGCAGAATCTTCCTGAACGCCTGCCTGAGGCACTTTTAACACCTGCTGTTTATAATTTGCGTTTACAGATTGAGCCATATCCTGCGCCATTTCGATATGCTGCACTTGGTCTTTTCCGACAGGAACGATATCAGAATCAAAAATTATTATGTCCGCCGCCATCAATACGGGATATGTAAAAAGACCCATGTTAATGCCTGCGTCCGTATCGTCGCTTTTTTCGTTATTTTCCTGAACTGCCGCCTTGTATGCATGAGCGCGGTTCATAAGCCCCTTTGCGGTAAATGCCATTAACATTGTCGCAAGCTCAAAAACTTCAGGGATGGAACTTTGCCTGTAAAAAATCACTTTGTCAGGGTCTAATCCTGACGCAAGCCATCCTGCCGCAACCTGCCTTATGCACAAGTTTAATTCTTTTGGGTCTTTTACAGTATTAAGCGCATGATAGTCGGCGATAAAATATCGCGCATCGTATTCTTTTGCAAGCTCCAGCGCAGGTTTTATAGCGCCGAAATAATTGCCGATGTGTAAATCGCCTGTTGGTTTAATGCCTGTAAGGGAAATCTTTTTCATGAGGATATTTTAATGAATTTTTATTTTTTAGTAAAGATGTATTCATATATAGCATTATATGCTAAGATATTTTGTTAACAAGGGAGCAATATTGAAAATAAAACTTGTTGATATAATAATTATACTGATCGCGGCAGGTATTACTTTTTTTGCCGCATACACAGCATATATAAAACCGCAGGATATGCAAAATAAAATTTTAATTCGCGCAAGCGAAGATGAATGGACATTTCCTGTAAACGCCGAAGAAACAATTGTTGTTACGGGGCCGCTTGGAAAAACAACCGTGCGTCTTCATAATAATTCAGCATGGATAGAGTCTTCTCCGTGCAATAACCAAACATGTATGAGCGCAGGTCTCATTACAAAGCAAGGGCAATGGACAGCTTGCCTTCCCAATAACGTTTTGTTAATGATGCAGGGTACAAAAAATGAGGATGATGATGTTGACGCGCTCTCCCGATAAAGAAATTACAAGCAATGAAATTGCAATTTTAGGGGCTTTTTGTCTTTTTCTTTCTGTTGTAGAATACATGATTCCAAAGCCATTGCCTTTTTTTCGTATCGGGCTTGCCAATCTGCCTTTAATGCTTGCGTGTAATTTCTTTCCTTTGCCTTCTTACCTGATTTTAATTTGTATAAAAGTTTTTGGGCAAGCCTTAATTACAGGCACGCTTTTTTCTTATATTTTTCTTTTTTCGATGTTTGGTACTTTATTGTCCGCGCTTTGCATGTTTTTTTTAAGCAGGATTCTTACGAATAAGCGCATATCTTTTATCGGTATTGGAACGGCGGGCGCTTTGATTTCCAATCTATCGCAGCTTTGTGTTGCATACTTTTTTGTTTTTAAAGAAAATGTTTTATACATTGCGCCGCCTTTTCTTGCCGCAGGACTTGTGACAGGAATTGTTTTGGGTGTGTTTTGCACAATTTTTACGAATAAATCAAAATGGTATTCGCAAATAAAGGAACACGGATTTATACAGAAAAATACAGAAAATGTCCACGGATTAACACGGATTAACACGGATAGGGTCCACGGATTTACACGGATTAACACGAAGGAAATTAAAATATACGATAAATTTTTCAGCGCGAGGGCTTTGTTTATAACAGGATTGATCATAATACCGGCATTTCTTTTTAATCCGAGCGCAGAGTTAAGAGTTTGTCAATTTTTGTTTTTTTTATTATTAGCATGTTTTTCAGGAAGGAAAATAAATATTTTATACACGATATTGATAATGGCGTTTATTGTCGTCTTTAACCTGATTATTCCATATGGGCGCGTATTGTACTCAATAGGCGCATTTAAAATTACATCAGGCGCATTAGCCGCAGGAATTTACCGCGCTGTTACGCTGCAAGCCCTAATAATGCTTTCCAAATTTACAATAAGGAATGATCTAGCGCTTCCCGGCGCATTCGGACGCCTTTTGGGAAAATCTTTGCAAATATTTTCAGAATTGACTGGTAAAAAAATGCACCTAACACGAAATAATCTTATTTCAGAAATAGATGAGCTTTTAATAAATTTAAACAAAGAAAAATTTGCGCCGAATGATGAAAAAGAGCAAAAAACCAAGCCTGTTGGGTATGCTTTGCTTGTAATTATAGTTTTTTTATCATGGCTCCCATGGGGATTCGTTTAAATAATGATAATAAAGGCAGAGGTGAAAACCTGCCATAGAAATAATTTATTTAGCAGACTGCGTGCAAGCATGGCATAAAAACCTTTGCTAAGAGTCCGCTACGGAGCCTAAGGTCTCCTTCGCGGAGAACAGCAAAAATGGTTTTTATACCATGCTCGCTCCCAGTCTGCCATTTTAATTATCACTATGTATGGCATAATTTGTGCTTCTACCTTTATATTATTATATTAAGCATACGGTTTGGAAATATTTATGGCTAATTTAAAAAGAAAGCATTATTTCCAATTACTCCACATTACATATATTTCCCTTTAATATTTTTCTTATTTTACAATATCTATAAAAAAAAGACAAAAAGGAAATAGAAAAACTGACAGAAAAAATAATTATAGAAAACTGAATTATAAGTAAGTATTTTGGAGAAAAAATATAAAGTGGTATTATTAGTATTGGTAATAACACTGAAAATAGAAAACATACAATCATATATTTTCTATTAATAATATTTTGTTGTTTCAACTTGTCAATCGATAAATTAAAATTTATACGTAATATTCCTACTATCATTGAAATTATACTAATGACTATATAAAATATTAAAAGTCCAAAATAAACTAAATTAAATAACAGATCATTATTCATTCCTTCATATTATAAACTGTTTTAATGATTTTGTAAATAAAACCTCTCGCCAAAATGGCAAGAAAGAGGAAGAGGGGCCACGGATTTACACGGATTAACACTAAGGAAGAGAAGGAAAATAAAACCACTGAGGACACAGAGAACACGGAGTTGCTGTCCGATATCTTCTCTCTTTTTCCAAGTAATATTTGCTTGGTATCCGGGCTTTCTTTCGTCCAAGAAAGAGACCGCGGACAAGGTTCGTGAAAATCTGTGAAAATTCGTGGACAAGAAAGAAGATGATTTTTAAGGAAAAGAAAGCGGACTATGTTCGCATAAGCGAGCTTGCGAGCTTGTTGGTGTGGTTCGTGGTAGAAGTCTTTGTAAATTCATCACTTTTTTCAAATTTCTTTCGTTTTCACTAAAGCAAAACGGCACTCTCATGCCATATAAGGGTATGAAAAATAACAAACCAAATGCATTCAAAAATGTGCCTCAGGAAGAGCGACCGCGCGAAAAACTGCTCTGTCGCGGACCTGCATCCCTTTCCGATGGGGAATTATTGGCTATCCTCCTCAATACAGGTATTAAGGGGAAAAATGTTAAAACACTTGCAGGCGATTTACAGAAATTCCTCGACAGAAACAAGGAAATCCCGTCCATTAAGGAAATTTCAAGTTTGTCGGGGCTGGGTGAATCAAAAGCATGCGCCATTGCAGCCATGCTCGAGTACGGCAGAAGACGCTATGGCTCATTTTCTGCGCGTATCAAGCAGCCTGTCGATATTTTTACCCTTGTGCGTCATTATGCAGACCGCAAACAGGAAAAATTCATCAGCCTTTCTTTAAACGGTGCTCATGAAGTGATGAATGTGCGCATTGTTACAATCGGTCTTGTGAACAAGACCATCGTTCATCCCCGCGAAGTTTTTGCAGACCTTATTCAGGACAGAGCCGCCGCCTTTTGCGTCGCTCATAATCATCCTTCAGGGCAGCTTGAAAGTTCCGCAGAAGACGACGAAATCACAGAGCGGCTCGCCTCTGCCGCCCGCATTTTAGGTCTTCATTTTGTAGACCATATCATTTTCTCGGAAAACACATGGTGGAGCTATCGCGAAAACGGAAAACTGGGTAAAGATTAAGGAAACGGTAATGAAGATTATTACGCAAATTATTACTGCTTGTAAACCTGTAAGTAAAAAAGAAGCAGAAAATATGGTTTATGAATTTAAATCTATAAAAAATGAATTTGATGGCCGCATAATAGAATTCCCAAAAAATACTATTGGAAAAATATACAGGCATCGGGGATATGATATATCAAAAATAATTAGGTATATTCCTATACTTTATAAAACATCTGTATTTGGATGGTCTGAACCTGAAATAAAAAGAGAAGGACATAAAACCCATCCAAATATTAATAAATACTTTCATTACATTAATAAGTTTTCAGATGGAAATGATGAATATTTTATCCGGCTGACAGTAACTGAAGAAAAGGCAAAACAAGGAAAAACCGGAGCTTTTAAATTGCATTCAACTGCAATTAGTAAAACCAGTTTATATAAGAACGGCGACGGCTTACAACGTATCCGGGTTATTACCCCGGGCGAAGCAAGCTCATCGCCTTTCCTTGACTCAAGATTAGCGCATTTTTTTAACTCTGTCAAGCTTTTAATTTCTTAATCCCAAGTCCCTATTTATCCGAAAATATCAATATGAAAAACATATTTTTTACCATATTGATATCGATCTGTCTGCTTTCCTGCGCAGGGGTTAAACCGCAAGTTACAAGCGAGAAGCCCGAACCTCCTACATATATCATGGGGCAGGGGAAGGTCGGTATAGAAAAAATGGCGCAGTTTTTATTACTGAATAATTACGGTTTTGGCAGTGAGAATGCAAAGATGATTGCGCGTCTTTATGTCGAGGAGGCTTCATTTGAAGGGGTCAACCACGATATCGCGTTTATTCAAATGTGCCTTGAAACAGGTTTTTTGCGTTACGGCGGAGATGTAAAACCTGAACAGAACAATTTTGCCGGGATGGGTGCAATCGGCAACGGAGAACCTGGTCTTACGTTTCCGGATCAACGTACAGGCATACGGGCGCATATTCAGCATTTAAAAGCTTATGGTTCACAGGAACCGCTGAATCTGGAACTTGTGAATCCGCGCTTTAGGTTTGTTCAAAGAGGACGCGCTCCAACTTATGAGGGGCTTGCAGGCACTTGGGCTGCCGACAGGCAATACGCTGTTAAAATAAACGCGCTTTTAGAACGTCTCTACGAATTTGCATGGTAAAAAAAACACCATGCGCCTTTGCACATGGTGTTTGATACAGGTCTTTCCAATTTATTACGGGATGTATGAATCGAAAGTTACACCGGTAAGTTCTACGGTTGATTTACCGCTAACGAAAGACACCGCTGAAACTGTTGCCAAGGATTCCGGTTCGGCATCGTTTGCGCTGCTATAAACATAAATGGTTAATTCTACGTCGCTATCTCCGCTAAAAGTATCTCCGTTTACATTCCAAATAGACAACGCTACGCTGTTATTCCTGATTACACCTAATTTCGCGCTTTTACCGGCAGTATAACTATCTGCCGCAATAAGAAGAATCGCCGGAGTGACAGGGGTTGTGGAGGTATCCTCAGCAATAATTCCTTCTGCTTTTACAAATTTGCCGTCAAAATCGGGAGTAAAAAAGCCAATGATCAATTCACCTGCAACTTCATCTTCAGCTGCTTCCTCACAAGCTGCCATTGAAAATCCAATAAGAGTTGTAAGGGTAATAATTCCAATAAATTTAAAAATGTTCTTCATCACAAAAACTCCTTATATTAAATCTCCTGCCTCTACAGACAAGTACTAAAAATAATTATATTCATAAATAAATATTTTGTCTAGTACAGAGGGAATAAATGCGTAAAATTAGTAAAAAAATCGTTTTTCCCGGTGTATGAAAAAAGATACACTCCCTCCAGTTAAAAATACTCTGTTACATGCTGAGGACGAAGCGTAAACACGCGTTTTAGCGTTTCTTCGCTGCTGTGAACTTCCAGCCCTTCCTGCCTTGTATAAATCGCGTTTTCAAGCGACCTGTAACCTGTGATTAATTGGCTCAGCGTAAGGATGTCACAGCTTAGGCATGGATTTTTTTTAGTAGGCGTTACTTTTGTTTCGTTTGCTCCAAACTCGACAAGGAACTTTCCGTTATTTGCTTCGATATTTTCATCTTCAATTTCGATAATGTATTGACCGCTTCCTTCTGGGCGGCGCATGAGTTCAAGCGCGGCTTTTACATTAATAACCCTTGTCATATCACGCGGTCTTATTTCTGTTTCTACAGACCATGCATCGCTTATCAAATCGAACGGTTCGATGAATGTGGGAGCAAGCCACTTAAAATTTTCATATTGAGGCGAGAGAGTGCCGGCAAGACTCAGCGCGCCGTAAAGACCTTTTTTATCGATAAAAGCAAGCTCGGTTACGTTCATATTATGATCGCCGTCTTCTGTTACATCCTGAAACTTTATATAACTCCGCGCTTTGCCTTTTTCGTCCTTCCATAAATAAACAAAGTATCCGCTTGTACAGGGGTCTTCTCTTGTAAAACGATTCCATGCGCGGTTATCCGGCCATGAATCTCTGTGAATGCCATGGTTGATATCGGCAATGTATGCGCTGTGAACCTCTGCAAGAAGGGAAGTGTCATCGCCAGGAAGGATATGAACGAACTTGCCGTTTGATTCGATGTCTGACATGTCGCCTGTATTAATCGTAATATGCGTTCTTGCGCATGCTGTTTCATAACCGAATTTTCTGTAGAAACCATGGTCGAACGGAGTAAGGTTAGAAAAAATCACGCCTTTTTCGTAATTTTCGATAAGGAGCTTTTCCATGATCTTTCTTACATACCCTTCGTTACGCGCCTCGGGAAGCGCAGCCACGCCGCTGATACCGGATAATTTAACGCTGTGTCCGTCAAACCTCATTAAGAATTCAAGGTCGAAAGTTCCTGCAAGAAGTTTTTTTCCGTCAAAGACACCCAAAGCCCATTCGGCAGGATGGGCAAGCGGATCAGGTTTCTGCTCGTCTTCTTTGGAAAAATCCCTGCGCAGATTAAAAGCCATCGTGTGGATTTTATACAATTGAAGAATATTTTCGGCATCCAGCCTGCGTATTTCTGCCATAAATTCTCCTTAATAATAAATGATCAGTATAGACTTCTTTTTTGATTTTTGATAGTATATAAAATAATGAGTAAGTCAAAATCTTTTCAAGTCGACCAAAAAGTGGTTTATCCAAGTCAGGGTGTTGGACTTATAAAGTCGATTATCCAGAAAAAATTCCAAGATGCGAAAATTCCCTATTATGTAATTTATATCGAGGTTACCGACATGACAATAATGGTTCCCGTCGATAAAGCCATAGAGCTTGGCATTCGTCCGACGGTTTCCAGAGATGAAGCCATGAAGGCCCTTGAATTGCTTAGCGAAGATTATGATCCAATTCCCTCCGACTGGAAAATGCGTTATCAGATGAACCTTGATCTTTTAAAAAAAGGGAGCGTAAGAGACATAGCAAGTATTGTGCGTTCCCTGTACCATCGCAGCAAGGTTAAAGAGCTGCCCATTCAGGAGCGTAAACTTTATGATTCTGCATTAAAACTTTTAGAAGACGAAGTATCAATATCGCTTAGAAAATCCAAAGATGAAGTAGAAAACATGATTTTTTCCCGTTTGGAACTTGAGAAGTGAATGAGGTATTCAAAGCAGCGGTAATAATCCTTGCCGCAGGATCGTCTTCCCGCATGGACGGTAAAAAAAAAGAATACCAAATTCTTAAAAACGGAAAGACTGTTCTTGCCTCTTCTGTCTGCGCGTTTTTTACGTTTCCGCAAATTAATACAATTATAATCGCGGTTCCGGAAAACGGAGAAGAAGCCGCAAAAAATGCGCTGCCGCATGAATACCTTTGCGCAAAAGACAAGGAAATTTTATTTGTCACCGGCGGAAATACGCGCCGCGCATCTGTGTTTAACGCGCTTTCTTATCTTGCAAATTATCCCCGGATAAGTTACGTGCTAATCCACGACGGAGCGCGTCCGTGGGTAAGCGAATCATTAATAGAAAGATTATTATCAGCCGTTCAAAAACACGGCGCGGTAATTCCTGTTATGCCGATCACGGACACGCCCAAAGAACTTAGCGATGACGGCTTCTTTATAAAAGATCATTTAAAACGCGCAAACGTAAGCGTCGCGCAAACGCCGCAAGCGTTTAAGTTTCCGCAAATCCTTCATGCCCATGAAAAAGCCGCAAAAGCAAATGATGAAGAATTTACGGATGATGCGCAAATCTGGGGAAGATTTAACGGAAAGGTAGCTGTAACCTCGGGTGAAATTGATAATAAAAAAATAACCTTTCCGGAGGACTTATGCTGAGAAAAAAGGAAGGAAGAATAACCACGAATCAGCGCGAATCTAAAAATGGATTTCTCTTATGTTCGTGTGGTTTGTGGCTGATCTTTCTTTTACTTTTTTGTTTTATTTCCTGCACGAAGGCTTCGGTAAACGAACAGCCCGTTCTTGTCACATGGTCCGGGGCGTATCCTTCGGCGATTTTAAGAACGGGAAATAATCCGCTTTGGTTTCGGCTAACGGAAAACGGACCTGTTCATATAAAAACAATCGAAGAAACGGCGGATGTTTATCCGCTTGTTCCATGGCCGCATGCTGTGCATGTGCGTTTTTTAGCGCAAGCAGATGACAGCGTTATCATGACAGTTAACAAAGACGGATTTATAAAAATTACGCCCAATACCGGAAAAGAAAAGGGTTATGCGCTGTATCGTTTCCCCGGCAGGGAAAACTGGATTTCATGCACTGTAGGCGGCTTTGTTTTTTATAATGAATATCCTGCCGCCGTTCTGTACATGGACGATCTCTTTATAACGCAGGATGGACAGCCGCAGGCGCGGACATGGTCATTTAATATGAACTCAAATGCTGTCTTTTCCATTGACATTCCGGCGTTTGAGCATTTTCCGGAAAACGAAAATTGGAGCATAGATACCCTTCGTTTTGCAGGAGACGGCATGTATTACTTCAGGGCTGCAAGAAGAGCCGGTACTGCGCCTTCTGTTCGCTTGTTCCGTACTGCGGATCTTTCGCGGCCTGTGCCGGAAAGCGATGAAATTTCCGTAGATACATTTTATAATTCGTTCCCCAAAACGACGGAGATTTCTCATTCTTCGCTGCCGCAGTTACCCGAAGGTTTTGTTTATACGGGAATAGGCAGGGCAGGAGGCTGTATTATCGCTTCGTGGGAAGAACAGGAAGATTTCAGCATCGGAGCCGCCGGTTTTACGGTGATTGGAAGATAGGTTATTTCCCCCCTTGCCCCTTGATTAGATTCCTCCATTTATGGTAGAGTGTTGACAAATTCAATATTTAAGGATGTTTTTCATGGATTCATTTATTCTTCCATTACTTATGGGCGCCCCGCAGGGAGCCGCCGGAACCGAAGGCGCTGCAGGTGCGGGTCTTATGAGCCTTTTACCCTTTGTTTTTATTATCTTTATTTTTTACTTCCTGATTATCAGACCGCAGAACAAAAAGCGCAAGGAAACCGAAAAAATGCTCTCCGAGCTTAAAAAAGGCGATAAAATTGTTACTATCGGCGGTCTTTACGGGACAATCCAAAGCGTTAAGGAAACAACTGTAATCATTAAGGTCGATGACAATGTAAAACTGGAGTTCCTTCGCAGTGCAATTTCCAGCGTAACACAGCCCTCGGCATCAAAAGAAGAAAAGGTCGAAGATAAAACCGAAGAAAATTCTGAAGAAGAGAAGGAGCAGGCGTAAGGATGAATAAACGTTACAGATTTTTAATTTTACTTATCGTATTGGGGGTGAGTTTTTTATTTCTCTGGCCCACGATCCGATGGTACTTTCTTATTCCGAAAGAACAGCAGGCTCTTGCGCTTGAGACAAGGCAGCAAATAAGCGAAAACGCAAGGTACGCATCCCAGATCGATCTTCAGCGTCTTCTTGACGCCGCGCGCGCCGATGAAGGAGTCCCCGAAGAACTTGATTTTATTATTCCGCTTGCGCGCAATGAATACAAGAAAAGGAAACTTTCGATTCCGGAACAATGGACAGCGAAGAATGTTCTTGAAGCGTTCGACAACAGAAGACAGGCGCTTGACGCAATAGAGCAAAAATATGCCGATGAAGTTTTCGCGCTTAAAAATATGCAGCGTAACGCTGTCAAGCTGGGTCTTGACCTTTCAGGCGGTCTTAGTATCGTATTGCAGGCAAATATGGAAGCTCTTGCAGAAAGAATGGGGCGCTCCTTAAATGACGAAGATCGCGTAGATGCGGTAAACCGCGCGCTCGAAGTTTTAAACAGCCGTATCGACCGGTTTGGTTTAACGGAACCTGTTATCCGCCGTCAGGGAACAAGTCAGATTTATATCGAGATTCCGGGAACCGCAGACCCTGAAAGAATTAACGACATTATTATGGGAAAAGGAAGTCTTACATTCCATCTTCAAGATGTCGAGGCGACCAATGCTTTTTATCAATATTACAGAATGAATCCCACAGGTACTTTTGATACAAACGGCAATCTTCTTATCGAAGGAATAATTCCTCCCCATACAATGGTTCTTGGAATGTACGAAAAAGATAAATACGGTCTTGATGTTCAGGAAAGAGATTTAGACGGTCTTCCCAGATATATTGTTGTAAACAGGGAAGTTGGTCTTGACGGAAATTATATCGTAGACGCGAATGTTGACCGCGATTCCATGTCAGGTCAGCCGATAGTCGCATTCCAGTTAAGCTCCGAAGGCGGCGAGATTTTCTACAAACTTACGTCAGCTAACGTTAATAAACCTCTTGCCATCGTGCTTGACGATAAAGTTAAATCAAGTCCCAATATTACAACAGGAATCCGCGAAAGGGGAACGATTTCCGGTTTTAATCAGGAAGAAGCTGATAATCTTGCGCTTGTTTTAAGAACAGCGGCTCTTCCTGTAGAACTTGAAGTTACAAACCAGCAGAGTATCGGCGCTTCATTGGGCGCAGATACAATCCGTCAGGGGCTTTACGCGCTTTTAGGCGGCGTTGCGCTCGTTCTGCTTTTTATGCTGATTTATTACAGGTCGGCTGGAATCAACGCAGTTGTTGCGCAGCTTTTAAACTTTTACATTATGTTCAGCGTTTTAAGCGCGCTTAACTTTACGCTTACGCTTCCTGCCATTGCCGGTTTTATTCTTACAATCGGTATGGCGACAGACGCAAACGTAATAATTTTTGAGCGCATGAAAGAAGAAATGCGTCTTGGCAAATCCAGAAAAGCGGTTGTAGAAGCCGGTTTTGGAAAAGCGTTCTGGGCGATCATGGACTCCAACATAACGACATTTATCGCGGCTCTGTTCCTGTCTCAGCTAGGTTCCGGTCCCATCAGGGGATTTGCAGTCAGCCTTTCAATCGGCGTTTTCTCGTCGGTCTTTACAGCGCTTTTCGTATCGCGTTTAATTTTCGACTTTGGCACCGATGTTATGCGAAGTAAAGGTCTTTCCGTAAGCTGGACAACGCGCATTCAGGACACAGGAGTAAAAGCAGCGGCGGCAAAGGCGGTCAGAATATGAAAAAGACAATTCAGTTTTCCAAGTTTTTTATTATTGCAGCGGTAATTTCCTGTTTTCTTGCCGCCTTCAGCATTTCAGGCTACATTATTAACAACGGGTTTGCTCTCGGCGTTGATTTTCAGGCAGGTCTTCTTCAGGAAGTTCAATTTGCGCCTACCGCTTTTTCTCTTCGCTGGAACGGTTCAGCTAACGCTACTTTTTCGTTTGTTCCTGACAGAAACAGAATAGACATTGTTATTACAGGTTCGGGCGTAGAAAACAGAACGTATGAATTTTTTATAAACGAATATAATACGATAGGTTCTCTTGGAAACGCAATTACGCAGGAACTGGAAGAAATTGAAATTGATTTTGCGGTTAATGAAGGAACCTCATTTAACAGAATCGTTATCAGTACCCAAAATAATCAATATTTAAGCAGCGATGTCCCCTTTATTATTCAATATATCGAACCTAACCCTTCATTAGTTGATATTTCCGAAGTGCGAAACGCAATGGCGAATTTCAGTCAGGGCGTTTCCGTTCAAGTCATGGGAAACCCTGAAGATCGCCAATTCATGATCCGGGTGGAAGACAAGGAAGAAGGACGAGTAGTGTCCGCAGAAATTGTTCAGGAACTTGAAAAATCATTCGGGAAAGGAAGCATCGCCGTTCTTCGCTCTGACTATGTCGATTCGCGTTTTTCCAAAGACTTGACAGATCAGGCAGGTATTCTTGTAACGCTTACTTTATTAATCATTTTAATTTATTGTACAATACGTTTTAAATTACAGTACGCTGTTGGCGCTGTTGTCGCGATTATGTACGACGGCTTGGTTATGATTGCATTTATGGTCTGGACGCGCATGGAATTTACAACATTAAGCATTGCGGCTATCCTTACGATACTTGGTTATTCAACCAACAACACAATTATTTTCTTTGACCGCGTAAGGGAAAATCTTCGCGTAAATCCCGATAATTCATTCAAAGACATTATCAACATTTCGCTGACAGGCATTTTGGGACGCACAATTATTACGACAGCCTCCACAATGCTTGCGGTTCTTGCATTGTTTATCTTTACAACGGGATCAATGAAAGATTTTGCGCTTGCATTACTGGTTGGTATGTTATCGGGCGTTTATACTACGTTGTTTATTGTATCGGGCTTTGTGAACTTCTGGGAAAACAAAAAAATCAAACAGCAGAAGAAAAAAATGACGATAGGTTAAAAAGAAGAATCACAGAATACACGGAGTTGTAATAAAATATTTTTTATTTTTTCTCCGTGACCTCTGTGGTTTTTTCATAAATTAAAAGTTTGTTTTCAATTTCGTTAATAACTGAGTCAGGCGTAGATGCGCCGGCGCATAAACCTGCTGTTTCGTAATTAAAAAATTCATGCGGTATTTGTTCTGAATTCTCAGCAAGTACGCATGGTTTGCCGGATGCTTTTGCAATATCCAGCAAGCGGTTTGTATTTGCAGATTTTTTACCGCCTGCGATAATAATGCAGTCTGCTTTATCTATTAAATCGCGCAGCGCATTTTGCCGTTCTGTAGTAGCAGAACAAATTGTCTGATCTGTTTTTAAATTCGGAAAAAATGTTTCTATTGCCTTCCCGGTTTTTTGATAATCTTCTTCGCAAATCGTTGTTTGACCAAGAAGCGCTGTTTTAGCGTTCCTGTTTTGACCATAAAGTTTTTCTGCGGTTTTTAATGCCTCTTCTGCATTGCAGACCGCTTCGCAGAATGAAGCGCCCGAGGCTTTGGCATAACCCATGATGCCTTTTATCTCCGCGTGTTTGCTTTCTCCCGCTAAAAAAAGACAGTATCCATCACGGGCATACTCTTGTGCTTTTATTTGGCTTACCCTTACGTTAGGACAAGTGGCATCAACAATACGAGCATTTGTTTTGTATAATTCGTTTTCTGCATCAGGATCGATTCCATGAGCGCGGATAACCACAGAACAATTTTTATCACGCGGGACATGTTCTAAAGATTCAATAGATTGTATTCCAAGCGATTCAAGATCGGAAAGCACTTTTGGATTATGGATTAAAGGACCAAACGTATAAACAGATGAGCATTTTTGAGTTTCGGCGCATGTCATTTCTACAGCACGCCTTACGCCCATACAAAACCCCATTACTTTTGCCCTGATTACTTTCAT
>JGI24695J34938_10001043_pt1 | contig 25135 bp, 13 predicted proteins | sample TergutCo191P3_FD_34938 | JGI IMG/M metagenome (IMG submission 34938)
TGCAGAAATCAATACTCTGCTGGGAGAATTCAAACAAAAAGCGGATGACTCTATCCGCCTGCAAAACGAAGATATTTCGTCTGTGTTACGCGCATTAAAAGAAGAATCAACATCCGCCGTTAAACAGCAGCAAAACGAAATAACTTTTGCGTTAAGCGACATCAAAGAAAAGACAGAATCCGCGATAGTTCAGCAGCAAAGCGATTTAACTGCGGCTCTCGGCGATATTAAAGTCAAATCTGAATCCGTTATAAGCAAACAGCAAAATGAGATAACTTTTGCGTTAAGTGACATCAAAGAAAAAACCGAATCCGCGATAGTTCAGCAGCAAAATGATTTAACTTCGGCGCTCGGCGATATTAAAGAAAAATCCGAACTCACCATAAGCAGGCAGCAAAACGATTTATCTTCGCTGCTTGGTTATATTAAAGAAAAATCAGAATCAGCGATAAACAAACAGCAAAGCGAAATAACTTTCGCGTTAAACGACATCAAAGAAAAAACCGAAACGGCTGTCAAGCAGCAGCACATCGATCTTAACGCAGCTGTCAGCGAAATAAGAGAAAAAACCGAAACAGATATTAATCAGCAGCATAACTATCTTAACGCAGCGTTAAGCGACATCAAAGAAAAGACCGACACGGCTGTTAGACAGCAGCACTTCGATCTTAACGCATCTGTCAGCGAAATAAAAGAAAAAACCGAAACAGATATTAATCAGCAGCATAATTATCTTAACGCGGCGATAAGCGGCATCAGGGAAAAAACCGACACAGCTGTAAAACAGCAGCACATCGATCTTAATGCAGCGATCAGTGAGATCAAAGAAAAGACCGAAACTGATGTTAAACAGCAGCATGACGATCTTAACGCCGCGATCAGCGGGATCAGGGAAAAAACCGAAACAGATATTAATCAGCAGCATAACTATCTTAACGCAGCGATCAGCGACATCAGGGATAAAACCGACATCGGTGTTAAACAACAGCATATCGATCTTAACGCAGCGATCAGCGACATCAGGGAAAAAACCGACACGGCTGTAAAACAACAGCATATCGATCTTAACGCAGCGATCAGCGACATCAGGGATAAAACCGAAAGGTCAGTCAGTCAGCAGCACAGCGATCTTAACGCCGCTGTCAGCGAGCTGAAAGAAAAAACCGGCACATCCATTAAACAGCAATATGACGAATTAACCGCCGCTCTGAAAGATATTAAAGATACATCCGACAGCGCCGTCAGAAAACAGCAAAATGAACTTACAGAAACTCTTAAAGATGTCAGGGAAAAATCCGAAGCGGCTGTGTCAAATCAGAATCAAGACCTTATATACGCGCTTGAAAAACAGCTTGAAGAATGGAAACGCTTAACCTCCGAAAAAGAACACAACATAATTTCAGCTAACGAAAGACGCCTTGAAGATTACGCAAACGCGCAGGCGGAAGTTATCATGCAGCTCGGCTCTCTTCCCGAGGAAGCTTCCAGGCTTGACAATGAACTCCGAAGATCGATGCAGAACGCCGTTGATAAAATTAAAAATGATTTTAATGTATTCGAAAAAGAAGCGAATAGCAGCATGGAAAACGCCGCGACAGCGTTTAACACACAGGCTGAAACCCTGCGCAAAGAACTTGAAGAGATGGATAAGGAACTCGCCGAAATCAGAAAGCAGGCTTACGATAATGTTTCCGATAAAATTTCTTCGTTCGAAAATGACATTACGATGGAACTCGGAAAACGCTCAGTCGATCTCGGAAAACAAATCGTTCAGTGGCAGACCGGTCTTGAAGAAAAACTTGAACTCTCGAGCGATAAAATCGCTACCGAATGGCAGTTAGCTGAAGAGCGTTTCCTGACAGATCAGCGTAAAAATATTTCTGTGTTAGGTGAAAGAGTTACTTCCGATCTTGATGCCGTAAAACATGAAGCGTCTGTTTACGAAGAAGGCATCAGAGATGAAATGAACAATATCGACGAATTGCGAAACGCGCACATGGAGCAGACAAAGCAGGAACTCGGCGAAATACGCCTTTCTTCTGAAAACGAAGTAAAAATTCAAATAGGACATTATCAGCTTTCTTTGCAGGAGACGCTGCGCCAGAAACAAAGAGAACTTGAAAAAGAACTCGAAGATATGGCGTTAAAATCACAGAACATTCATGACGCGTTAGATGAAGATCTTGTAAATTCGCGCCAGAGTTTTGACGAGTGGCAGAATCAATACAATATCAGAATGCGCGAAACAGACACTTCGTTCGAAGATTTGCGGCGTCATTCAAGAGAAATCTCAAACGAGAACGAAGAACGCTTCTCGCAGTTCAGAATGAATATCGAAGATATACGCAAAGAACTGAGCATTCAGAAAAAAATATTCGATCAAACCGGCGTGCTTAAAAAAGATTTGGAAAATAAAATCGAAGAAATTAATGACGATTTAAACAGGCTTGAACACCGCAAAAAAGAAATTACACAGCTTGAATCCGATTTGACGCGCGTTAAACGCCTTGAAGACGAAGTGAACAATAAAATGACGCGCTTTCTCAACGAAAAAACGCGCATTGAACAAATGGAAAGCAATTTTAACAATCTGATAAAAACATCGCAGTCTGTAAAGGAAAAACTCGATCAGATTTCGACATCTGACGATATTCTGCAGACAGTGCAGATACAGATTCGAAAACTTGATGACTCAATCAAAGACACCGAAGAAAAAATCCAGCGCATCGATCGCAAAAGCGAAGCGCTTGAACAGACTAACGAAGGAATCGATCGAAACTTTAAAGCTCTTCAAAAAACCGAGACATCGATTAAAAACGCTGATACTGTTCTGACGGCAATTTCGGATCAGTTCGAAAATCTCCGCACATCGATCGAAACTCTCGCTTCTCAAAGCGAGAAGGCGTTATATGCCGAAGAAAAAATTTCTATGTTAGACGAAACACTGGCGAAAATCGAAAAGCGCATAACAGAAATGAATGTAGCCCGCGAGTGGCTTGCAAGAACAGAAACAGAATTAAAAGCGCTGGATAAAGATGTGCGCGCGCATCTTAAGCTTTCAAAGTCGCTGCTTGACAGAGAAACGAGCAAACACGGTCCCGGAGGAGCGAAAGGCGCTCCGACTCCGCAGGATCGCGATAATATTTTACGCCTTAAAAACCAGGGCTGGACAGTTCAGGAAATCGCCGACGCAATGAACATGTCCCGCGGCGAAGTTGAACTTACACTGGAAATCGCGACACGCAGCTAGACGCGGTAAGATTTTGAATTTACAAACATGGAATAAATTTTTAAAATTAAAGAAAAAATTTAAGCGGATTGTAAACGAACTTTCCGAATCAATGCCGCAGCTGCGGAATGTTCAGCAGAAATTCGCCGACAGCCGCGCCGAGGCTTCTTATATTGTTGAAACACCCGTTGTTTTTAATACTGCGTTAGACGACATTACAATTGATGATGATATTAAACTTATTTTAACCGCGGATAACCCGGGAAAGCGCGAGCAGGCGGCGGATAATAAACGTTATCTTGTAGGACCATCAGGAAAAATCGCAAGAAAATTTTTTATTGATAATCCTTCGCTTGGTATTGATTTTTTAAAAAATGTAATTATTTTAAACAAGACGCCGATTCATTCTCCGCGTACCGTTGAATTACGCGCAATTTTAAATGATGATTATAAAATATATTTTGAAAAATCACAAACCGATATGGCTATATTATTGCTGGAATTTCAGGATGCACTTGAGTGTCCGGTTTGGATTACAGGTTATTCCGAGATGCGTAAAAACGGCCTCTTTGAAGTTTACACGGATAAATTAAAAAAGTTATATATGGAAAGAAACCATCAATATAAAAACACTTTTGTTTTCAGGCATTTTTCCATGAATCAATTTACAATCGATTTAAAGCAGCAATCTCTAGAAAACGAAACTGCCGCAAAAACTCTGAAACGCATAGGCAGCGCGTACCGGAAAAAAATTTTTGGAATTTGATTCTGTTTAATGAATCAATCTTATAACATCCGCTCCGAAAATAACTGGACAAGTTTCTGATTCTTTATTACACTGTCCATTACATGAATTTTGCCGAATCTATCCTTTTTGATAATGCTGATAATCCCGATTCGCTTTTTATTTTTCCGACGGACATATCGGCATCACGCTGGGCGGATCATCTTCTTCGCCTTAAAGGCGGCGCTATTGCGATGAACAAATTTATCGCATGGGATACATTTAAACAAAATTCAATAAAATCAAAAGTTCAAAATAAAAAAAGCATTCCTTCGGCGCTCAGAAAAATTTTTGTCAGCCGCTTTATAAAAGAAAACGCAGAAAATGTTCTGCATGGAAAAGAACCCATCTTTACATCGCTGATAAAACCTCAATGGGCTTCTCAATCTTCGCAATTTTCTCCCTGGCTGACAGCGATTCTGCCGCATCTTGCCTCATGGTTTATAAAAACAACCAAACTGCGGATCGGCTGCATACTCACGGAAGAAGCCGAAAAAGAATCGTTAAAATTTGACGAAGATTATAAGGACATGTTTGTATTGGCAAAACGTTACGCGCAATTTCTGGAAGAACATTTTCTTTTTGAACCTGCGTGGGAAACTCCGCCTTTTAACGATGAAGGGAAAAATGTTTTTATTTTTTTTCCTGAATCACTTTCCGATTACAGCGAATACAGCGAACTTCTTGCACAGAGCGAACATGTAAAAATTATCAGCGCTTTAAATACGGAGGATACTGCCGGTGATTCTTTTTTTTATACCAATTCGCGCAGCGAGATAACGGAAGCCGCTCTTTATATCCGAGCCTTACACGAAAAGCAGGGAGTTGACTGGGACTCCATCGCTGTCTGCATCTGCGATCCCGAAAAGTACGAACCCTATGTTCTGCGTGAATTTTATAACAGAAACATTCCATTCGTAAAACGCACAAGTAAACCTTTATCTGATTATTCCGCCGGAAAATTTTTCCGTTCTGTTCTTGACTGTTCTTCGCGTGATTTTTCTTTTTCTTCTGTTGTGTCGCTTATCATGAATAAAAAACTTCCTTGGAAAGAAAATAATATAATAGGCGAACTTATACAGTTCGGCATAGAAAATAATTGTCTGTATTCATGGAATGAAGAAACAGAAGGAAATACAGAACATATAAATGTCTGGGAGGATGCTTTTAAAACTCCGTATAAACAATTTAATCCTGATATAAAATACTTTTTTAATATTTTAAAGAACCGTGTTCTGTCTTTTCGTCATGCTTCTTCCTTCGCGGAACTCCGCAGGCAGTATTTTATTTTCCGCGAACAATTTTTCGACATGGATAAATGCACTGAAGAAACAAATTTAGTTTTATCACGCTGCATTTCGGAACTGATTAATCTTACAGAACTTGAAAAAAGTTTTCCTGATGTTCCCGCTGTCGATCCTTTTTTATTTTTTACCGAATATTTAAGCGAAATTTTTTATCTGCCTCAGACAAAATCTTCGGGGGTTGCGATACTTCCTTATAAAACTGCGGCGGCGGCTCCTTATGACTGTCATATAATTTTAAACGCAAGTCAGGATAAATTATCCGTAGTTTATTCTCATCTTGATTTTTTACCAAGAAAAAAACGCGAAGAACTTGGATTTGGCGATGAAGACGCGTCAATTTCTTTTATAAATATGCATAAATATAATTCTGTTAAGATTTCCGCTTTTTTCTGCTGCGAGCATACTTTTTCGGGTTATTCGATACCTCATTCAAAAACAAAAGCTCCGCCGGAAGCCAGGGATCGTTATGCGTCAGATGAAATTTTTAATAATAAATTTTCCGAAGATTTTTACAAAACAGAAAATAATTTTATTTCATCGTTATTTAATTCCAAAACAAATAACGCATACGAACTGCATGAAAATCAAGTTTTCGGATTTAACGAATGGAAAGAAAGGCGGCTTTTGTTATCGGAAAAAAACATAAAAAATAACTGGAAAAATAATAATGAGATTCAAAACATCATTCGCGAAAGATTCGCAAAAACAGGCAAATACAGCGTTTCGTCTACATCGCTTCAAAAATACTTCCAATGTTCGTTAAAATGGCTGTTTGAACGGGTTTTTTCGCTTGAAAACAATCAAATTGAAACAAGCCTAATGGCTGAAAATATCGCAGGAAATATTTATCACGCGGTTTTACATAATTTTTTCGGTCAATTAAAAGGAAAAGTTTTATTCGAGCCTGTAACTGACGGACATGATATTTCTCTTCCCGCTGAATATTTAAATCTCCTTGAAAAATGCATAAACACAATTTTTAGTAATTTTCCGGCATTAAACAATAACAGCAGATCGGAGATGAGTTCTCTAACATCGCGGATCATAACCGCAGAAATGAAAAATTACAAATATCATCTTGAAAAAGCGCTGGCGCAGTTTTTATTATTTTTTGCCGGATGCAGCGTCTGCGGAACTGAAAATTTTTACAAGCTTGAAAGTGAACAATATTTTTTAAACGGGTTTGTTGATTTAATTTTAAAAGAAGGCATGGATAAATATATAATTGTGGATTTTAAATTAAAACATACGCCGGAACGCGCCGACTGCATTGCGGAAGGTGAAAACCCGTTAGCTGATTTTCAGCTTCCTATGTATATAACTCTAACTGAAGAAAATGAAAATATAAAAATATACACCGCGCTTTTTTACAGCTTAATTGATTTATATCCCGAAGTTATCATTGGAACTGTCAGCAATATTAATGACGAAGTGACAATTCCAAAACGCGAAGAGGATCAAATTAAAATAGAAAGCGAAAATTATAAAAGAATATTAAATGAATTTAATAATAAAAAAGATCAATTTATAAAAGAAATCTCAAGCGGGGATTTATCGGTTTTTCCGCAGGATAGTAATGACTGTTCAGGTTGTGATTATCACCGCATATGCCGGACTGTTTACATTATTGATCGCGAAAAAATCATTACGGGGAAAAATAATGAGTACGAATATAAATCGTCCTGAATTAAATGAAGAACAAAAAATTGCGGCATATACAACAGAGAACGCGGTAGTCGCGGCAGGCGCAGGTTCCGGAAAAACAATGGTTCTTGCTAATCGTTTTGTCTGGCTGCTCACAGAGAAAGATTTAAAAGTTGATGAAATTCTTACGCTTACATTTACAAGAAAAGCCGCTACTCAGATGTACAAACGAATTCATTTGCTTGTCTCTGAAATTGCAGATAACGAAACAGGAATAAAAGCGCAAAGAGCAAAAAAAGCTCTTGATGATTTTATAAAATCCAGAATACAAACTCTTGATTCTTACTGCGCGTCGATTGTTAAGCAATGCGCTCCCCGTTACGGGATAAATCCTGATTTTAAAATTGATGAAGATCGCTGTTTTGATCTTGCTTTAGAAATTTCATACCCTTTTTTTATATCGCATCGCCGTCATCCCGCGATTGAAAGGCTTTATTCTGTTAACAGACCCAGCGACATAGCACGCGATATTTTCGCGGATGTATTAATAAAATATTGCCATATCGATAAACCGAGAGATTTTAACGCTGATATAAAAACACAATTTAATACAATCTGCGCCGAATGGGAAAAAAACCGCAAAGAAGTAATAGAATTAATTAATGATATAGAAAATGACATTAAAAAAGATAAAACGCTTCTTCCTGTTCTTGTGCCTGTTATGGATAATATTAAAAAAGAAAATTTTGAAATACCGAAAGTTAGCGAAATTCGAAAGTATTTTGATATATTATTAAATACTCCCGTTAATTCGGTTATCGAAGCGTCAGAATCATCATATTTGCAGGAATCATTAACAAAATATTTAATTTTATTGAATTCAATTACAAACATAAGTTTAAGAGGCGGAAAACGCAGCGATAATCCTGTAAAAGAAAAAATAAGAATGTTAGACGCACTTTTAAATTCAACCGCGTCGCTTTCAATCTCGTGCATGCAGGCGGGATTTATTATTTCTATTATGTCGCTTATTGATGAACTGCAGAATCTTTACGCGGCAAAAAAACGCGCAGAAGGCATACTGACATTCACCGATGTCGCAAATTTGTCAAGATCGATTTTAATCGAGCAGAAAGATATAAGACAAAGCGAAAAAGAAGCTTTTAAAGCGATAATGATCGATGAGTTCCAGGACAACAACGAACTGCAGAAAGACATTTTATTTTTACTCGCGGAAAAAATCGATCAATCTAACGGCAGAATTCCTTTGCCGGAGTCTCTTTCTTCCGGAAAACTTTTTTTTGTCGGCGACGAAAAACAATCCATTTACATTTTTCGGGGCGCCGATGTTTCTGTTTTCAGAAAATTAAAAGAAGAAATAAAAAGCAAAGACCTTCCATTAAAAATTAATTACCGCTCCGGCTCGCGTCTTATAAACGCGTATAACACAATCTTCGGCGGATATGATTTTAATCCTGAAGAAAAAATAAAAATACAAAATAATCCTTCTGTTTTCGCGCCGCCTGACGCGCTTCCTTTATACGAAGCGGCTTACACTCCGCTGGAATGCGCAAATAACGACAATATTTTACATGACGGCAGTTTAACATTTTGTATACTAAATAAAAAAGACGAACCCGATGACGGCGGAGAAGCGCTCAGTACTGACGAAAACGAAGCGCGTTTTACCGCAGAAAAAATTAAAGCATTATTGGCGCGGGAGTATCAGCCTGATGATATAGCGATTCTTTTCAGAAGCCGCTCCGCTCAATATTTATACGAAAAACATCTAAGAGCTCTTGATATTCCGTATTCATGCGAAGATATTAACAATCTTTTTTACGGCGGTCCTGTAAATGATATTTTATCGGTATTGCGTTTAACGTCTCATCCCGCAGATAAAATGGCATACGCAGAAATGCTCCGCTCTCCGTTCGCTGGTCTTTCACTCGGCGGAACAGCAGTTTGTCTTTCAATTTTAGAAAACCCGGAAGAAAATAATGAGCCTTTTAATGATAAACCGCTGCCGCATCTTGATGAAGCAGATAAAAAATATTTTAGCCGAGGACAGAATATTTATAAAAAAATTAGTGAAAAATCAGAAAGCGAAAATATCTGTTCGCTCATTAACGAGCTTTGGTATAATAACGGTTATCGCTACGAAACTGAATGGGAGCCGCAGACAGCCGCATACCGCGAATTATTTGATTATTTTTTTCATCTTGCAGCTAACGCAGATATTGACAACGAAGATTTGGCTTCATTTACAGATTCGATGATTTCTTTTAGGGACGCGGGAGGAAAACTCACAGAAACAGATATTCCGCTGGAACGCACAAGCGCCGTTCATTTAATAACGATTCATAAATGCAAAGGGCTTGAGTTTCCCGTTGTGTTTCTTTGCGGCTGCGGAAAAAGAAGCCAGTCAGACAGAAGCGAAGCAGTATTTTTTTCCGATGCTTCGGGAATTGTTTTCAGTCCTCCGGCTCCGGAAAAATGCCGATCGTTTTCTAAAAAACGAAGCAATTTTTTCTGGGAACAGGCAAGCGAAGAAGCAAAACGAAAAAGAACCGCTGAACTGCGCCGACTTTTGTATGTCGGAATGACAAGAGCAGAAAAAGAACTTTATATAACAGGTTCTCTTGATTTTAAGAATTCGGAAGGGATTGATGATTTTTCTCTTTTAGTAAAATATTATATAACAGATAAAATCGAAAAAAATGAGAATTATATTAAAGGCGATACTATTTTAAATAACGATACAATGTTCGGTCTTTTGCTTCCGGCTGTTGTAAATCATATTCCTTCCGGCGGATTGGAAAAATCTTCCGCCTTTTTTAATTTTGAAAAAATAAAACGCATTTCGCGGGAATCGGTAAAAATAGATGATTCAAGAAATAAAACAAAAAATACTATAAATGATTTTATAAAAAAAGCGGGGCAATTTTATCAGAACGCAAAAATAATAAATACTCCCGTTGTGCGTGATAATCACATAACGCCCGTTTCTATGCGCGGACACGAAGAAGATTCCCAGGAAAAAGTTACATTAGGAAGAGGATTATGGGTTAATAAAGATTTTTCTGGGATAAAATCGGAAGATGTTTTTAATAAAGTTGATTCAATACTTTCGCGTTTTTCTGAAAATGACGAGGAAAATTCGGAAAAATTTAATTCCGGAAGTTTCGGAACCATCGCTCATATCTGCGTTGAAGCGCGTTTAAACGGCGAAGAAGCAGTTATACCGTCAAATATTTCGGGTATGTTAAATCCGAACGAATTATCAGCGCTGCTTGAAGCCGGCAATGAATTGGCAAAACGTTTTATTCTTTCTCCGCTCGGAAAAATTACGGAAAGCGCCGCACTTAGAGAAAGCGAATTCGCTTTCAGAAGCATAATAAAAAATAAAAAAGGCAAAGAAGTTTTTATTAACGGAACCGTCGATCTTTTTTTCGAAGATAATAATTCGATACACATTATTGATTTTAAAACAGACAGCATCGAAAAACCCGCCGAGCATACGGCGCAGATGTCGTGTTATTATCACGCTATATTAAATCTTTTTGCGATTCCTTTAAAAAAACAATGCCGGGTTTGGTTATACTATCTTAGAACAGGTCATGCCGTAGATATGACGGAAAAAGCAAGCCAATTCAATCTTGAACAAAGAGCTTTTATGAATGATTAGCATTATCAAAAATGTAAAGAAATTTTTTTATTGTATTTTAAAATCATCCATGCTAGAATAATTTAATTGACGCAATCAGGAGAAAAAAATGAGCAAATTTAGAGCGAAAGAATTATCGGATTTTGCGCGGTATTACGGATTTCATTACGAAGGAATAAACCAAGGCGCGCTTGTAAAAGAAATAATGATCGAAATGGAAAGAGGGCTCGAAAATAAAACTTCGAGCCTCGCTATGATTCCTTCTTATATATCGCCTGTAACGCGCATTCCTCACGGGAAGACCGTGCTTGCGCTTGATGCCGGAGGAACCAATCTTCGCTCTAGTCTTGTTTATTTTAACGAAAACGGTGAAGCTGTCGCGCAGGGAACAAATAAAACTCCGATGCCGGGTACTACAGGTCAATTGAGCGCCAATGATTTTTTTAACGCGATTGCGGATGCCGCGCTTCCTCTTTTAAAAGATACAAAGATTGAAGGAATCGGATTTACATTTTCTTATCCCATGGAAATAACATCCGACGCCGACGGAATACTTCTTGCGTTCAGCAAAGAAGTTGACGCTCCCGATGTAATCGGAAAAGCAATCGGCAGGGGACTAAGGGATGCGCTTGCATCAAAGGGATGCAAATATAATGGTCCGATAGTGATGTTAAACGACACGGTCGCGACTCTTTTATCGGGGCTTGCGACAATTTCACCTGACGGAGAAGCTGTTCGTACCCGCAATGATTTCGGAGCGGAAGGAGGACCTGTAATCGGTTTTATTTTAGGAACCGGTTTTAATACGGCTTATCCCGAAACTAATATTCCAAAAATAAAATTTCATTCTAACACGGCGCCGCAGATTATTGTTTGCGAAACCGGAAATTTTAATGTTCGATGCCGCGGAAAACTCGATATGGAATATGACAGCACAACAAAAAATCCCGGCGGATATTTTCTTGAAAAAGCCGCGGCAGGCGCGTATCTCGGACCTTTAACGCTTCATATTTTAAAACAGGCGATAAATGATAAAATACTGCAGTTTAAAAAATCCGACGAAATGCTTGCGATGCCTCATCTTGAAACAAGATTCTTAAACGAATTTAATCACGCGCCGCTTTCGGCTCAGGGGCCGCTCGGCTCTTTGTTTTCACCTAACGAAAGCGACGCTCTTGCCGCTGTTCAATATTTGTCCTCGATTGTAACGGAACGCGGCGCGCTTTTTTCCGCTGCTGTTGTCGCGGCGATTGTCGAACGCATACATCAAAGTTTTGAGCCTTATTCGCCGGTTCGTATCGCTGTAGAAGGCACTACTTACATGATTTACAAAGGAATGCGCCGCGCGCTTGAATCGTATCTTCATCAAATGTTATACAAAAATAAACCGCGGCCTTATGTTATCTCGCCGGTTGAGCAGGCAAGTCTTTTCGGCGCGGCGGTCGCGGCTCTCAGTAAAAAGAATTAAGGAAGTTAAATGCCGGAAAAAAAATCAAAAGAAATTTTAAAAGTAAAACAAATAGATCCGATTTTTTTTCTTGACGAAAACGTAACATTCGCGCAGACAGACGCTTGGTATGCTCATGTAACGCGCGATTTAAAGATGAACATTATTTATCCTGAAACTAACGAAAAAAAATATCCCTGTATTATTTGGGTATGCGGCGGAGCGTGGACTCAGATGGATAAAGGAGCGCATCTTCCTTATCTGGCGGAGCTTGCGCGCAGCGGTTTTACTGTCGCAAGCGTTGAGTACCGTCTTGGACATGAAGCGCCGTTTCCTTCGGCGTTAGTTGACATAAAATCCGCAATCCGTTATCTTCGCGCTCATGCAGAACGTTATTCGATAAATATTGATTTCTTCGGCATATGCGGAGAGTCTGCCGGCGGTTATCTTACTTCAATGGCGGCGCTTGCGGTCGGCAAAGAATTTGAACAAGGCGAATATCTCAATCATTCAAGTGCGGTACAAGCCGCCTGTCCGTGGTATGCGCCGTGCGACTTGGAAAAACTCGCAAGAGAAAGAGCGTTCAGATTTCCGTTTTTCGCAGGCGATATTAACGACAAGCAATACTGCCGTTATATAAATCCTTTAACTTACATTACCGCGAAAGCGCCGCCATTTTTTCTTATCCACGGCGAAAGTGACGAAACAGTGCCGCTTGAGCAAAGCGAAATTCTTTACGAAGCTCTTATCTCGAAAAATATTGACGCGCGTTTATTGATAATCAAAGGCGCAGGTCACGCGGATGCGAATTTTTTCCAGCGTCAGCTTTGGAATAAAATAATAGAATTTTTTAAGGAGAAATTAAAATGATTAAAGCCGTTCACCTGCGCGTCAAAGACGCGGACACAACCGAAAATCTTGTTAAGTACATTAAAGAAGGATTGGCTCCGTTAGGTGTAAATCTTGTATGCCTGGAATTTAATCCCGGTTATAATTACCGCTGTTTCCCGGAACTCGCCGACGGAAGCTTCGGAAGAGATGACGCAAAAAAAGTCGCCGCCGCCGCGAAGGAAGCAGGCATACGCATCGTTCCGCTTTTTATGTGTCTTGGTCATCAGGGCTGGCGCTTCGACAAAAATAAATTGTTAAAACTTCATCCTGAATTTGACGAAACACCTAACGTACCGGAAGACGGAGACCCGGAAAGTACCCCCGATTTGGAATTTTACTGCCACAGCTGGTGCGCGTCGAATGATGATGTTTACAAATACGTTCTGCCGATGATTGACGAAATCGCGGATGATCTGGGCGCGGACTGCGTTCATGTCGGCATGGACGAAGTATTCTCGTTAGCTGACGAAAATTGCCCAAGGTGCAAAGGCAAGGATCGCGCGGAATTATTCGCCCGCAGCGTAAATATTCTTTACGATCATATAGTAAAGAAAAAAGGACGTCAGATGATGATGTGGGCAGATCGTTTGAATGACGGAGAAAAATTTTCCTACGGCGCGTGGGAAGGGGATATTTGGGGCACATGGAAAGCAATTGACATGATTCCGAAAGATATTATCTTAGCGGACTGGCATTACGAAATGAATGAAAAAGGATTCGCAGGCATCGAAGTGTTACTCGAAAAAGGGTTTACAGTCATTCCCGCAGGATGGCGGAATTTAAAACAAGCGCGTTTCCTGCTGGATGAATCATTAAAATACCAAAAAATTGCGAAAGAAAAAAAGTATCCGGGAAAATTGGGCGGAATGATGATTACATGCTGGAGAGAAGCTTCCAATGAATTATTGGAAAAACTTCTTACTCTGGTAAAATCAAGAGTGCAGGATGAAGAAGCAAAAGACGAAAAAGGCGTCGCTTCTTCGGTTGTTTATATTGCAGCTAACGTTCCAAGCTGTTAATGGTTCTTTTCATAATATGATATGGCGCGGTGTTTTATAAAAGTATCCAGCACGCGCGACTCGCTCAGGTTTTCTTTTGATATAAACCCGCCTGCCATATTATCGTGACCCCCGCCTACTCCGTAACCTTCTACAATATATTTAACAAGGTCGTTTGCTTTTATCTGCTTACAGGAACTTCTAATCGAAAGTTTTACGCCTCTTTCGCGGATTGAATACGCGACTACGACATTTACTCCCGATACGCTTACGATAATATCTCCCGCCGCTCCAAGCAGCGAATCATTCACGTCTTTTAAACGAAGGAACGCGGCATTATCGTAGATTTCTATAGTTTTAAAAGCGTCAGCGTATAAATCCAAATCAGAAATGGAAATTTCGTTTCCTTTTAATTCGGCAATCATGTTGATGTCGGAAAGACTGTAAAGCTGATAAAACATATTAATATCAAGATTAGAAACGCCGCGCGTAAGATTATCGGTGTCCATAAATATTCCGTAAAGTAAAGCTGTCGCGACATGACGCGGCGGTTCGATTTTATTTTCAAAAAACCATTCCGCGATTATCGCGCTGCAGCTTCCGACTTCCGGTCTTATATCCATAAAACGATACCCTTTATCGCCGCTAAACTCATGATGATCGATTGCCGCAATTTCATCAGTGGGAAGATCAGTTAAATTCGCGTTGCCTTTTTGAGCGTCAATCAATACCGCCCAATCTTCGGTTCCCAAAGTCAGCGCATCTGCTGATTTAATAATCGGTACGTTAAATAATTCAAGCATCTTTAATGAATTTGCTTTTTCGATTTCTTGATCATAAACTATCGCAAGCTTCTTGATACCTCGGTAAGAGAGCAGATAATACATTCCAAGGCTTGACGCTATTGCGTCAGGATCGGGAACATTATGAGGCTGAATAAAAACTTCGTCAGGAGCCTCTTTTAATATATCTACAAGAATATCAAGCTTTGTCTGCATCGTAAATTTCTCCTTTTAAATTTCTTTAGGTTTGCTGATCGTTTTTATTTTTTTCCAGTCTTTCATCATTTGAAAAAATTGAAACGCGAAATATACAACAGAAACAATATATGACATTACAATATTGATCATAAGCTCGCGCTGAACTTCCGGCATTTTTAAAATAATTATTAAAAGTTCAAAATTTACCGCCTGCAATTCCCTGAAAATTACTGCCGAATACGCAATAATAACACCTATGCCTACCATCACCAATCCGGCGATTATTATAAGGACTGCTCCCGCAGGTGAAATTTTTCCTTTAAATTTTTTATACCCAATAATACCAAGCAAAATATAAGCAACCGCAGATACCGCGGCGAGGCTGTTCAGAAAAGTAAAAAGTAAAATTGTTAATAAAATTCCTGGAACCGCAAATAACAAAGCGCCGAGAAAACCGGGTAAATAATTATTCGGCGTATTCAGATAATCGTTATTTTCGTTTTTAATATTTCTTTCGTATTGCGCGTAACAATTACCGCAAATAAGCTGTGCAGTGTTATTAATGCAATATATTTCTGTTTCATTATTTTCACCGCAGTGCTGGCATGATGGTTTTTGATCAAAATACTTGCCGTAAAAATATTTAACAAGTTCATCAAGAAGTTCTTTAATTTTTGTTACAGAATACGGCAGAATATACTCCTGAAAAATAATTTTAACGCCGCCGGAAAGCCATTCGTATTTTTTTATTTTTCCGGATTCAAGTTTTTTGATAACTTCATTCTTGTCATCACTGTTTAGCTGCGGAACGAACAATTCCAATACTTTAATTTGATTTCCGTCATACATTTTGACAAAACAATTTTTGATCATTCCTGTAACTTCAGAATCTGTTCTTTTAAGATTTAATTCTTTTCCAAGTTTTTTTATACCCGGCCAAAGCATAATAACCTCCGTAAATTTCTGCGATTTTGACTATTATACATTGATTCAAATAATAAGTAAATTAAGAATATTACCGGATAAAATCAGAATAATTACAATAGCCTTTTTAAAGTTAACCGGGTTTTGGAAAAAACTTAATCAATCAATATTTCGGACTGCGTTGTTTTTTCCAAGGTTAAATTTTAAATCATCTTTAAACAACCGCATTTGCTTGGCGATCCTTATATGTTTGGTGACTTTATCGTTCAATTCCTTTGGCTTAAAGGGTTTTACGATAAAATCAGAGGCGCCGATGGAAACAGCTTTGTTCACATGATCCATAGTCCCTTCGGTTGTTACAATAATAATCGGAATGTCCTCATACTCCGGCATTGCCCGTATCATCTGAATAAGATCAAAACCGTTTAATTCAGGCATTAAATAATCAAGAAGGATCAAATCAGGTTTTTTTGTACGCAGAAAATCAGGTACGTCTCTGGATTTAGAGAGTATATACACTTTATACCGGTCATGCAGAGCGTATTGCATTGCACGTAACATGCTGGTTACATCGTCAACAATAAGAACAACAGGCTTGCTGCTGATTGTCTCGCCTGCCAATGATTCCTTCTCCTCCGGAGAATTTATGTTATTCTCGATAATCTCAATTAATTTTGAAGCGTTATATGGTTTGATAATATAATCAACCGCTCCAAGGCTTAAACCTTTAACCACGCTTTCTCTGTCGCTTTTCCCTGTCAGAAAAACTACCGGTACGGAGGAAAAACGTTCATCCGCTTTAAGGCTTTTAATGGCTTCATATCCGTCAACATCAGGCATGTTGACATCCAAAAGAATTAAATCGGGAGTAATATTCTCAAGCATTTCAAACATTTTCCCGGCGGAATCCGCGGTAAAAACATCGTAAAGATTCTGCAGCCTGTTTTTCACCGATACAAGACTGTACTGTATGTCATCAACATAAATAATTTTTTTTCGGGAATCGCGGGAATCATCGCTTTCCGATTTAACCGGCTCTTTCATTATTATAACTCTCCAGTTTTCCGATTATTTCTTTAAAATTCGTTCTGTCAATATTTTCCCGCAGCCAGTCCGCAAGACCGTCATCCGCCGTATACTTATATTTTTCTATTTCCGCCATTGCCATGTCCGCTTTTTCGATATCATAATCTTTGCAGGCTTCAATAAAATCTTTTAATGTTTGAGTGTCAGGAAAATCTTTGAGCGGTCTCGGATTTTCCGCGTCAATGTCACCTAACATTTTTTCCAAATCGCCGATCAATTTTCGGGCATCCGCAAGAAATGGTTTGTGACGCTCATGTATGTAATCAAAATCGCCTGCTTTTGCCGCCGCTTCAAGTTCTTTCGCTTTAGCGCCGATTAGACCGGCGCCGACATCAATACTTGTTCCTTTTATCCCATGAACTTTTATTTCATAATTTTTAATTTTTTCTTCGTCAGGTTCTTTTTCGATTTCCTCAAGAAGCGAACTAACGCTGGATTTATACGAACGCAGAACTCTAAGGTATTGTTTTTCATCATATTCGTAGCGTTCTAATCCCGCCGCCATATCCAATCCGTCAATTTTTTTATCCAAAAGCCGTTTGTTCAAAACGACAGTTTCGTCTAACATATCCGCATACGCTTTTGCTTCCGCTTCGGCTTCTTCAAATTCACTGTGAAGCACATGCTCCGTAATTCTTTCCAGAACCGCTTTTGTTTCTTTTTTATAACCAACGGAGTTTCCCGCGGTGCAATTTTGTATTTCATTTATTAAATCTAAAGCTCTCTTTCTGTCATAATCCGCGCACAGTTCTTTAATCGCCGCTATTCTGCCGCGCAAATAATCGATGTCGCCGCCGCCGTACGCTGTATCCCCTGCGGTTTTTCGTTTTGATTCAAGTTTTTCTGTTAGCTGACATAATTTTTCCAGAAATTCCGGAGATAATTTCTTTAACAACTCTATGTTCTTTTCCCGTCCTTTCGTTTCCAAAACATGCGCCGCCTCGGAAAGTTCTTTTTCGCCTATGTTCGAAAGAGAGCTTCTAATTCCGTGGACTGATGTTATAAACTTTTTTAACGTATCCTTGTTTTCAAATCCGCCTTTTGGCGCCGCGCCTGTAATATCTTCCAGCAGCGCCGCGGCTTTATACGCATCCCGGATAAAAGATTCCATCAGAATCGAATCTATTCCCGCGGTTTTTTCAGCCGCCGCGCTTTTATTTTGACGCCTTGCCGCTTCAATCACTTCTTCGGATTGTTTATCCCGCACATACTTGTTAAGAATTGTATTCATCTGCCGTATGTCTATCGGCTTTGATATAAAATAATCAAAACCATTTTTAAAAAACATATCCGCCTGCCCGGACACAGCGTTTGCTGTAAGAGCGATAATCGGCGCGCTGTAACCAAGATTGCGTATATGTTTAACCGCTTCCAGTCCGTCCATTTCTGGCATCATGTGATCCATAAAAATTATGTCGTAGATTTTACCTTCTTTTATTTTATTGATTGCTTCCTGCCCGCTCATGGCAGTGTCTATCTGCAGCCTGTATAATTTCATAAGACCGACAGCGACATATATATTTGTTTCTACATCGTCAACAACCAGAACGCTTCCGTAGGGCATTGGGTCGCGCACAATTTTATTTCTTACTTTTTTGGACATAAAATTAATGCGGAACTGACGAAGGTTATCTGCAACATCGCTTCCGATAATTTCCTTGTCTTCAATTTCCTGCGGCAGCTTGACGATAAAATGCGTGCCTTTATCCGGCTCGCTTTCTACGCTGATAATTCCGTCCATGAGATTTACAAGACGCTTAGTAATCGTAAGACCAAGTCCCGTGCCTTCGATTGAAAGATTTTTACTGATGTTAAAACGCGTATATTCTACAAACAATTTATCCAATTGCTCTTTTGTCATTCCGCTGCCGGTATCACGAACGCTCAATATTAAAGTTATACCTTCCTTGTCATGTCCAAGCCATTTAACCTGATCATTTACCGCATGATCCGGCAGGTATGAAATTAAAGGAATCGGCTCCGCATAAACAGATAACGTAACTTTTCCCGAATCAGTATATTTAAACGCGTTAGACAAAAGATTATTTAATATTTGTTTAATGCGAAGCGAATCGCCTATAAGATTCGCAGGCAGGTTTTCGTCGACCTTAAGCTCGAACTCAATCTGTTTTGATTCAACGCGCATCATGTTTAATTGAACCGAATCATTTATCATGCTTGCGACTTTATACGAAGACGGCATTATATCAAGCTTGCCCGCTTCAATTTTTGAAAAATCCAGTATGTCATTTATAATGCCTAAAAGCAAATCGCATGAACTGTAAATTTTATCAAGCCCTTCTTCAATATCTGCAGGTAATTGTTCATTCAATATTAAAATTTCTGTAACGCCGAGAATCGCGTTCATCGGCGTGCGTATTTCGTGGCTCATATTTGCAAGGAAGTTGGACTTTGCGGAATTCGCAAGCTGCGCAGCCTCTTGCGCTTTGTACCTCTCCGATCCGGAAACCGCGAGCGCCATTAAATCCGCGAGAGATGAAGTGAAGTTTTGCTCTTCTATTGTCCACTCGCGTTTTTCAGGATACTCATCGCATTTCCACTGTTCGACACAAACAACTCCCGTAAACTGACCGTCAACGCGGATAGGCGCGTCAAGCGCGGCGCATAAATAATCATAACCGCTGAATGAATCGGTAATCAGCCTGCAATCATCAATATTATTCATAATTATAAGCCGCTCGGATTTTAGCAGCCTTAAATATTCTTTACGGTTTGCAAGCTCAAACGCTTCAAAAGAATCCGCACCCTTGGCTGATATATCATAATTGGAAACGCATTTTAAAATATTATCGTTATCTAAATAACTCCATATACCGATGCGGTGAACGTTAAGCGCTGCGCATCCTTCCTGCACGACAATATCCGCCGCGTCTTTTAAAACTCCCGCCGAAATTGTCGACGACTTTGTAATTCTCGCCAGAGCTTTATTCAGTTTTTTGGAATATTCATACGAGAACGAAGTTTCCTGTTCAATTTTTTTAAGCTTTGATATGTTATGCGAAATTCCGATAAGACCCACTACCGCGCCGTTAAGCATTAAAGGAACCTTTGTCGTTTCGTAAAGCGGGCTTGTTCCGTCAACGCAGGGAATATTTTCTTCAACTGTGGTTATATAATTTTCATGCATTGCGGCGGCGTCATGTTCCGTGTGATAGTTTGCGATATCTGCGGGAATATCAAGAACATCAGAATCGGTTTTTTCGATCATGTCTTCCATGCGCTTGTCAAAATTTTTTAGAAACGCCTTGTTGCAGCTTTTGTATTTTAAATTCAAATCCTTTGTAAAAATAAGATCGGGAATGGAATCAAATAAAGTAGTAAGAGTCGCGGTTTGAAGCGCGAGTTCGTCAGTGCGTTTTTGAACGAGCATTTCCAGATTCCTGCCTGTCATGCGGCTTCTGACAAAAAAAACCGCTATCAGCGCCAGCATAATAAAAAAAAGCGAAGATAAACCCATAAACAGCGGACGCTGCGCTTCTAAAAGCTTGCTGCGGTAATCGTAGGTTCTTCTCAGCCAATGATCCGAAATGCTCTTGGTGTCTATGTTGACAAGCGCTTTATCAATAATTGAGCGGAGAATCTCTTCGTTTTTATTAAGACCGAATTGAATGTCCATCGCGTAATCAAACACAATATTTGTTTTGTAATCGGGAAGCTCCAGATAATGAGTCAGATATAAAAGCCTTCTTTGGTTTGCCATAACCATGTCAATTTCACCGCGCATCAAAGCGGCGAACGCTTCTTCAACGCTCTCGTACTCTACAGTCTTTGCGTGATCTGGAAACCATTTATTAAAAACTTCGGCATAGGCGGTATTTTTAGCCAAACCCACTCTGACATATAAAACTTCGTTGAATTTTATATCCGGAAAATCAATATGAGAAATCAATGCCTGAAAATCTGTTAAATGCGCAGAACGCGGCCATAAAAACTTTTCCGAGCGATCATACGGCTGAGTCAGTTCAGTAACCAAAGTTACATCTCCCCTTTCCAGCATTTCAAATATTTGCGGCCATTGAGTGTGTTCATCATTAACGCGTTTAAAATTTAATCCTGTTAGATGCGATATTTCATCGAGTATATCCAGAGACACTCCGCGCCATTTTTTTTCCCGCTCATCATAAAAAGAGCCGGGGTAATTGCCGGGGTCTACGCCAACAGGTACTACGGGATTATTGCGGATAAATCTATGTTCCTCTTCCGTTAGCTGTATTTGCATTTTATGCTGTATGTATTCAGTGTTCGATTGATTATACAACGTTGTCAGATAACGCAGGTTATCCTCGGTTTGTAATATCTTTTCCATTACAGAGATGATTGGATCAAGAACTGGATTTTGCGTCGACAAAGAAACCGGGCGGTAGATCAACGGGTAAAAATAAAATGCCTCAACATCGCTGTATTCAATAAAATTTATTTCCGAGGTGCCGGTGTAATAGAAGGCATCGATTTTACCGCTTTTGAGCGCGTCGTAAACTAGGCTGACATCATCCAGTATAACAGACTCAAATGTACCCGGCTCAAATTCGGAAGAAACGGTCAGTATTGTGGCGGTGCCTTGAATGAAGCCGCAGCGAATCGGACGATCTTTGATTATTTCGTTAAGAGAATTTGAATCGGCAAGGCGAAAATATTTAAGCGGGCGCATGGCGATAGCGCTTGTCATGCGATAAATTTTTAACCGTTCTTCCCTTGACGTTAATTCACCAGTAAAAGAAATTTCTCCTGACTCAAGACCTGCGAGTAAATCGTTCCACTCATACAGCGCGGGCTGAAAAGTGATGCCGAAAATTTTTGTCAGCCATTCGCAGAACAGAGCGGTAAATCCTTTAATGTCGCCGTTTTTATTTATGAACGCTTCTGTACTAAGCGGCATGCCGTAAATAAGCGCATCATTGTTTTCGCGGATTTTATCGATGGCGTTTTTTTCTTCCTGTGTCACACCGGGAATATCACGATATGAAGAAAAGACTCGTGTATTTCCTGCGAAACCTTCTGCGGTACGTTTGTTTGTAGTATTTTCCTGAATGCAGCAATTAAAAAAAAATAAAATCGCTATTATGGAAAAGAAATTACATATAGAACCGATGATTTTTTTTAACATCGCAAATATCACCCCGAAATATGTATTATTTTATCGCAAATAATACCCTATTATTCAATTATCATGTCTTTTTATTATTATTTCAAGAAAAATGTAAAAATGCCTAGAAATTTACAATCAAATCGAAATATACTCTATAAAATATTTAAATATTAACAAACCTAATGCAGCTTTTCTAAAAATTGAAGTTTAGGAAAATCCAAAAATTATTAATAAATAGATTTTAGCTTTTCATTAATGATAGTAAAAACTTTTACGATTTCAGGATCGAAATGAGTACCGGAACTTTTTGTTATAATGCCGACTGCTTCTTCATGCGTAAATGCTTTTTTATACGGCCGCTCAGAAACTAATGCATCATAAACATCAATGATCGCCATCAGCCGGCTTTGAAGCGGTATCTCATTTTTTTCTTTTCCGTAAGGATACCCTGTTCCGTCCCAGCGCTCGTGATGGTAAGCTGCAATAATTTTCGCGTTATCTAAAAACTCCGCGTCTCCTGTCCGCTCTATCGCTTTATCGATAATGCGTTCGCCTTCTATTGTGTGCTTTTTCATTATCTGAAATTCATCGTCTGTAAGCTGAGCCGGTTTATTTAAGATCGTATCGGAAATAACGATCTTACCAAGATCATGAAGCCGCGCGGATGAAATTACTGACGGCATATTCCAGCTTTGCATTTCATCTGTATAAACACCATGTTCGAACATTGCGTCTATTAATATTTTTAAATATCCTGCTGTTCGATCGATATGCCCGCCTGTATTTTTATCGCGGTTTTCCACAAGGTCGGCGAATGTATACACAATGCCGTTTTGAAGATGGACAAGCTGTTCGGTGCGGAGGGCGAGCTGCTGCGTTCGTTCGCGGATCAATTCGTCTATTTGCAAATGATTTTTTATGCGGTTTAACAACACCGGTTCGGAAAACGGTTTTAAAATAAAATCCACAGCTCCAAGTTCAATTCCATGCGCTTCAGTTGAAGGGTCGGTCATGCTGGTCAAAAATATCACCGGTATCTGCGAATAAGAACCGCTTGATTTTAATATTTTCATCGCTTCAAACCCGGACATTTCCGGCATTTCAATATCAAGTAAAATTAAATCCGGTTTAAATTTTTCCAGAGCTCTAAACATTTTTGCGGCGGAAGATAAAGCAATCACCCTGTATTGTTTTAAAAGAGCGTCTTCGGCTACGGTCAAGTTTGTCGCGTTATCATCTACCAAAAAAATGATTTTTTGCATAGTTCTATCCTGTTAGAAATTAACGATCAAATCATCCGCTTTTGTAATTATTGTGTAATCGGGCAAGCCGGAGTTGAACCGGCGACCTCTTGGTCCCGAACCAAGCGCGCTACCAACTGCGCTACTGCCCGTTTTATTTGTTGAATTTTATCTTTTTTATTGGTTGAATGTCAAGGAGTGAAGATAAATAAATTTCTTCTATAATAATTCCTTTATTTTTTATTTGTATATAAAAATATTCCATATACTCCCCGCATGATAAAATAATATTTAAAACCATGTTTTCCATCCGATTTGAAAGATGCTTCCGTTTGACCATTTCTTGTCTGTAATTAAACATAATACTCCCGCTTCAAAGTAGATGCAGCTTTTATTAAAATAAAAAAGATCTGTACCGCCTCCGCCGCCGATTGAATATGTAAATGGTTTTTCAAAAAAGCGTTTTGACTCATTGGATGTAATGCCGATTCCGCCTTCTATGTAACAATAAACGCGCCAATCATTCGCTGCCATTCCGCCGAAGGAAATTTTTTCCGAGAGTAAAATTAAACTGCTGTTTGGAAGACTTCCTCCCCTAAACACAATGTGGTTCCTGATGTCAAAATAATTTTTATTATATAAAAGAAACGCGAAATCCGCGCTTCCTCCTTCGATAAAACCGTTTGACAAAAACATTCCTCCTCCAAAGCTGAAACGAGAAACAACCCCTGTTTCCTGCGCATAAATAATTGCGCTAATCCCGATTAACAAGCACATTGAAAAAGCGATTTTCTTCATAGACATCTCCTAAAATTTTTTTGCTTTTAAAGCTTTAACAAAAATATAATTAGAATACCATCATAAAAAAATTAAGGTTAATGGGTAATTTTATACCTATTTACAGGTAAAACATCTATTTTTGATTAATGGTTTTCGGGTAAATGCAATTTAATGCATATTTAAATTTTTTCTTCGTCTTCCGAAGTAACAGATTGAGCAACAAGAGCGATTAAAGCGAATCTGCCCGTAACTTCGGTTTTATGATAAATACTTTTTAACTGGGTTTCTATCGTACCGACAGCTTTGTGCAGTATATTCGCGATTTCTTTATTTGACTTTCCTAATAAGGCAAGATTAGCAACATTTGACTCAGCTTCCGAAATTCTATATTTTTTAATAAAACTATTTGTTAATCCATATTCGAGTTTCCAAATTGAATTTTTCGGAATAAGCGCTTTTACGGAAGCTTCTATATCTAAGCGCGCCTGTTTAAAACCTTTTGAGGCGTCAATTAAAAAGACTATATCAAAAATAATTATAATCAATCCTAACACAAAATATATTATAATTTTTATTATGCTAAAATCTCCAGGATCATTTGCCGTCTTTAACGCAATGGTAATATTTTCATTAATAACCAAAAACTGCGAAAAAGCAATAAAGAAAAATAAATATAATAATATCGATTTAAATAGAATTAAACGCTTTCTGTAATATATAAACAATGACATTACGACTGTTGCCGAAGCAAGACAAAAAAATGTGATTCCCAGCCATAACGGATAAAAAAAATATTGATTACTTAGTATTTCTGTCATATATATTTCCATCTTACCTGCAGATTATGAGGCAGTCAATAATTCCTTTTCCGCCACCGGCGCATACCACTCCATTTGGCAATACGTTCCGTCATATCGATCTATATCTATCATTTCAAAATGAATATCATTAGGGAACCTCTAAAAACAATAACAAAATAACAAAATATATGATATAATAGAAAAATGAAACAGAAAGGATTTTTTGATGAAGAAGACAGCTTAAAAAAAA
>JGI24695J34938_10001046_pt1 | contig 25090 bp, 25 predicted proteins | sample TergutCo191P3_FD_34938 | JGI IMG/M metagenome (IMG submission 34938)
AAAAAATATGAGATAACTCCTGAGCAATTCGGCTTTAAGCGTTGCAAAAAAGAGGACTTGCTCGGCGGAACTCCCGAAGAAAACGCTAAGATAACCACGGACATTTTATCCGGCGTAAGAGGCCCAAAGTTTGACACGGTGTTGTTGAACTCTGCCGCTGCCATTCACATAGCAAAGCCGGAAATATCAATGCAAGATGCGATTAAGCTTGCAACCGATACCATAGATAGCGGAAAATCTCTTGAGCAACTTAAAAATTTTGTAAGGCTGACCAATGAACAAGCTTGATGCAATAGTGGAGAGCACAATAAAGCGTGTTGCTCAGTCAAAAAAAAGCGAATTCCCATTTGAGCAGGCNCTCCGGAAAAAAGGCATTTCNTTTATTTGCGAAGTGAAAAAAGCATCGCCCTCCAAAGGCGTGATTGTGGAAGATTTTCCCTACTTGCAAATNGCAAAGGAATACGAAGAAGCCGGGGCTGCGGCAATTTCCGTTTTAACAGAGCCGCAGTTTTTCAAAGGCAAAAACGAATATTTGCGGAGCATTGCGGAGGAAGTGAAAATTCCCGTGCTTCGCAAAGATTTTATAATAGACGAGTTTCAAATTTATGAGGCAAAGTTTTTAGGGGCCTCCGCTGTTTTGCTTATATGCGCAATCCTTGAAAACGAAAAATTAAAACGCTACATTGAGTTGGCTAATTCAATAGGCTTGTCTGTTTTAGTAGAAGTTCACAACGAAAAGGAAGTTGAAAATGCGCTAAAAGCAGGGGCAAAAATAATAGGCATAAACAACCGGGATTTAACAACCTTCAACGTAGATGTGCAAACCACAAAGCGTCTTTGCGCCTTGATTCCAAGCGATGTGCTAAAGGTCAGCGAGAGCGGAATCAAAAAACCTGAGGATATATACAGCGGCGTGGACGCCGTTTTAATAGGGGAGTCCTTTATGCTGGCTAAGGATAAAAAGAAGTATATGGATTTTCTATCTTCCCCACAATGCCCTTAATCCTCATCATAATACTTGCCATCACTCCCGCCCTTGCTACACAGGCAGACTCCCTGCTCAAATGCTCGGCAAATTACTTTGGCAAAGATGCAGAGCTCAAATTCAGCTTTCAAATGCTAACCAGAATCACAAGCACCGGCGAAGAAATGCAAAGAAGCGGAACACTCATCACATCAACAAAAAATCGCTTCGCTCTCACAATGCCGGATATGCAAATAATGAGCGATGGCGTAAACCTGTGGCAACACAACACCCCGCAAAAACAAGTGCTTATAAAACTCATCTCTGATTTGGAAAATAAATTGCAACCCAGCGAAATACTTTTCAGGTACCTTGGCACAAAAGCTATCAGCGCAAAAAAAGAAGTCTGGAAAAATAAAAGCGTCCACGCATTGAGCCTGAATCCGGACAAATACAAAGACCAGTTCAAATCAATGGAAGTCTGGCTCAATCAAAATGATTGCTCTCCGGTTCGCTTGCACACAATAGATAACTTTGGCAACGACACCTGGTATTCAATTGAAAATTTGACCAAAGAAAAATTTTCGGAAAAAGATTTTAAATTCAAAGCGCCGCCAGGCACAGATGAAATTGACATGAGGTGAAAATGGATTGGTTAAAAAATAACGCATATCCCGGACGCGGCATAATAATGGGCCTTGGCCCAAACAGCGAGCGTGTTCAAATCTATTGGATTATGGGCAGGAGCGAAAACAGCAAAAACAGAATCTTCGTAAAAAATGAAGACGGATCCGTAAGCACAAAAGCATTCGACGAAAAAAAAGTCACCGACCCAAGCTTGATAATATATACACCTTTCAGATGCCTTAACAACACATATATAATCAGCAACGGAGACCAAACAGATACCATAGCGCAATTTTTGCAAAACGGAAAATCCGCAGAAGAAGCCCTCAAAACAAGAACCTACGAACCCGATGCTCCCAACTACACACCAAGAATATCGGGCATCTTTTATCCGGACAAATCTTATGCCCTTTCAATAATCAAAGCCACGCCAAAACGTGAATCGATTTTCATAGACAAAGAAGCCGGCACTCCAGGCACAGGCGAAATGCTCACAACCTACGAAGGCGACTCAGACCCATTGCAATCATTCATAGGCTTGCCACGCACAATGCCTATCAAAAACACAGCGCAGGAAAACTTGGACTTTTACTGGGAAATGCTAAATGCGAAATACAGAGTTTCGCTTTTGGTCAACTGGGAAAATTCCGTCATCATAAGGAATGCAAACGTATGAATATGCAGGAATCAATTGAGTATTTGAGCGAGATAGCTAAAAAAAGCGGTGCGGAGCAATTCGATATTTTAGCGGGCAGCCAGGATAGCAAGGGTATTTCCGTTTTCAACGGGGCTTTGCAGAATACTGAGATTTCAAACTCGTGCGGAATAGGAATTCGCATTTTCAAAAATCAAAAACCCGGCTATGCATCAACGGAAAAATTTTCAAAAGAGTCTCTATCGCAAGCTCTCTCCGATGCACTTTCCAACAGCGAATACACAAAACCCATAAACACAGAGTTGCCGGGATCCACTACTCTTGGCCCTGCCTTGCCGACCTACAACCCCAAGCTTGAAAGCGTGGATATAAATTGCTTGTTGGATACGTGTCTGGATATTGAAAAACGTGTTTTAGCGACAAGTGAAATAAAAAATGTTCCGGACTTGGGCGCAGAAATTTCATCTTCCACAACTTTTTTCGCAAACAGCAAGGGAGTTTTCTTTGAAGATAAAAGAAACAGTTTTGGCATAGGCGTTGGTGCTGTAGCGCAACGTGATAATATTGTGAAAATGGGCTGGTATAGCAAGGGCGGCAAAGATTTTGACAAAGTTTCCGCAGAGCAAATTGCAGGCGAGGTTATCACAAGGGCAAAGGAGCTGCTGTCGCCAAGGCCCATAAAGAGCGGTAAAATGCCGGTGATTCTGTCAAAAAGAATTTCCGCGAGCATATTATCCATATACTTATCGTCTTTTTACGCCGAAAATGCGCAAAAAGGTCTGTCAAGGCTTAAAGGTCATTTGGGTGAAAGAATAGCAAATGAAAAATTTTCCTTATCCAGCGAGCCTCTATTGCCGGATCTTCCGGGGTCAATACTTATGGATAGCGAAGGTATTCCTACAGCCGCATTGAAAGTAGTTGAAGATGGAGTTTTTAAGAGTTTTCTGTACAATTTGGAATCTGCTGCGGAAGAAAAAATTAAAAGCACGGGGCATGGCATGAGAGGCTTTTCCGGCAAAGCCGGGACAAGTTTTATGAACGCTGTTGTATCTTTTGGCTCAATGTCCAAAAAAGATACTTTGGCTCTGTTTCCCAAATGCCTGTTGATAAACCATTTGGAAGGAAGTTCCGGTTGCAACGAAGTGAGCGGTGAAATAAGCATAGGCGCGCAAGGTTTTTGGTGCGAAAACGGAGTGCCTGTCCATGCAGCGGATAATCTCACAATTTCGGCAAATTTCTTTGATTTGCTCAAAAATATAGTTGGAATTGGCAGTGAATACAACGATTCTTTTTCAAGCGTGAAAGTCCCAACTCTGGCAATAAGTGAAATGTCCGTATCGGCTTAAATTTCTAAATTAACTTTTAATGCAAGATAGTGTAATATTTGTAACTCAATACGATATATGGGCAGAATCTTTCAAGCGATGGGCGGAGAAAGACATGTCTCTGCTGACTATTGTTACAATTGCAACGGTTATAGTGCTGCTGGTAGCCGCAGTTGTGCTTTATGAGATCCTTCGCTCAAACAAAGTGCGGCGGGAGCTTCAGGAACTGGCTTGGAAAAAATTTGACTACAGCGCAAAACGTTTAAAGTTGAGTTCAATTAGCCTGGCTATTTTAAAAGAAGTTGCCGACATGGCAGATTTACAGGATCCCGATGCTATGCTAAAATCTCCGCAAGTACTTGAACATGCGCTTGAAAAATATTATAAACGCAAGAGGGTAGAGTCAATACCAGCCGAAAGACTTGATGAGATAAGAAATTTAAGAAAAACGCTCGGTTTTTTACCGATGTCCAGAGAGATGGCTTATACCTCAACTAGGCAATTTGATAACGGATGCGTGGTACAAATTACTGAGGATGGTATTATCATCAACAAGGGAACATGCCATGTTATAGGCTCTGATGAACTGAATTGGTATATCACTTGCCCGGATATTCCTGTGCGGGTTGGGACTATATTGCACCTGAATATGACCAGGCCCGGCGATGCGGAATACGCTTTCAGCACGCAGGTTCTGCGTGAATTGAAGGGAGAGCTCGTTTTGAGCCATGCAACTCAACTTAACCGTACCCAGCAAAGAAATTGGGTGCGCATAGATGTCAATATTCCGGTTGAAGTAACTCAGATCAGCAATGATGGCACCGGCGATATCTTCTTCGGAAAGATAATTGATTTGTCCGGCGGCGGTTGCGGCATTGCGCTTCCGATTAAGTTGCGCTCTGGAACATTTCTAAAATTGAACTTTGAACTTCCCGGCCATGGACTGGTGGAAAACCTGCAGGTAAAAGTTACAAGAGTAGCCGGGCCTTATAACAATGATGCTTCAAAAACGATTCACAGCGTGGCATTTTCGGGAGATGTTAATTCAATTCAAGAGCAGATAATACAGTATGTTTTTGAAAAGCAACGGCAAGATTCTCAGGCTAAGAATAGTTAAAATGGAATTTTCTATATTTACTCTGTGCGATTAAACAGTTTGATTTCAAGAATACGCGGTGAGAGCCAAACTATAGGCTTTGATATAGGCCATCGTTTGGCGAGAGTTGCCGTTGTCGGACATAAGCAGGGTGAAAAAGGTACTCTGTTGGCCTTAGAGCAAGATGTTGTTCCTGAAGGCGTTGTTGTTGATAATGAGATTCGCAATGTTTCGGTTTTAATGGATAAAGTTCATGCGTTGCTTTCCAGAGCCATGCCAGGAGGCTTGGATGGCGATTTTATCGTCTCAATAAATTGGACTTCTGGGATTTTGTGCGATAGAATACTGGTAAAACCCGTGCCTAAGGTCCCGGAAAACGAACTTATACTGCAAACAGCTCAGGGGAGGTCCCCTTTTGACGATGCCGGCAATGTTTTGGATTATTCCATTTTGGACCGTAGAGATGATGGTACGGAGGCCATGATAGTAGCTGCTAAAAAAGACGGTTTGATGTCATGGATAAATTTATTTCAGGCTTTGAACATAAAGCTTTCCGCTATAGATGTGGATGCATTTGTTTTAGGCAATGTATATGCGGCTTCAAAACTTCCTTCCGATTCCTCTACCGTGGGTTTACCTGTACCGGGTGATGAAGACGATGATTCTATTTTGCTTTTGAATTTGGGTTATAGCAAATCTTATGCCGCTTTTTTGCGAAATGGGTATTTTAACACAGCTCGTTCAATATTGGGTGGTTCGCTTCACGATTTGCAGGAACAGTTGTCCGGTCCTTTGGGTATTTCCCCGGAGAAGGGCGGAGATCTGCTTATGGGAAACAATCTCAAGGACGTTGACTTGGATGAATCTAAAATCAAATTCGCAACCGAGTTCGTTTTTGAAGAAATAGCTATGAAAGTTGATACTGCGCTTCGCTATTTCAGTTCTTCCGATAATTACAAGAAGCCGTCTAAAATAATAATTACCGGGGGTGGTTCTAATATAGTCGGTTTGGCTTCGTTTCTCGCAGACAGATTATCCTTGGATACAATACAGTTAAATCCTTTTAAAGCAGTGCAAATAGACAAAGAACGCTTCCGTGGAATAGATTGGAATGCGGCTGCCAGCACATACAATGTTGCTTTGGGTCTTGCCCTGAGGAGATTTTAATGGCAGCGTATAGAGAAGTTCAACTTATTGAAATTAATCTTTTGCCGAGTGAATTCAGGCAAGCCAAGATGGATTTATCCTGGCTTTCCGACATGCGCGTTATATGGTCAACATTCGGGCTTATTTTTGTGGTCTTGTTTTTGTCTGGCGTGTATTATTTTGTAAAGGAAACTACTCAGGAATTGCAGAGATCTGTTGAGCAAACCAAACAGGCTGTTGAAAGGGAAAGGCCATTGCTGGAAAAAATAAAGGAACTGGATGGAAAACTTGCCGGCATAAAGCAGAAGAGCGATGCATTGCGCTCAATACAGGTTAGCCGCAAGCGTTGGGTTCTTTTATTTGAAGATTTGTCCACAGCGCTTAAAGATACGCCGGGGACTTGGATAACCGGTATCACTCAGGAAGGCGACAAGCTGGATATAAGCGGACTGACATGGAACTTTGATGAAGTAGCGCTTTATATGCTTAAATTGGAGCAAAAAGAAAGCGTCACTGGAATTACATTGACAAACATAAGTATAACAAAAGTGAATAATGAAGATGCTTATAATTTTTCGCTCAAGGTTTCATTTAACAAGTCTTTAGGCATGGAAGACGGGATTCGCTAGGAGAGTTGTATGGCCAGTTCGAATTTTGACATAAAGGATAAGAAGAACATATATCTGGTAACAGTGGTTGTTGTTTGCTTGGGTTCCTGCTATTGGTTTTATGATTCTGTTTGGACTCAGTTCCAAAGCGAAAAATTAAGACTTGTGAATCAGCAAAAAGAGGCTCAGGCGGAATTGGACAAAATTAATTCGCAAAGGCCTCGCATTCCTATGCTGGAAGCCGATTTGGCAAGAGCGGAAATAGAATTTGAAAGGCTAAAAGAGATGTTTCCCGAAGAGGAAAAAGTTCCATATCGTTTGCAGGATTTGTATGCGGTTGTTAGAGCATCCGGAGTTAATATTCAGGCGTTTAAGCCGTCCGGTTCTGTGCCGCAAGAACATTTTGTTGAGAACAATTATTCCTTTAATGTAAATGCCGGCTATCACATGCTGGGAAAATTATTTGAAGAGATTGCTAATTTCAATTATCCTACAACAATAGAGAATTTGAAGTTGGTTCGCTACGGAGCTATAACTCAGGAAGTGAAAAAAGCAGAAGATCATGGGTGGGAGCCTGTAACTATGGGCGTTTCTTTTGATTTAACTACATTTACCTCGAGGAAGCAATGATTATGAGAAGTGCCTTTTTGAATTTTAATATTTTAGCGTTGGCATTGTTTATGGTGATGCCGGCTAGTTCGCAGAATTCTGGGGTAAATGATTTTTCAATTATGCCGCCACGCATATCAAGCATTACTGTGCAAAAGAGTTCGGAATGGGAAGGGCTTTTAATCGCTTTTGATTTTCAGCTTCCAAAAGATGTTGTTCCGGTGATCACTGATACCACGGTTGAATTGGTGGTTCATAGCGGTCCGGATTATTCCAGCGTGTTTCAAACTGCGAAAAGTTCATTTGCAAGAGGCCTCGCTTGGAGTGATGGCGTATTATATGTATATTTGCATCGCGGCAAAAAACCTACGGTTATGGTAATGAAAAACAGGTTGCTTTTGCAAGATGAAATTTCTCCGGGCAAACTGGAAAGCTGGCAGGCTACACCAACAAGTTTAAAAAGCTCAATTTACTATTTGCCCAGTTATGAGCCTTTGGCTGAGAGAGTTATTGATTTTGCCAATCGTTTTGAGAAAAAGCATTTAACAGACCCTAATATCCAACAAACAATACAGGTTAAAAGGCAAGACGCATCTTATTTGGTAACCGAAGAGATAGCTTCTCTTTTTCCGACTCCTCATGACGGCAAGCCTTTGGAAGCCTTGGAATTTGGCGATCGTTTAAAAGTTTTGGACAGAGTTCCTCCGTTTTATAAAGTGCGTTATAATAACAGGGATGGTTATATATACCAGAGAGACGTTGTTCAAGAAGCGGAACTTACAACCGCTCAAAAAGACAAGCTCCGCCGTTTAGGCAAAGAGACACCCGGTGGTGTGGATAGCGTTGCCGCAAAGTTTGGCTGGAGAGACAGCGATAAGATAATTTACAGCTCTTATGGCTATAGAGACCCATTTGTAGAAGTGAGGGGTTTTGACAGCGCAGGTATTAATATTGATAATCTGGTTTTAGTCGGCGTTATTTTTGAAAATGAAATGCCCATGGCTCTTTTTGCCGATAATAAGGTTAAAGGGCAGTCATATACGCTTTTTGAAGGAGATACGGTTAAAAATGGCAAGGTTCTTAAAATATCAAAAGGCGATGTATTATTTCTGTTGCAAGAATATGGCGTAAGCCGCCGTCATAAGGTGACTTTGCCCGAAAAAACCGGGGTATCGTTGATTGAAAAAACCGGGGGAAATAAAAAATGAAAAGGAGCTCAATGAGAAAAAATTTCGTTGCAGTAGTTCAACTGCTAGTGTTGTCTCTGACAATATCCTCTTTTGCCGCCATCCAGGGCAGTAGCAAAAGGTATGACATATCTTGGGTGGATGCGGATTTCCAGTCTGTTTTCCATGCGATATCCGAGCGTGCCGGTCACGATATATTGCTGGCTCCCGATGTTCAGGGCAGGCTTTCGATGAAGGCTACGCAAAAGACTTGGATGGAAATAATGGACATCGTATGCGGTTTGCACGATTTGACATGGATTGTTGAAGGCAGTTACATAAGCGTTCAGAGAACCGCCACTTACCAGCAGAAGCAAATAATGGAATCCGAAAAACGTGAGCAAAGAGATATGGTTGCGCCGCTTTTAAGGCGCAGTTTCCAAATAAGGCATGCTTCTGCGATTGAAATGGCTGCGGTTTTAGAGACCATCAGATCAAATCGCGGAAAAATTTCCGTTATAGAGCGCAACAATGCGATAATAGTTTATGATACCGAAACCCGTTTGGAACAAATGCAAAATACGTTGAATGAATTGGATATTGAAACTTTGCAAATAGCTATTACTGCAAAATTAGTTGTTGTTGACAGCCGCCTTACAAGCTCCTTGGGAGTTGACTGGACAAACACAAGAATTGGCGGCGCAAATTCAAGAGTTAATGCGGAATTTTCAAATGTACCGAGTCAAGGCGGCATGAGTAGCATGACCGGTACTGGTTCGGAAGCGGCAAGTGTAGTTACGCCTACTACCGCTTTGACGGTTAACGCATTTGACAAGAATATGCAAGCTACAATCGCAAATATTTTGAGCGATTCTCGTTCTGAAATTTTGGCAAGCCCGCAGATTTCAACTTTGGATCACACGGAAGCAACTATTTTCATGGGAGACCAGATTTCCATGAGAGTTATAGATGCTAGCGGACAATCAGCTTTGCAGTTGGTGGAAAGCGGCATAAAGTTAACCGTAACACCGCACGTTGCCGGAGACAACAGAATTTTGCTGGAATTGCATCCGGAAAATAACAGCTACAGCTATGATGATAAAGGTCAGGTTGTGATCAGCAAGCAGGAGGCTCAAACCAAGGTTGTTGTTTCAGATGGAGAAACTGTTGTTATAGGTGGTTTAACCAAAAATGACGAGATGGAAACAGAAACCGGCATTCCGCTGTTAAAAGACATTCCGATTTTGGGATATTTATTCAAACATACAAAGAAAGAAGTTACCAAGAAAGATTTGATTATATTTGTAACGCCGCGCATAATGCGCAATTATTTAGCTGATGCTCCGGAAACTATGACTGCGCCTGCTGCCAGCAGAGCCGTTCCAGAGGCAAGCTATGAAGACGACGGCTGGTAATGATACTTGGCTTCATTTATCTAATTATGCCGTTCTTGATGGCCTTTCCGGCCGCAGTAGCATTTGTTAAATGGAGAAGCACATCGTTCAAAGATAAGCAGTTAGCTTTGGAGTTCATCGGATTTCTTGCATTTTTTGTTTTTAATTTCTTTTTTGCGTATCAATATTCGTTTTCATCCGGAACTTACAGTTATACCGCAAAACTTATAGATCCGTTTTTTTACCTGTTTTTAATACAAAAAGATTTATCTTATGCCATTAACAAAAAAAATCAAAGAAGTCTTTTTATCTTGCTGGCGGTAAATGTATTGTTTCAGTCTTTTGTATATAATTTTGGTGCGAAGGTTTATGGTGCGGAGCTGTTGGAATTATTTGCCATGCTGTTTTCCATTTATGTTGCGTTTCGCATTGGCGAAGAATATCATAAGGCGGCTTATATTCCCAAGATGTCAAGGTATTTGCTCATTGCGCTTGCAATAATGACTCTTCTCTCCGATGCTTATGTATTCAGATTTTTCTTCATAATCGCCATATTCTATGTAAGTTTGGAAAAAAGGTATCAGGAACTCAACGCCACGCAAATGGAAACCAAGAATCTTCTCACAGAGCAATCCGGTTTTAAAAATATGATGCGTGAAATCTCCAACTCAATTAAGGATTTTTCAAATAAAAAAGATGCGGCTAATTCTTATTTAGACAGTTTGTGCCGTTTTTTGTCTGCAAAAGGCGCAGCTATTTATGAATGGGAGAACAGTAAAAATTATTTCACATGCATAGCGGCTTCCGGCCTGTACTTTCCGCTTGGCATAGGTAGCGAAAAATTATTTACCAGAATGGATTTGCTTAGAGAAATGGCTTTTAAGCAACATATAAAAGACAGCCGATCCATGATATGGAAATGCGGGCATAATAGCGGAGCAGGGGCGTTTTTTAATCACGTTTCCGATGATATGGATGAACTCTTTGGGAATTTATCCCAGGAGATACATTCAATAATACTCATTCCGCTTTTGCAGGAATCGGAACTTTTAGGGGTTCTTGTTTTGCAGAACAAAATTGGCAGCGATTATTTGAGCGAAGCGGATTTTAACATGGCTAAAAGCTTTTCCAATTTTGCTGCTATAATTTTGAGCACAAGCCGCATAGCGGAGCAGAAGAATGAGAATTTAAGAATGTCTATGGAACTTATTTCCGGCAATGTAATTCAGACGTCTCTGTTTTCCAGGATTACTCCGGAAGTTCCGGGCATTGATATTTCTTTCTTAATGATTCCGGCAAAGGAAATAGGCGGAGATTATTATGATTTCTTTGAGAAAGACGGCAAGCTTGCCGTAGTTATAGGCGATGTCAGCGGCAAAGGTGTTTCTGCGGGTATTTTGGTTGCCATTATGCAAACGTACTTGCAAAACCGTTACCAATACGAAGGGGATTTGAAAAAATTGATGCTCGGTTTAAATAATTACTTGTCTCGCAAGATAGAAATGGGGATGTTTGTGACCTTGCTGTTTTTTGAGTGGGATTCCAAGCAAAATAAACTGCGCTATATAAGTTGCGGACATGAGCATATTTTGCATTACCAAGCCAAAAAGAAGACTATTAATCGCATTCGTTCCGGTGGTTTAGCTCTTATGATGGACAGCGATTTGGAGCCGTATATAAACGATTGCGAACTTGAGGTGGAGAAGGGTGATTCCATAATTTTATATACGGATGGTGTGACCGAAACATTCAATTCCGACAAGGAAATCTTTGGCTTGGACAGGCTTGTGAAATTTTTTGAGAAAGTTCCTATTAACAAGACTGTTGTGGAAAAGCAACTTCCTCAAACCCTTGCGGATTGGCGTGGCGATGCTATGCAGACGGATGATATCACCTGTGTGTTGATGCAGTTCTAAATGATCACATTAAATGCGATTTTTCTATATTGTATGAATTCATAAAGGAGATTCAAAATGACCATGGTTACTGTACAGCTTAAAGCGATGGCTATGCATCTTGAGGGTGAGGCTTTAGTGAAATTTCTTGCCGATAGAGGGATATATGTAACAGATCCAAAAGATGCAGTACTGTATCGTTGCCAAAATGATGAAGTTTCGCATGAAGAAGCTGTGGAGTTTTGTAAAAAAAATCAAATAGAGTTTGTTATCGCCACCTGATGTGATATTCCAACCCGGTAGCAATATAAACATCTGTTGTGGAGCTGCCGATTCCCTTTTGAACCGTTGCGGTACGTGTTATGCCTGTGCGTAAATTAAGCGCGTAGTTTTTGAAAAATGCCGTTCTAAGACCTATGTTTAAGCCTACATTGCGATAATAAGGCTCAAATTCAAAACGTTCTCTATATTCTTGCGAAGCGGTGGTTTCGCCGTCTTTAAGCGATATGTTTTCCGTGAGAATGCTGAACATAAAACTTGCCGAGACATAAGGCTCTATCTCAATTTTCGGATGCGGCGTAAAAACTTGCATAAATATAAGCGAAAGCAATAATTCATAACGATTAAAAGTCCATTCGTCAAGCTCGTGGTAAGTTGCGCTGCTGTCTGTTTTTGCTCTGTGGCTGGAACGATGAATTTCAAATTCCATGCCTATAAAATCGTACACGGAACCGCCTATATATGCGCCGAAAAACGGAGACGAATCCTCAAGATAGCTCCATGCGCTTGTCGAGTCTCCGGTTGGGTATTTGTAGTTTATGATTTTTGAATCCAGCTTGCGTTTATACCAGGACTTTGGAGTTAAAAAAGGAATGTACGCTTTGTTTTGTCCGGCCAGAACACCAAACCAAAGATCATGCATAGGCTGCTGCGCATAATATTTATCCGGCTCCTTTTGCTTTGCCGCACGCTCGGAATCGCTCAGCCTTATTTGCGGTTTGCCGCCGAACCAGTCGCTTGCAATTTTACGGGCTATTTTTGCGGAGTCCGTGCTCAAAGGAAAAACCGCTATTTTCTTGGGTTCTGTACTTGTTTCATCAAAAAGCAAAAACCATATTTGATTATCTTTGATTGTGTTGAACAACACATTTTTATCCTTTAGAGATTGCAGTCTTTCCATGACATGCGGATGGCGAGGCTTTAAATGCTCGGCCTCCAAACCGGAAGACACATTTGTGTTCAGCCATTTTGCATATAAGGAAATTGTTGTGTCGCGTTCCCAGTCTCCCGCTACATAGCAGCTAGGATTACCTATTTTTTCATTTTCAAAGCGAAGCGCAAAACAAAAATCCGCAGGAGAAACATAAGGCTTGCCGTAATTCCAAAGCAAAAATTCTCCATCTTTCCAAACGGTTGGCTCGGCATACGAGTTGAGAGCCAAAAAAATAACGGCTAATTTTACAGTATTTTTAAGCATTCCGCTACCACCGCTTTTGTTACGTTTATAAAGAAATCTTTGTCTATGGAATCATTTTTTATAGTCTTTTGCGTTTCTACTATGCCGCTTCTCAACGGGAGTTGTTTTTTATTGTCCCAAAGTGTGAAGGTGGCAATTATCGAGAGGTTTTTGAATTTCTTCTTTTGTGCAAATTCAACATTTGCTTTTGTATAGTCATAAAAATTTTCAGCATCCAAGTCGCCGCCAATTGTGTATTCGTGAATTATAAAGAGGTAATTAGGAACAACGCCGTTATTCGCCGCTATTTCCACGCCCTGTTCGGGGAATTTTGTCTTTATAAAAACCGTATTGTCCATTTTCAAAGTTTCTCTTAAAAAATGATCCTTTTTAGAGACAGTGGAAATACTCCAGTTTTTTTTCAATTCATTCGAAATAAGCGAATCGGTAAGCGTTTCAAGTTGGGCGTAAATGGAATCTCCGTGGATGTTCAGTTTTTGCGCAAACCAGTCCGCACGAGTCAGCATAAAGCCTTCGCCAAGTTCAACATAGCCAATGCTTTCGTTTTTTGCCGGCACTCCGTTGTACAGCTTATGCGAATTGGTAAAATTTGAGGCGCAAGATAATAGAAACACCGATATTAATGCCAAGTACATTATACCCCCCATTCGTTGCGGTATTTTTCAATGCTTTCTTTGTATTCTTCCGGGGCAAATTTCAACACATCATCTATGGAGGCTATGGAATACGCTTCTATATTGTATTTATCTTTTACCTGTTGCAATGCGCTTTTGCCGTCTCCGAGCTTTTCTTTTCTATCCATCGCAACTATTAAACCTGTGACTTTTGCGTTAGGAATTTCAGACATTATTCGCATGGTCTCTTCTATGGAAGTGCCTGCGGTAATTACATCTTCTATTATCACGACTCGTTTTTTTTCCTGATATGTGTCGCCTACCAGAATTCCGCCTTCGCCGTGATCTTTTATCTCTTTACGGTTATATGTGAAACTTGTTTCTATGCCGTATTCTCTGTGCAGGGCAGCGGTCGTTGCTGCGCAAAGCGGAATGCCTTTGTATGCGGGCCCAAAGAGGTTATCGGCTTTATTTGCAAAATATTCTTTGAAAACTTTTGCATAACAATTAGCCAAAAGCGAAATTCCCTCGCCGTTGCAAACAGTTCCCATATTCACGAAATAAGGACTGACCCGACCGCTCTTTGTGATAAAACTGCCGAATTTCAGTGCGCCGCATTTCGCCAAAAACGAAATGAATTCATTTTCGTTTGTTGACATCGTCATCGGCGGGCTTCTCCTTCCAGAGTTCTTTGACCGGGTCGTAATCATCAGCCTTTTTTTGCCATTCTTCTACCCAGCACCAGTGCTTGCCGTTTACGGTTTTATTGTGCGAGTCGCGTTTAGCTTTATTGGATAAAACCATGTTGTACACCAAACATATACCGAGAAGGATCAGCACGGCTTTAATGTTCTTTCTGGAACCAAGCCACGCCGCCAAAAGCAGCATAAGCCCGGCTATTATGCCGAAGTTATAATGAATGGAATAAAACTCTTTAAGAATGTCTACCATTATGGATTCCTCATCTTATTTTTTTCAACGGATATTGTATAATAGTTGGGTTTTGCGGTAGCGTCATTATCAAAAACTATCAGGTAAAAAAAGTATTCCGGCTTTGGATCAAGAAGAATGTTTGTGCCAACATTGTATTTAAATTTATTGTTGGCACCTTTTACTATGGAAAATTCAGTCTCTGTTGCGTGAGTTGGCCCTTTTATTTCAAGAGTTAAATTCTCGCGTACATTGCTTACTGTTATTGATAATGTGTCTGCGGCTTGCAGGTTGAGTTTGTAATGATCTACCATATCGTAAGAGCTGGATCCATACCTATGGTCTAAAACTCCCGCAAAAACAACAGTGTCAATGGCTTTTGCCGTGTCTAGCTTTACTATGCTGGCGGTTGCTATGTCATCGTTGGGTTCTTCGTCTAGCATTTGGTGGGTTAAATATACAATAGATGCTCTTTCCAAGGTTAATCCGTCACTGTTTTTGATGTTTGAGAATGCAATGGAATCAAGCTGATTTGGCTTAAAATATGGGGCTCCGCCTGGTGTAGTTCCGTAAGTACCTATTAATTTTATTACATTTGAATTATTGGGTGTGTTTACTATGTTTTCAATTCCCAACTTGTCTATATCTACTATTGTGGAATTGAATCTTGCCACAAGGGTATCATAAGGGGATATTCTATTTACTCCGGAATTTTCCAGCTTTGGGGTTACGCCACCGTCTTGTGAGCCGCATGCGAAAAGGATAGCAGATGCTGCAATAACCGCGAAAAGTTTTGTTATGTTCATAAAAAATAATATAGTAAATTTTGTATATTATACCCAAGGATGGATTACTCAGTTAGATTTAAAAAGGTATTGTTCATAGCCAAGAAAGAAGCCGAAGCTACTAGAAGCGACTATGTAGGCTCTGAGCATATTCTTATGGCTTTGCTCAGCGAAGGCAATGGGGTGGCGGTCAAGGCTCTTGAAAAAGAAGCTGTGGATTTGGCAGCCTTGCACAGCAGAATCGCAAAATTTATAACCGGAAATGGCCCGGAATCACAGCAGCAGCATGTAAAAAGCACCGAACAGCAAGTGGGGCTGGGCTTTAGCCCCCAGGCAAAGGCCCTTTTGGAAAACACGGTAATGGAAGCCGGAATCATGGGTAGTCGCTGTGTTGGCACCGAACATTTGCTGCTTGCTATCTTAAACCCTAAAAATGACTCCTTCCCCAAAGACATCCTGAATGCCATGGGTGTAGGGTACGACAAAATTCGGCAAGAAGTTCAGAGCATAATAGATGAAGAGAATGAATTCCCGGAAGTCTCAAGCGAATTCGGCGGCACAAGCCAGAGCAAGCAGCGCAAAACAAAAACGCCAATGCTGGACTCATGCAGCATGGACCTTACGGAAATGGCTCGCATGGGCAAGTTGGAACCGATTATCGGCAGGCAAAAGGAAGTGGACAGGCTCATTCAAATTCTCTCCCGCAAAAAAAAGAACAATCCGGTTTTGGTTGGCGAGCCCGGCGTTGGAAAAACAGCAGTTGTGGAAGGCTTGGCTCAAAAAATAGCATCAGGCGAAGTCCCGGAAATTCTGGATGGCAAAAGAGTTGTGGCTTTGGATATGACCAGCCTTGTGGCCGGCACAAAATACAGAGGCCAGTTTGAAGAGAGAATTATTACGCTTTTAAGTGAGTTGCGCAAAAATAAAAACATAATCATGTTTATGGACGAGTTGCACACAATAATAGGTGCAGGCGGCGGCGAAGGCGGCTTAGATGCTTCCAATGTGATGAAACCTGCGCTTTCCAGGGGAGAAATCCAGTGCATTGGAGCTACCACTTACAAGGAATTTCGCAAATATGTGGAAAAAGACGCTGCGCTTGAGAGGCGTTTTCAGAGCATGTCCATAGAGCCGCCAACGGTGGCAGATACTATTGAAATTTTGCGTGGGCTTGCTCCAAAATATGAAGCTCATCACAAGGTTGTTTATGTTGAGAGTGCGCTTCAAGCGGCGGCAAATCTTTCCGAGCGCTATTTGAGCGAACGGCACTTGCCCGATAAAGCCATAGACCTTATGGATGAGGCCGGTGCACAAACTCGCATAATGAATTTAACTCCGCCACCGGAGCTTTATGAGAAAGAGCGTGAATTGAAGAATGTTGCTGCGGAAAAAAGAAAAGCAGTAGAAGAACAGAATTATGTGCAAGCCGGCATTCTCAGGGATAAGGAAAAAGTTATCTCTGAGGAGATTGGAAAAATAAAGCATGTGTGGACTTCATCTAAAAAGCAGGAGCCTGTGGTTGTGGATAGCGACATGATGCGTGAAGTTATCAGCAAAATAACCGGAATTCCTGTTAGCCGCATAGATGCGAATGAGAGCAAAAAACTTTTGAATTTGGAAGTGGAATTAAAGGAGCGGATTGTTGGTCAAGACGAAGCGGTTACTGCGCTTTCAAAGGCCATTCGTCGCACTCGCACGGGGCTTAGGAACACAAAGCGTCCGGCTTCTTTCCTGTTCCTCGGACCAACGGGAGTTGGAAAAACCGAGCTTGCAAAGGCGCTTGGCACTCAGCTTTTCGGTTCGGAAGATGCCATTATCCGTGTTGATATGAGCGAGTATATGGAAAAATATGCCGTAAGCCGTTTTGTGGGTTCTCCGCCTGGTTATGTTGGCTATGAAGATGGCGGCCAGTTGGTTGAAAAAATTCGCCGCAAGCCGCATTGTGTTTTGCTTTTGGACGAAATTGAAAAAGCTCACCCAGATGTTTTGAACATTCTTTTGCAGATTTTAGATGATGGTCGTTTAACGGATAGCACCGGGCGCACAATTAGTTTTAAGGATACTGTTATAGTTATGACTTCCAATGCCGGCACAAAGGAGATCTCGCACAAAGGTGGAATGGGATTCAGCCCAAAGGCTGAGACTGCCGATGACGAGCGTATTTCTTCTTCCGTTAAAGATGCATCCAAACGTGTTTTCACGCCGGAATTTTTGAACCGCATAGATGAGCAAATTGTGTTCCATTGCCTTAACAAAGAAACTTTGCTTTCCATTGTGGATATTCATCTCAAAGATTTGCAAAAAGATTTAACAGAAAAGAAAATCACTTTGGAACTCGACAAGGCTGCAAAGGAGCTCATAGTAAACGATGGCTACGACTCTTCTTTAGGAGCAAGGCCCTTGCGCAGGAGCATTCAAAAGTTGCTTGAAGACGAGCTTGCGAATCGCTTTTTGCTTGGCGAGGTTGCAGAAAATTCGCTTGTGAAAATAGGGGTTAATGAAGGTAAACTTTTGTTTGCGGTTGGGTAATGCTATCCATCGCTCCCATGCTGGAACTCACAGACCGGCATTTTAGATATTTTGCCAGACTTTTGACAAAGCGCACATTGCTTTATACGGAAATGGTGACTACTGGCGCTATTTTGCACAACAAGCCCGAGAAATTTTTGGAATACAACGATGTTGAACATCCCGTAGCGTTGCAGTTAGCCGGTTGCAGCCCAAAAGACTTGGCGCAGTGCGCAAAGATAGGCGAGGATTTTGGCTACGATGAGATAAATTTGAATTGCGGTTGCCCCAGCGAGAGAGTTCAGAGCGGTTCTTTTGGCGCATGTTTGATGAGAGAATCGGAATTGGTTGCGGAGTGCGTTGCGGCAATGCAAAGCGCAGTGAAGATTCCGGTTAGCGTTAAAACGAGAATCGGGGTTGATAACGATGATTCGTGGGAGTTTTTTTTGAATTTTGTGGAGAAAATCGATTGCAAATATTTTGTAATTCACGCTCGCAAAGCATGGCTTAAAGGGCTTTCGCCAAAGGAGAATCGCACAATTCCGTCGCTGAGCTATGAGACTGTTTTTAAATTGAAGGAAGCGCATCCTGACTGGAAAATTGTTTTGAATGGGGGAGTTAGAAATTTGGATGAGGCGAAGGTTATTTTGCAAAAGGCAGACGGCGTTATGATTGGCAGGGCAGCTTGTGAAACGCCTTGGATTTTGGCCGATGCCGATTCTGAGATATATGGTGAAAAGCCGGATGTGAAAAATCGTGATGAAGTTTATGAAAGTTTTTTGCCTTACGCCAAATTGCAGATTGAAAAAGGCGTTCCTCCGAGTTTTCTGCGCAAGCCGCTTATGGGATTATTTCATGGGATGCCGGGGGCAAAGAAGTATAGGGAGTCTATCTCCACTCTTTCTTTTCATTGACAAAAACAATGTCGCTTAGAGCATTTGCCAAATTTTGGCAACCTTCGCCATTCAGTGCGCAAGTTTCAATGACTGTCTGTTTGTGCTTTGCAAAATCTTTTTTTGCTTTTGAAATATCCAGATCTGTTTTGTTCAGCGCAACTACGAATTTTTTTTCGAGTAATTTTGGGTGAAATGCTTCTAGCTCTTTTTTCAATAGGCAAAAAGTTTCCCAGGCTTTTGATTCAAAACCGTCTATCACAAAGAGCAGAGCTCTGGTTCTCTCAATGTGCTTCAAAAATCTGTGCCCCAAGCCTTTGCCTTCGCTTGCTCCTTCAATAAGGCCGGGAATATCTGCGACAACAAAGCTTCTGCCTTTGTTCTGCACAATGCCAAGCACAGGTTCAAGTGTTGTGAAAGGGTAGTCTGCTACCTTTGGCTTTGCGCTTGAAATTTTGCGCACAAGCGAAGATTTACCCGCATTTGGAAAACCAACCAAACCAACATCTGCCATGAGTTTTAGCTCAAGATTCAAAATCCTCTTTTCGCCGGGCTTGCCGCTTGAGTGCTGCCTTGGCGCACGATTCGTAGCACTTGCAAAACGTGAATTCCCAAGCCCGCCTTCGCCGCCTTGCGCTGCCATCCATGCAGAACCGCCTTCCGTTAAATCCGTTAAAATCCTGCCTTCTGAGTCTCTGACTATTGTTCCTCTTGGCACATCAACATAAATGTCTTTTCCGCTGCGCCCTGTGCGATTAGCCACCTCGCCGGTTGCTCCGGCTTCTGCGGCGTATTTATAGGCATTGCCCATATCCAAAAGAGTTGTGTATTGCTCATTGGCTCGCAAATAAACGCTGCCGCCGTCCCCGCCATCACCGCCGTCCGGCCCTCCGAGCGGCACGTGCTTTTCTCTGCGAAAACTGCAAATTCCATTGCCGCCCTTGCCGGAAATAACCTCAATTGATTTTTCGTCTAAAAACATTCCGGTGATTTTTCCACAAATTTTCCCTGCTGAACGGAAATCAACCCTACGCTCTCATTTGCGCCGCTTTCCGAGAAAAGGATTTTGCCGTAAACGCCATCGTATTCCTTTTTTTGCAAAATAGCTGTGGGTAGATATGTTGATTCCAATGCGGCATTCACAATGCGAATAGCGTCGTAGCTTAAACCGGCAACCTTATTTTCATCAGGATCTTTTTGCCATTTGTTTCTGAATTTTTCTGCAAATGCTTTAAATGTAGAATCTCCGTCTGTAAAAAATGCAGCACTGAAAGCAGAACCCTCTGCTTGATTTTTTGCGTTTTGCAGAAACTCCCTGCCATGCCAACCGGAAGAACCTAGCAAATTGTTAACTCTCAGTTTGTTAAAAGCTACTTGAGATGCCATTGAGCCGGCATCTGCGGGGTTTGTGCTCGGAATAAATATTGCGGGGAACATAAGAGTAGAATCTGCTAACCAGGAATCTCTTTTGGCAAGAGCAGAAACATTGCTGTTGCCACTGCGCATATTTCTTCGGCGAGTGTCCAGCGTTAATACGCGATTTCTCAAAAGCTTGAACTCGTTTTGATAATCCGGCTGTCCTTCAGCATAATTTTGCGTGGCTAAAATTATTCCGCCCTTGCGCTGAACCGCACGGTTAAATTCATCTGCCATCAGAGAACCGTAATCTCCATAAGGTGCCATTATCGCAAATTCATTTATCTGCAGGCAGTTCATCGCATATTCCGCTATGGAAGACGCAAGTCTTTTGGAACTCACATTCAATTGAAAAATATTTTTTCCCATTTCCGCAATGCCGTCATCGGTGGCTGTGGGAGTTATCAGAGGTATATGCGGCGTTTTTTCGCTCATCCAAGCGGCAACCGTGGCTGCGCTTGCCGAGAGCAAGGGGCCTATAACCGCTACAACGGAATCTTGAGCTATGGCTTCCTTTATTTTTACAAGCGCAGTGGCTGGGTCTGCACGGTCATTTACAATTTGCAACCGAGCTTTGTGTTTCAATGTGTCTGTATAGAGCAAAATTCCCTGTACCATATAATTGCCAAGTTCGGCATAAGAACCGGAAAGCGGTGCCAATACCAAAATTACCGGCCTGCCTGCGGATTTGCCTTCCAGAGTGGCTTTAAGCGCATCAACTCTCTCCGCTAGAGTCGGATTGTTCAGCTTCGCTTTATCGTACCAGTAAGTAGCAGCTTTATAACGGTTTTCCGTATGCATTTTTTTCCCGAGAGTTAGCTGTGCAAGCCCTCGAGTTTGTTTTTCATCAAATCCTTTTTCCAGCAGGCTTTGCAATTCGCTTGCGGATAGTATATCTGCCGCGAAAATTTGCGAGAGCAAGTCACGAGCACGAGCTTTTGATACGGGATTTTTTGTGTAGGCCAAAACTCTGCGGAGTGTTTCTGCTCCAAAATAAGGGTCTTTATCTAAAACAGCTATAATTGCCATGGAGGTTTCCACACGTGCACGGTATTGGCTTTTTGTGAAAAAATCTAAGAATTGTGCGGCATATCGGCGTGCGATGTCCAGTTTGCCCAAGCGTATGCAGTTTTCAATGTAAAGCACAACAATTTTTTCCTGCTCTCCAGTTCTCCAGCGATTTTTTATTAAAGCCTCCAGTCCTGGGTTTGCGCCGACAAAGTCATCTGCTTGAATTTTTTTCAACACATCATTATAGCTTGGGGCAGCAAAGCTAAAGGCAAACAATAATAACGATGGTAGTATAAAACGCATTTGCATGCTAATTTAGAAAAATTTCTATCTTACTTTAAACGGGTGGCGGGTTGCCGCTGTGCTTGCACAGAGGAAAGTCCGGGCATCATAGAGCAAAGTGCCGGCTAACGGCCGGAATCGGTAACGGTATGGATAGCGCAACAGAAAACAAACCGCCGGCGTAAATCGGTAAGGGTGAAACGGTGAGGTAAGAGCTCACCGCGCTTTTGGTAACAGAGGCGGCAGTGCAAGCCCCACTTGATGCAAGACCAAACAGAAATGCATGCGTTGCTCGCGCGCCGCTCTGCGGCATTTCGGGTAGGTCGCTGGAAATCATCGGTAACGGTGGTTCAAGAGAAATGGCAATCACGCTTAAATGCGAACAGAACCCGGCTTACAGCCACCCGTTTTTGAACAGAATGGACCAAAATTTTAGGAATTGACTGGATGAGATTTATATTTTTAGCTGCTGCTTTTCTTTTTGCTTGCTCTATTGAAGATCCGAGCATTACGGAATTGGATTTGCAAAGAATACGCCTTAGCGGAGATGCTCCTTTTGAAGCTTATTTTGAGAACCCCGAACCTTATACTTATGCAGACAGGCAAGTGAGTTTCTTATATGCAATGGAAAATGGCGATACAATGAAAATTTCAGTTTGCGAATTTGAAACCGCAACGTTAGCCAAGGCATTTTTTTACAGTTCAGACAATGTAGAAGAAAAAACAGAACTTTTAATGGGAGACGACAGAAGAAGATTTATAAGGCATGGCAGGAGGCTTTTTATTTTTTCGTATAAATTTTCAATATCGGAAAATTCTTCCATTCTGGATTCTATAATTCAATTCACAAGAAGATTTCCTGCCGCAGATACCAGTGCGAGCGCAGGCTTTCATAAATTCAGCTTAAAGAATAGCCGTGCGGATGAAGATGTTTCCGTACAGCGAGATTATTTTCTCGGCGTTCCGGCTCCTTTCAGCATGCTTGTTCGCCGCTACAGGAATGCAAATTTTAATTGGGCTTGTTCTTACAGTGCCGGTGCTGTTTCCGAAAAGGATTGGGCTGGCTACGTAACAGAATGGCAACACAATGTTTACGGCTCGGATAGCTCTGCTCTTGTGACCAGGCTCTCCAATGGAACTGTGATCGCTGTTTATGGAGATTTGAATAAATCCGAAATGCATAGGGTTTACAGAGAATGCATGAGGCTCGTTAAGTAATATGTCTGCTGCTTATTTTATATCCGATGCGCATTTGGGAGTTTCGCCTGCAGGCTCTGTGCCACAGCGTGAAGATCATTTAATCGCATTTTTAAAAGAGCTTGAGGGTAAGGCTTCGCACCTGTTTATAGTCGGTGATTTGTTTGAGTTTTGGTATGAATATAATTTTTATGCACCCTCAAAATATTTTCGCCTTTTAAGAGCTTTGGCAGACTTAAAAGACAAAGGTTGCGAAGTTAAACTGGTAAGGGGAAATCACGATTTTGCCATTGGTTGTTTTTTCAAGCGTGAGCTTGGGATAGAGACCTGTTCGCATTTTATCGCTGAACTTCACGGCAGAAGGGTTTATGTTTGCCACGGCGATGGTTTAGCTAGAGGTGATAGCTCTTACAGATTTTTCAGAAAAGTTTTGGATTTAAAGCTTAACAGATTTCTTTTCAAATGGATTCACCCGGATATCGGGATGCGCATAGCCTTTTCAGTCGGTTCAAACAGCCGGGATTTTAACAAAAAGCGCATAGTGCCGGAAGAGGAATATTTGGAAAATGTGCGTAAAATCATGCGAAAACACGGCTGCGATACCTTTGTGCACGGGCATAATCATACGGGAGGGCTGTGGAAAGTGCCTGAGGGGGTGGTTATAAATTGCGGTCAGTGGCTTTTTGAGGAGAATTTTTCTTTTATCTCGGAAAAAAATTGCTATTTTTACCCTTCCCATTCCGCTGAGCCAAGCTCTGCCAGTTGAATGGATTAACCAAAGAGCTTCCTTACGAGGTATAACATGGCCTATAGAGGTCCCAAAGCAAAAGTTGCCAGATCGCTTGATTTGGCTGTTACTCCAAAAACACAGAAAGTTCTGGAACGTCGCAAGTTCCCTCCCGGCCAGCACGGGATGAGCCGCAAAAAGAATGCGGGCGTTTATAAGCAGCAGCTCGTTGAAAAGCAGAGGCTTAAATTCACCTACAACATTTCTGAAGCGCAGCTTGCAAAGACATATCAAGAGGCAAACCGCAGAGACGGTTCTTCGGGTGATAATCTGATGTGCCTTTTGGAATCAAGGCTTGATGCCCTGGTGTTCCGTGCCGGTTTTGCACGCACAATTTTTGCGGCGCGCCAGTATGTTGCGCACGGTCATTTTGCGGTCAACGGCCAGCGCAGTTTTTCGCCGAATCGCACAATTAAAGCAAACGATTTAATTGCGGTTCGTGAGAAATCCAAAAATCATCCTCAAATTAAAGAGGCTATAGAAGGCGCACCTGAAGCTCCGAACTATTTGGCAGTGAACAAGGATAAATTCGAAGCCAAGCTTGTGAATGCTCCTATTCGTGACCAGATACCGGTAAAACTGAATGAGCAGTTGGTTGTTGAATACTACAGCAGGTAACTCCATGTCTTTGGCAAACTTGGCCTGATTGGAGTTTTATGAATAAACAAGACACTTTGGAAGTTCTAAAAAACATTCAGGCAGGAACAGTTTCGCCAGAAGATGCCTTATTAAAATTGTACGCCGAACCGTTTAAAGACTTGGGCTACGCAAAAGTTGATCATCACCGTGAGCTGAGGCAAGGAGTTCCTGAGGTTATTTACGGAGCGAACAAAACGCCGGAACAGATAACAGGCATTGTAAACGCAATGCAGGAAAAAGGGCAGCGTTTAATTTTGATAACCAGATTGCCGCCAAATGTAGGGGCAACCCTTGTGGTTGCCCCTACATTTTCGTTAAAATATTATGAAATTGCGCAAATAGGCATAATAGGAGAAATGCCAAAACCAAGCGGCATAGGAAAAATTGTGATTGCAACCGGAGGTACAAGCGACATGCCGGTAGCAGAAGAAGCCGCATTAACAGCGGAGGCTTTGGGCAACGAGGTTGTTCGCTTATACGATGTTGGCGTAGCCGGATTTCACAGGCTTCTTTCGAACTTAGAAGTGATAATGAATGCGCAGGTGATAGTATCAATAGCCGGAATGGAAGGCGCATTGACAAGCGTTCTGGGCGGCCTGGCAGATTGCCCGGTGATAGGCGTTCCCACCAGCGTAGGTTATGGAGCCTCATTCGGAGGCATAGCGGCGTTGCTATCAATGCTGAATTCCTGCGCAAGCGGAGTGAGCGTAGTGAACATAGACAACGGCTTTGGAGCCGCCTACTTAGCGAGCATAATAAACCACCAGAGGCTAAAATGAAAACCCTGTACTTTGAATGTAACATGGGAGCCGCCGGCGATATGCTGATGGCTGCCTTATTGGAGTTGCACGACAATCCAAAGGACTTTTTAGAGCGTTTAAATAATGTCGGCATACCCGATGTAAAAATAATGGCAGAGCCATCAAACAAATGCGGAATATCCGGCACGCATATCAAAGTCCGCATTTGTAAGGGCGACCCTAGTGGTCGCCCCGATGCGCACCACCACGACAGTGCCCACCACCACACCGATCACCACCACGTAATCCACCACTTAAATCTCCCA
>JGI24695J34938_10001047_pt1 | contig 25078 bp, 22 predicted proteins | sample TergutCo191P3_FD_34938 | JGI IMG/M metagenome (IMG submission 34938)
TACATACATCCGCTTAAGGTATGGGAACGTTATTCGCCAACCATGTTTTTTCCCCATCTTGTTGACTCAGAAAAAGTTGTTCCCATTACCTCAAGCGCGGATGCAGCCTCTCTTTTTTCTGGCATGGGACAGGGAATAAAAGCCAGGGATTACTGGGATATAACGCTTGAAAAAGCGCATAACACAATTAATGAAAGCGAAGAGAATCAGCGCGCCATGAAAAAACTCCTTATCAGCCTTATAATCGGAAAGGAGCCGCGCATATCAGAGCTTGCCGAATCATATTTTTCGCTGCGTGACATTATTGACATCGCGTCGCGTGAAATCGGCTCCGGTTTTATCGGCGGAAAGAGCGTTGGAATGCTTTTGGGAAGAAAAGTTGTTGAAAAAGACATTGGCATGTCAGGCGAAGATTCAAACCTGTATGACTTTTGGGAGCCTCATGATTCATGGTATCTTGGCTCGGATATATTTTATACATATATCGTGCAGAATGACTGGTGGGAACTTCGCTGCAGGCAGAAAACCCAGGAAGGTTATTTTGAGCTTGCGCCCGTTTTAAAAGAAAAACTTTTAAAAGGAAAATTCCCTGGCAAAATCCGCGAACAGTTCTATGAGATGATGGAATACTTCGGATGGTCTCCCATAATTGTCAGATCAAGTTCCCTTTTGGAAGATAATTTCGGGAATGCCTTCGCCGGAAAATATGAAAGCGTTTTTTGCGCAAACCAGGGAACGCCGGAAGAACGATTCGAGGCGTTTGAACAGGCGGTGCGCACGGTATACGCAAGCGCGATGAGCGAAGACGCGCTTGTCTACAGAAAGACAAGGGGCCTTGCGAATAAAGACGAGCAGATGGCGATTCTTGTGCAACGCGTATCAGGAGATCATTACACATCCGAAGAATGCGGCAACGAGTTATTTTTTCCCCATATTGCCGGCGTCGGCCACTCATCTAATCTTTATGTGTGGAACAAGGATATGGATCCCAAAGCCGGAATGCTCAGGCTTGTGTTCGGACTTGGCACGCGCGCTGTAGATCGCGTTTCAGGCGATTACGCGCGTCTTGTCCCGCTTGATCAGCCTGAAAAAGGGCCGCCAGTTCATTACGGCGATGAGCGGAAATTCTCCCAGAAAAAGTGCGATGTTCTAAACTTGAGGGAAAACCGCATGTCGGAGGCGGAGATTGATAATCTTTATCCGCAGGATCTGAAAACATCAAAAGATATTTTTTTCAGTGTTGATAAAGCCATGCTTGCCCGCATGCAGGAGCTGGGACGCCCTGTTAACATAAAACCTGTTATATTGGATTTTAAAAAACTGCTGGCGGAAACCAAATTCCCGGGCTTCGTGAAAAAAGTTATGCATTCAATTGAAAAAGCGTATAATTATCCTGTTGACATAGAATTTACCGCGAACTTTAATCAGGAAGGAAATTTTAAATTCAATCTTCTGCAATGCCGTCCGCTGCAAACAAAGAGAGTTGGCGCAGGCGGCTGCGGCGCATCCATGGAATTTAATATTCCCAAACCTGAAAAGAAAAATATATTATTTTCCTCTACAGGAAATTTTATGGGCGGCAATGTCCGCTTGTCGCCTGACTATGTAATATTTGTTAAAGCGGAAAGTTATCTTGAGCTATCTGAACGCGACAAATATCAGGCCGCCCGCGTAATCGGCGCCCTGAATCAGAAATTAAAAGGAAACAGCATAATGCTGATTGGTCCCGGCAGATGGGGGACTACTACCCCTTCTCTCGGCGTGCCGGTACATTTCAGCGAATTGTGTAATGTGTCGGTGTTATGCGAAGTGTCTTACAATCAGGGCGGTTTAATGCCTGAGCTTTCTTTCGGCAGCCATTTTTTCCAGGACATCGTAGAAGCGGACATTTTTTACGCCGCGATTCTTGAACCCCGGCCGGGCGAAGAAGATGATGCCATCTTTAACCCAAATATAATTCTTGACAGGGCTAACACGCTCGCTGAGACTCTGCCTTCTGAAAAAAGCTATGAACAGGTTATACATTTAGCCAGAATAGACGGGCTGACATTATATTCCGATATTACAAGCCAGGAGATTCTTTGCGCGCTAAGATGAGATGCATGTGAAACTTTAAACGCTAAAAAACAGCATCATTTTTCTGATTGTTTTTTCAGGATTTTAGAAAGACTTAGTATTGTTTCAATATCTTTTTCATTGAGTTCAGTCAGTATTTGAATAATTGAACGGATATTAAAATCTAATGATTTATCCCGTTTTATGATTTCCTGGCCGGTAACAAGATATTCAACTGTAACGCCTAAAGCATTTGCAATTTTTATTGCAATGTCCGCCGGGGGCATGGAAGCTCTCACCCCAAGATAACAATCCAGGGTTCCTTTGGCTATGCCGGTTTTCGCGCTTAATTCCTTGACTGTTAATCCAAGATAATTAAGTTCAGTCCGTAAATTAGTCTTGAATTCTGTTTCCATACTCACAAAAATATAACAATCCCGGTATTCTTGACTTGACAATATTTAAAATGAGATATTAAATTTACGAAAATACCTCAATTGCGGTATTTAATATTTCTGTATAGGGATATTTCAGCATAAGTGAATCAAACTGTATGTATAGCTTGGAGGTTTTTTTATGGAAAAAAGGCTGTCAATTTTCAGTATCATCCCGGCGCTATTATTGATTTTTTCACCGCAGACCGCGTATACGGAACAAAGCGGCAGCTGGGATCCGTCACGTGGCGTTTATACGATTCAAAATGAAACAAAAAACGGAATACAGCTTTCAACAGAAATTGGCGTTTCTTATAAATTAACCGGAGCAGGCGCATTCTTTATCGAACAGCGTGAATTTTCAGGCGGTTTTGACGGATGGATAAATGCACATATCGGCGGAGATATAGGAAACACAGTTTCGTATTATTTTGAGATCGGCGTGGGGTTGTTATCCGCGGAACGCCGGTATCTCGGTGAATATCAATTAAAAGTAGACAACAGCGAAACAGCCGGTATATACAGCTGGCCTTCGGCGTATTTTCCCTACGCGTATCATGGACAATGGGACGGGTTTGTTTTTCCGCTTGACAGACTGAGCGCGGGCGGTCCCACAGGCTGGCCCGATACGCTGTCAATAGGTTTTAATATGTTAGGTGAAATTACCGGCGCGGCTTTTGACAACACGCTGCTGTGGAGTCTGGGCAGGAAAAGGCGCGAATGGGCGGCAGTGAGTGACGGCAGCAGTCTTGTGTTAAACGAAACCGCCCAGCCATTTTTGGGCGTGGAACTGCTTTTCCGCCCTTTTCCATGGTTTTCATTCTCAAGCCTTACGGGAATGCTGGAGTATTTTAGTTCAAAGGGTATAAAAACATCAGCGGAAACATTTCAGAACGCGTTTTCACTTTCAATGCTGGACATTGATATAACCAAGTATGTTCATATAAATTTCGGCACTACCGTGATATGGCCAAAACGTTTTGAATTGGGTTACCTTTTCCCTTTAATTGACAATATGCTCTATCAGAATTTTATAGGTGATTTTGACAATGCAGGGCTTTTTGGAAGCATTAAACTTCAAATGAGCGGCGTTGGCTTTTTATGGGCTTCGTTTTTTCTTGATGAGATGAATTTTGAGGAAAATTTTTTTAAACTTGACAGGCAAATGTACGCGCTACAGGCTGGTCTGAAAGCTGTACTGCCAATGCTGCCTTTCGCGTCAGTTGATCTGAGCTATACTAAAATTGAACCGTATTGTTACACGCACCAAAAGACTGCCGTCCCCTGGTATAGTGTTCCCATGGAACAGGCGTATGTGAATCATGGGTACGGACTGGGATATTATCTGCCGCCGAATTCTGATGAAATAAAACTAAAAATGCAGATGATGCCGTCTTTCGGCACGCTGCTTAACATTCAGTTTCAAATGATTCGGCGCGGCGCGGATTACGGCGATAGCGCTGTTGACGGCAGTTCCTATTTGTCGGAACTGGCTGAAAGCGGAAGGAGTTCCAACCCTGGCCTGCGAAAATATTTTCTGCAGGACGGAGCGTATCAATGGCTGTATATTATAAAAGGCGGGCTTACACATAACTTCAGCAGACTTCCTTTGGAACTGTATGTAGAAGCCGGCGTTGTTTTTTCCTACTGGACTGATATTGACGGTAACGCCAATGACGGTGCGCCGCATCCTTATCGAATCATCGACACTGATACTTATCCTCAGCGTACCGGCCTTATCGCCAATATTGGCATACAGATTTACAGGTAAAAACTTCCCGGTTACCGGTATTCTTTAAACTCCCTGCCCTTTTGCTCCGCCTAGCTTTACCATCCTCTCTTCCCTGGTAAAAGCCATAAGTCCCGGTTTTTTGCAGATTAAATCGAAGTCGATAGAATCAAGGGGCGTGCACTCGCGGATTAAGCTCGTGTAAATGCCCGCTTTCTCAACATTACCTATTAAAATATATCCGTTTAGTTTTTTGTCACTGTAAAACAATTTCTTATAAAAATTAATTCTCTCTTTTTCTGTCTTCCGCTTCCCGCTGTTCGCTGCCCCTTGCTCTATATAGGTTTCGCCAACATAATTTCCGGCGGTAATAATATGCAGACCGAAAAAACCGGCCGCGTTCATTGGTATCGCCTTGTCAAAAGATTTATTATTCTCCGCGCCGGCTGCGGCCATGTTTATTCCCGCGCACTCTCCCTGCATGTACGCATTGGGCAAAAGCGCCATAATTTTATTCTGACCGCTTGAAATATCCCGCGTCTGAGTACAGTCGCCCGCAGCGTAAATGTCCTTCGCTGAAGTTTCGGATCTGCCGTTCACGATAATGCCGCGGTCTATTTCGGCGATGTTTTTTAAAAGTGAAGTATTCGCGCGCACTCCGACTGCGAGAACAAGCATGTCAAAATCTACAATTCCGCCGTCTTCAAAAACCGCTGAAGTCTCTGTAAAATTTTTTACGCTGCATGCAAGTTTAAAATTAATTCCCTGATCCTCAAGATGTTTCTGCACAATGTCAGCTCCGTCTTCATCCAGGATACTTGAAAGAATCCTGGGTGCGAGATCCGTAACTGTAATTTTGGAAACTTTTTTTATTATCCCTTCCGCGCATTTGAGCCCAATCAGTCCCGCGCCGATAATCAGCGCGTGTTTGCCGCCGGTTTTCCGCGTTTCATCAATTGAATTTTGTTCCTTGTCCGTTGTTTTATTGTCTTTGCAGAGAGCTTCATCAAGTTTACGCGCGTCATCAAGGCTCATAAATGTGAACTTTTCCTTTACTTTTTCCAGCCCTTCAAACGGAGGAATAAACGGAGAGGAACCTGCTGCGACCAGCAGTTTGTCATATTGAAGGCTGCCGCCGTCTGATAGAGATACCTGTTTCCTGTCCGCTTGAATTGATGTCACAGTGACGCCTGATAAAAGGGAAACATTGTTATCTGAATAAAAATCATTGTTACGGTACTTCATTTTCTCTTCGGTAGTTTTGCCGGACAGAAGATACGAAATAAGCGGTCGCGAATATGTATGATGCGCCTCGCCCGTGATAACGGTAATTTCTCCGTGTTTGTCTGTCTGACGTATGCCTTCAACCGCGCCAATGCCTGCCGCCGAGTTGCCGATGATTATATATTTCATGATTTACCGCTCCTCAAAAACAATCGCGCCGTTGGGGCAGCCCTTAACACAGGCAGGCTCCGCACCCGCTGTTTTAACGCACAACTCGCATTTTTCAACAGCGCCGTCTTCGGAAGGAGAAACCGCGCCGTACGGGCAGCTTAAAATACATGTGTAGCAGCTAACGCACCTGTCATGGTTGATGGTAATAACGCCGTCCGCGATTGTAAGCGCACCTGTGATGCATCCCTTTACGCACAGCGGTTCATTGCAGTGACGGCAGGAAACCGCGAAGCTGACTCCGTCCTTTTCCTCGATTTTTATCTTCGGCCTTATCTTTATATCCTTCAGCGCGCGAGCCATGTCATTTTCACCGCTGTTGTCTGCTTTGCTGATATTGGCAAACGCGCAGTAGTACTCACACAGGTGGCAGGCCAGGCACCATTTTTCGTTTACATAGACTCTTTTCATTTATTTGCCTTTTTCTTACTTTATCGTCAGGTATTCATCGCGCTCCGCGCCGACTGACACATAACGGATGGGGCAGCCGATTGCGTTTTCCAGATAGCGCACATATTTAACCGCATCTTTCGGCAGATCTTCCTCTTTGCGGCATTTGGAAATATCAGTTTTAAAACCGTCAAGGTATTCAAACACAGGTTTCGCTTTCGCCAGTTTGTCGCCGGAAGGAAATTGTTCGTATAACTCTCCGTCTATTTCATACGCGGTGCAAACGGGAATTTTATCAAGATATGAGAGGACATCCAGTTTTGTCAGGGCGATCTCGTCTGCGCCCTGAGTTATTACACCGTATCTGCTGGCCGGAATGTCAAAAGCGCCTACCCTGCGCGGACGGCCTGTAGCGGCTCCGTACTCAGCTCCTGTTTCGCGTAACGCATTCGCTTCATCGCCTGACATTTCAACGGTAAAAGGTCCTTCCCCCACGCAGCTTGAATACGCTTTCATTACCCCGATTACATGATTGAGTTTTACTCCAGGAATGCCGGAGCCAATCGGCGCGTAGGACGCGAGCGTCTGCGATGATGTCGTATACGGATAAATGCCGTAGTCGATGTCGCGTAACGCGCCGAGCTGCGCTTCAAATAAAATATTTTTCCCGGTCTTTATGGATTTGGCGAGATATTCTGTAGTATCCGCAATAAAGGGAAGAAGTTTTTCACGGTATTCAAGAAGCCATGACAGAATTTTAATTATATCCGCTTCATAATAAGATGCGATTTGCGCGATTGATTCTTCGCCCGTAAATTTCCTTTTGGCGGCTGATAATGTTCTGTAACTGTTCAGGGTAAGATTTTTCCACGCGATTATTCTTGCCAATTTTTGTTCAAGCGTATCGGGCGACAGAAGATCCAGGATACGAAGACCTTTCTTCATATATTTGTCGCCGTACACAGGCGCGATGCCGCGTTTTGTAGAACCGTATTTCTGATCGCCCAGCCGCTCTTCTTCAAGAATGTCCTGCTGCTTGTGATACGGCATACATATAAAAGCCTTGTCGCTGATTTTTAAATTTGCCGGAGTAACATTAATTCCCTTCTCATTGAGATTTGCGATTTCTCCGTATAAATGTTCAATATCAATCACCATTCCGCCGCCCATGACATTTACAACATTATCGCGGAGAATGCCTGACGGCAGAAGGTTTAAAATAAATCTTCCTTTTTCGTTTACTACTGTGTGCCCCGCGTTGTTGCCGCCCTGATAACGGCAGATAATATCATATCCTTCCGACAGAAGATCAACCATGCGTCCCTTGCCTTCGTCACCCCAGTTAATTCCGACTATTGCTGTAAGCATATTTCCTCCTATACTGATATTTCTGTTTGCGCGTCTGTCAGTTCCTTATTTGCGTCAAGAATTTTTTTCACGTCCGACAGAAATTCTTCAGTTTGCTCTTTTGCCCTTCCTGTAAACTTCCGCGCGTCCAAAAAGCCGTCCAGTTCCCCGCGGCTTACGCCGAATGACGCGTCACGCGCGATGCGGTCAATTAAATCGTTGTCATCTCCGTCCTGTTTCACCCTTTTCGCCGCATCCAGCGAGTGTACGCGAATCCGCTCATGAAGCGCTTGTCTGTCTCCGCCTTTCCTTACGCAGTACATTAAAATATTTTCTGTTGCCAGAAAGGGGAGTTCTTCATTTAAGTGTTTTTCAATCATTTTTGAATTTACTGCAAGGCCGCCCGCGATATTTATCACAAGCATGAGAATGGCGTCTGCCGCCAGAAACGCTTCCGGGATTGCGATGCGCCTGTTGGCGGAATCGTCCAAAGTGCGCTCAAGCCACTGCGCGCCTGCGGTCAGTGCCGGATTTTGCGCGTCAGTTATCACGTAACGCGCGAGGGACGCTATCCTTTCGCTCCTCATCGGGTTGCGTTTATATGCCATCGCGCTTGATCCAACCTGCCCGGCTTCAAAAGGCTCGTCAACTTCCTTCAGGTGCGACATAAGGCGTATGTCGTTGGAAAATTTGCAGGCGCTTTGCGCGATACCCGAAAGAACAGAAAGCGCATAATAATCAATTTTTCGGGAATATGTCTGTCCGCTGACGGCATATACCTTATCAAATCCCATTTTTTCTGCAATCATTTTTTCAAGCGTTTTTACTTTATCATGGTCGCCGTCAAAAAGGGAAAGAAAACTCGCGCATGTTCCCGTTGTGCCCTTGCAGCCGGGCAGTTTTAAATTGTTCAGCGTGAAATCAAGCTGCTCAAGATCAAACAGAAGATCCTGTATCCATAAAGACGCGCGCTTGCCGACAGTTGTAGGCTGCGCCGCCTGAAAATGAGTGTAGGCAAGACATGCAAGAGATTTATACTCATTCGCGAAATGATATAGCCTGCCGACAGCCGTAACAAGAAGGCGTTTAATACGCAATAGCGCATAACGCTGCACAATAATATCGGTATTGTCGCCGACATAACAGGAAGTAGCGCCAAGATGAATAACAGGTTTTGCCGCCGGACACTGATCGCCGTAGGCTTTTATATGCGCCATTACATCATGGCGGATCTGCGTTTCATACATCGTGGCCGCGTCATAATTAATATCAAATTGATGCGCTTTCATCTCATCAATTTGATTATCGCTTATATTCAACCCCAGTTCTTTCTGGCTCTCCGCGAGGGCGATCCATAATTTGCGCCATGTTGAAAATTTAAAATCGTCAGAAAAGATGCGCTGCATTTCACCGCTTGCGTATCTTTTGCATAACGGATTTTCGTATCTGGCGCCTGATGTATCGGTTTTATCCGGCTTGTCACAGCAGGACACTCTGGAGTCTCCCAAGAACATCTCTGTATCCTTCAAGAACATCGCCCAGATCGCGGCGAAAAACATCCTTATCCAGTTTTTTATTGGTATCGGCGTCCCAAAACCTGCATGAATCGGGAGATATTTCGTCGCACAGAATAATTTTTCCGCCGTATCTGCCGAACTCAAGTTTAAAATCAATCAGTTTAATTCCGGTCTTCACAAACAGGGCGCATAAAAGATCATTTATTCCAAGCGCGAGTTTTGTCATTTGCGCAAGCTCATCTGCGGAAGCGATGCCGATTGCGGTAATCTGGCTTTCATTAATCATCGGATCACCTAACTGATCGCTTTTTAAACTGAATTCAACTATTGTATTTTTAAGGGCGGTACCTTCCGCGATGCCGTACTTTTTGGAAAAACTTCCCGCAGCGACATTTCTTATTATTACTTCTACCATGATGATCTCCGCCTTTTTAACAAGCGCGGATGTATCATCAATTATTTTAATTAAATGCGTTTCAACTCCGTTTTTCATCAGGTATCCGAAGATTAAATTTGAAATTGAGGAATTCAATTTACCCTTGCCGGATAAATCTTCCTTTTTTTCTCCGTTAAAAGCGGTTGCCGTATCCTTGTAGCGCATAATACAGCTTTCACTGTCCGGTCCTTCATACACAACTTTTGATTTACCTTCGTAAAGTAAAATTTCAGACATTGTTTCCTCCATAAAAACGGTAAAGGCGTCCCCGTATACCAGGAAAAAATCTGTCCACCAATCAGACAGTTCCTTGTTATATGGTGAACGCCCTTGTTCTGGTTAATGTATACAGGAAATTCAGGGAATAGTCAATGCGTTTTAATCCTGCGAAAATTGAGGCGAGCGCTCATTCACCTGCGTGTTTAATTCCAAGAATTTCAAGCTCTTTTTCGTTTAAGCCCACGCCGCGCAGCATTAACCTGTTTCCTTTTAAACTTTCAATTGAGTTGATGCCCATGCCGCCCATCATTTCTTTTATCTCATGCTGCCATGCCGTTAATAGATTGATAAGGCGTTTGTAGCCGATATCAGGATTCAGGCGTTTTGTAAGTTCAGGGATTTGAGTCGCAATGCCCCAGTTGCATTTACCGCTGTGGCAGCTTCTGCACAAATGGCAGCCAAGCGCAATTAGGGCGCTCGATGCGATATAGACGCAGTCCGCGCCGAGCGCGACAGCTTTAACAACATCAGCGCTTGAATGAATGCTGCCTCCTGCGACAAGCGAAACATTATCGCGTATGCCTTCATCCCTAAGACGCTTGTCCACGCTCGCGAGCGCCAGTTCAATCGGGATTCCTACATTGTCTCTTATCCGCGTTGGAGCCGCGCCGGTGCCGCCGCGAAAACCGTCGATAGATATTATGTCTGCGCCGCTTCGGGCGATTCCGCTCGCGATTGCGGCGACATTGTGAACCGCCGCGATTTTCACAATAACAGGTTTTTTATAATCAACAGCTTCCTTTAATGAAAAGACAAGCTGGCGTAAATCTTCTATTGAATAAATATCATGGTGAGGAGCAGGAGAGATCGCGTCAGTGCCTTCGGGGATCATTCTTGTGCGTGAAATGTCATCTACTATTTTTTTACCAGGCAGATGACCGCCGATACCCGGTTTCGCGCCCTGGCCCATTTTTATTTCAATAGCGGCCCCCGCGTTTAAATACCTGGGATGAACCCCGAAACGTCCTGACGCTACCTGTACAATTGTGTTCTTCCCGTAACGGTAAAAATCCTCATGCAGTCCGCCCTCGCCCGTGTTGTAAAGAATGCCCAGTTCTTCTGCGGCCCGCGCGAGGCTTTCATGGGCGTTGTAACTTATGGAGCCGTAACTCATCGCGGAGAACATAACCGGCATGGAAAGGGAAATTTGCGGCGGCAGATTGTTTATCAGGCGGCCGTTATTGCCGCGCTCAATATTCTGCGGTTTTGAGCCCAGAGATACCTTTGTTTCCATCGGCTCGCGCAGCGGATCAATCGAAGGATTTGTAACCTGCGAAGCGTTAAGCAAAATCCTGTTAAAGTAAACCGGATAATCTTCCGGGTTGCCCATGCTGGAAAGCAATACGCCGCCTGTGTCCGCCTGCCTGAAAATTTCATTTATCGTTTTACCGCTCCAGTTCACGTTCTCTTTATAGGTATTGCCGCTTTTTACAATTTTTAAGGCGCGCACAGGGCACAGTGAAACACAGCGGTGGCAATTAACGCACCTGTCATCGTCGCATTCCATCCTGTTGGCGTCCGCGAGGAACATATGCGCTTCGTTCGCGCACTGCCTTTCGCAGGCCCTGCAGCAGATGCACCTTTCAGCGTTTCTGGAAATCTCATATTCAGGATATAAATAATTTACAGGCATACTCTCTCCGGTTTATTGTTAATTTCTTGTTTGCACTATCACGGGCTGTCCGCCCTTCGGCGCCCACACATTATCAAGATTAGGCTCGATTATGCGGATAGCGGCTTCTTCGCTTGCCATGTAAACCATATCGTCCTTTTCGCCGATAACAAGGCTGCGCAGTTTTAATCTGTCATTCAGGGCCATAAGCCCCCTCTCGTCCTGCCCGTTGTCAAAACCGACAAGAATTGAGAAAGGGCCTGTAATAAGCTGATCGGCAAACATTACGCGCAAATATTCATGCGTTTCCCTGTCTTCGGGAGTCATCCGTCCTATAGTCTGCCAGAACGGAGCGGCGATAACGGAAGCGATTTCGTTAAACGTAAGTTTTACCTTTCTGTGCAGATAGTCAATTATGTACGTGATAACTTCGGTGTCAGTCTGCAAGGTGCATTTGTAGCCGTACATTTCTATTGCGCGGCGGTTCGCGTCATAAGAAGATATTTCGCCGTTATGCACAACTGAATAGTCAAGAAGGGCGAACGGATGCGCGCCGCCCCACCAGCCCGGAGTATTTGTCGGATAACGGCCGTGAGCTGTAAAGCACCATCCCTCATAATCTTCCAGGCGGTAAAAACGTCCGACATCTTCCGGAAAACCGACAGCTTTAAAACAGCCCATATTTTTCCCGCTGGAAAAAACATAGGCTCCGTTAATTTGCGTATTAACCCGAAACACGCACTTAACGGTAAATTCGCGTTCATCAAGCTGACTGTCCGATAATTTTGTTGGCAGCGGCGTAACAAAGTAGCGCCAGATTAAAGGCTCGTTAGTAATTTCTTTAATTTTGCGAACCGGTATTTTAGAGAGGTTTATTATATCAAAATGATGTTCAAGAAATTCTTCGCATTCTTTTTTGGCGGATGTCGAATCGTAAAATATATGCAGCGCGTAAAAATCCCTGTAGTCCGGATAAATGCCGTATGCGGCAAACCCGCCGCCCAAACCGTTTGAGCGGTCATGCATCACAGAAATGGAATTAATAATCGCTTCGCCGCTTACGCGGTTTCCTGATTTATTGATAATCCCGGAAATTGCGCAGCCTGACGGAATTCTCGCCTGACCTTCTCTCATATTGGCTCCTGTAAATATTCTGAAAGCGTGAATCTTAACCGCATTATTTGTATATTAAAAAAGATGTTTGGTCAAGGGGAAGAGATATAAACTGCGTTTCCAATAATTATCATGGATAATGAATTTATTGAGTGGGATATATGATGATTTTGAATTTAGATTTTTACAGCGTATGACTTTTTTCACACCAAGCAGAAATATTTAAAACATTCCATTTTTCTTCCACTTCCTGAATTCCCTTAAAACAAAAATACCTGTAATAACTGACGCGGAAAAATCAGAAAACGGAAAAGCCAAATAAACGCCGTATATCGGGCGCACGTCGATTGATTCAAATAAAACCGGCATGAATAAAAGAGCGGGAATCAGGAATATAATTTGCCGTGAAAGGCTTACAAGGGATGCCTGCACAGGTTTTCCGATCGCCTGAAAAAATTGTCCTCCCATCATTTGAATGGCAACAAACGGAAATGCGCATGTGCATATCCTCATGGTTAAAATTCCCAGAGCCCGCAGGTTTCCTGTATCTTTACTGAACAATGAAAATAAAAATCCGGATGCGAACTGCGTTATAAGAAAACCGAGTGTTAAAAAACATGTGCACGCGATCATCGCGAGCTTAAAACATTTTTTAACCCGGCCATATTCCTTTGCCCCGTAATTATAACCGATTATCGGCTGAGCGCCCTGCCCAATTCCCATTATAGGCATCATGATAACCGTAAGCAAAGTAAAGAAAATGGTCATGGCTGTAAGCGCGTCATCTCCGCCGTATTTTAAAATCGTAAAATTCTGTAAAATGCCCACAAGGCTCATCGCAAACTGCATTATAAACGGAGCAAATCCAATTGCAAGAATTTTTCCTGTCAGTTTTGGTTCCAGTTTCATATATTTAATGCGAAACCTGAGTCTTGTCCATTTTGAATTAAAATACCCCAATACAAGGACAAGCGTTACAAACTGCGAAATGACCGTAACCCATGCAGCGCCCGCAACTCCCAGATTCAGGGCAAAAATAAATATGGGATCCAGAATTATGTTTAAAAGAGCGCCTGTAACCTGGACAATCATTGAAGTTTTTGGGTGTCCGTCGGAACGTATAAAATGTGTAAGCCCCGGACTCATCGCGCCGAAAACCGCGCCGTAAAGCGTTATGCGCAAGTATGCCGCCGCGTATTCGTATACTTTACCTTCCGCTTTCATTATATCGCGCAGAATAGGCTCCATAAAACCCAACACTACAATGATGCAGACAGCGGGAACAATAAAAAGAAGCAAAAACGCGTGTCCCATTATTTTTTCAACTTCATCATGGCGCCTTTCACCCATGCGTATTGCGAAGAGCGAATTGGCCCCGATTCCTATAAGCATGGAACATGCCATAATAATCATCGTAAGAGGCATTACAAGACCGATGCCTGCTATCGCTAGCGGGTCAACTCCCTGTCCCAAATAAATGCGATCTACGATATTATAAAGCGCGTTTACGAGCATTCCGATAACCGCCGGTACGGAAAAACTGAGCAGCAGGCGGCCTATAGGTTCTTTCCCGATGCGGTCTGTTGCAAGTGACGGCGCGGATGATGTATTTAATTTTATTTCATTCAAATGGCGGCTCCGTGTAATTTAAAATATTTTAAAACTTAATTGACTGTTATTGTTATATAATGTTTTTATGGCAGTCTGTCAATGATGTCCCTAATTCAATTAACTTGACGAACATACGGCAATCAAGTTATAATTGAATTTACATGAGGCGTATCCTCATATTAAAATCTGTTAAAAAGGAGAATTGGTATGGAAATTGACAAAGCTTTGGATAAGGCGTATGAGAAGATGTCATTCAGGGAACTGGCGGACGCGCCGGTTGACGCACTACAGGGCGTAAGCGAAGGCGATGCCGTAAAATTAAAAGAGGCATTTAATGTTAAAACCATCAGAGACCTTGCGACGCTCAAGTATGTCCGCTGGGCGCAGGCAATCACAACTCTTGCCGAAGTAAGCAATTAATGGACTTGTTCAACAACCCTTATCCCGCGATTCGGTAAATGAGGAGCCTCGTCCTGAATGGACGGGGTTTTTTTTATTTATTCGCATTTAAAAATTGCCCTGAAATTATTTTCAATTTGAGTTTCAAGTTCATTCGCCTGAATACCTGCGCCGGCTTCATTGCGTATAACAGATGCCGCTTCCAGTATCAGGGGAAGGTTTGACCATCGGGAATAATTTTCTCCGCGCGGAGGCTGATACGGAGCGTCAGTTTCTGTCAGCAGCCTTTGCACAGGCAGCAGGGCGCAGCTTCGAATGGCGTGTTTATGATTAAGTCTAATAATATTACCGAAAGAAAAGTAAGCGTTGACACCCCGTTGAAGCAGCGCCCGTCCTTCTTCGGATGTACCAGGCCATGAATGGAAAATAACAGCTTTGCATCTGGATAAAATATTTATAACAGAAAATATTTTATGCATGGCGCGGCGGACATGGAGTATAACGGGCAAATCGTAACGCAAAGCGATCTCAAGATGCGCCGCAAAGGAGTCATCCTGAAGAGTTTCAGTTTCCCTGAACGCGGCGTTGAAAAGGTCAAACCCGCATTCGCCCACTGCTTTAATCCGCCCCTCGGATGCCAGTTTATCCAGCATTATCAGATGCCCGCTGTTCCTTGACAGTTGTTTTTTATTTACAGCGAACTGCTGCGGGTGAACCGCGAAACACGGCAGCAAGGAAACGGCATTATCCCTTCTGGCGTTACGCGCCAATGTTTCGTTATGCGAAAATTCTTCCTCGCCGCAGGCGCTGGCCGCCGCGAGAACTCCCAAATGCCGCCTTTCATTTTCCGCTTCCGGGAAAGCGCGGGCAAGGTCATAAGGATGACAGTGTGCATCAACCAGCATGATTTATAATCCAAGAATCGCCTTTGAGAATGAAAAGAAAATAATAAGCGATACAGCGTCTACGATGGTTGTAAGCAAGGGAGCGGACATAATCGCGGGGTCAATTTTCAGGCGTTTCGCCAGAATCGGCAGAACACTGCCGACTGTTTTCGCCATAAGAATCGTGCAGAAAAGTGACATTGTCACAGTCAGGCACAGCTTCCAGTCATGGTTATTAATGATAAAAACACGGATAAAATTTACCAGTCCAAGGCCGAGCCCGCATAACACTCCGACCCGCAGTTCCTTCCACAAAATGACAAGAATGTCTTTCATGCCGATTTCACCTACCGCCATGCCGCGGATAATCAGCGTTGATGTCTGGGAGCCGGCGATGCCGCCCGTGTTCATCAGCATTGGAATAAACGCCACCAGAATGGGTATTACCATCAATCCATTTTCAAAACTGGATATAATACTGCCTGTTATTGTCGCAGAAAGCATCAGAATCAACATCCACAGAAACCTGTTTTTTGCGTGCTGAAAAACGCCTGTTTTTAAATAGGGGTCTTCAGAAGGAACAAGAGCGGCCATTTTCTCAATATCTTCGGTGCTTTCCTCGACTATAACATCCACGATATCGTCTACTGTTATAATGCCGACAAGCCGCTGTTCCTTATCCACTACAGGCATGGCCAAAAAGCCGTACTTTTGAAACTGATCCGCGATTGCTTCCCTGTCGTCGGTGGTGTGTGCAAAGATGACATTTGTGTCCATTATATCGCTTATCAGATCGCTGGGACGCGCCAGCAGCAAATCCTTTGCGGTTATTACGCCCACAAGAAGCCTGTCCCTTCGTATCACATAACAGGTATAAATTGTTTCCTTGTTAAGTCCTGTTATGCGAATAGTATTAAACGCGTCCTGGACAAGAGTGTCTTCGCGCAGATCGACAAACTCGGTTGTCATAATGCTGCCCGCCGAATCATCCGGGTACTGCAAAATCTGGTTTATCTGCTTGCGTTTTTCAAGCCGGACATGCTGTAAAACGCGCGTTACGACATCCGCCGGCATCTCTTCGATAAAATCTACAGCGTCGTCCACGAAAAGTTTATTCATGATCTCTGTAACTTCTGAATCGGTAAGAGCTTCAATAATAATCTGCTGTTCATCGCTGTCTGCGTACGCGAATACATCGGTAGCAATGGATTTCGGCAGGATTCTGAATATTTGGATAATTTTATCTTTATCCAGTTCGCCTAAAATTTCCGCGATATCCGCGGTATTCATGTCAGAAAGAAGTGTTTTCAGCTTTGATATGTCGATGGAACCATCAATAATAAGCGTTAAAATTTCATCTTTATTCATTTTTGGCACCCTCCTGATTTTAATTGATTTTTTTGAGGACACCGGACAGTAAAGACGCTTTGTTACAACAAAAAACTTTTGTATAAAACCGCGTGTTTACGGCAGAAACCGCCCAATAAGGCGTCGCAGGTTAACAGCAAGCCTGCGATTGTTCTTACTACCGTAAGGGTCACTGTCAGTGTCAGCGGTTTCCATGCCGCCGGTTTTTCGCAAACTCACCTTTTACCTCCTGATGGAAATTTTAGGAATCTCCAAAATATAAAAATTTTCAGAGATGTCCTGTTAGTCATTTTTATTATAATAAAATTTTGTCTTTTGTCAAGCAAGTGATAAATGATGATTCAGGAAATTTAACCGCTATACAGCGGTAAAGTAATACAAACGCCGGTAAAAAAATAGACAATGCGGTCAATATATGAGAAGATTATCAGATGAAAATCTATACAAGAACGGGAGACGCGGGCATTACTTCAAATTTATACGGCCAGAGAGTTTCAAAAAATGACATGTCAATGCACTTGATAGGCGCAGCCGATGAGCTTAATTCACATCTTGGGCTAATTAAAGCAATGTTATCAAACGTGGACATCCGCCGCTTTATTGAAGGAATACAAATAAACCTTATGAAATTAATGGCGCATGTATCTGATATTGATAATAATAAATATTTGTTTTCCAGTGACGAAGTTGAAGTTCTGGAAAGAGAGATTGATAAACTATCAAGAGGGGAAACATCCGGGCCGGGTATGGAGCCTGAAAAAACAAACAAACGTTTTGAACTGGTTTTACCCGGGAAAAACATGACAGAAGCCCAAATACATATTGCCAGAACTGTCGCAAGAAGGGCGGAACGCCTGTTTTTCGCCGTCAATGAAAAGAAACCGTTATGCAAAATCGCGGGCGCGTACTTAAACCGGCTGTCCGATTATTTATTTGTATTATCACAAAGCGGAATTTAAAAATCATTCATGTTCCGGGGCAAGTCAATTATTCCTCTTCATCCCACTGAAAAACATCAATTTCATAAATCAAATTGCCTGTGTTTAAATCATAAACCCTTTTTTTAAAACATGAAGGAACCTGGATGTCCTCCACCATTTCATCGCTGAATTCATCAACAATAATTGTCACCCATATAATGGAGTACTCCCACGCGAGCCTTCTGGTTTCATTTTCCGTTATCAGCCATGACGATCTGTTAACATGGGGAGTCTGCGGCCATATATTGGCGATGAAAAAAGTTGCGAGGGCGTTTTCGTAAGAATCATTAAAATCCGCGTTAGGCGCCATGTGCCCCCTGTCATAACCTGAATAGTAATAATCGCCGTGCCACGGCAGGGAATAGCCGTATTCAGTTAATTTATTCTGCAGTATGCCGCCGTCCCTGTCCTGCGTAAACTGGGCGGAGGGACGTTCCGCCCTGTCGCCTATCAGGCGCTCTTTTGTAAGAATATAGGTAATTATGTGCGGCCCCAGATTAATTGCGTCATAACATCCTGAGTAGAGTATTTCTTCATCATTTGAAACGTCAAATTCAAAATGCCCCGGCAAATTGCACGCGAACGCAGCCGTTACGCGAAACAGGAAAATAATCAGAATTGGTATTTTTTTCCGGTGAAGTAACTCATTGAAAGGATTCACATAATGCCTCAATCAGCGCGGATATATCTGCGGGAATTGTTTTTATGTTAATTGTCCGCTCCATCGCGCGGACCAGGGAAGACGGGACAGGCGGCGGACCAACCAGCGGTTGTACTATTTCTGAAAATTTTGCGGGGTGCGCGGTACAGAGTATTCCGGCAGGTCCTTCGGCGATTTTATTTTCCGCGCGGAGTTTGTCCAAGCCTTTCCAGCCGACAGCGCTGTGCGGGTCCAAAAAATAACCAGCCTCATCATGGACGCGGACAATGGTTTCGCGCGTTTCATCATCATTAACATAAACGCCTGTAATAATCCGCCGCATTTCCTCCCATGAAAAATGAGACGCCATGCGCTCAAAATTGCTGGGCGCTCCGACATCCATCGCATTGGAAATTGTCGCCTGCGAAAGGCGCGCTTGGTACTCGCCTGAGGCAAGAAAATCAGGAATGGTCTTATTAATATTGGTAGCGGCGATAAATTGTTTTATAGGCGCTCCCATCTTCATCGCGTAAAGCCCTGCCGTCAGATTTCCAAAATTACCGGAAGGCACGCAAAGCGTAACAGGCAATTGTCTTGTAATTTTATTTTTAATTGCCGTTTTCCCGCCGCCGGATGATACCCTCGGCGTAGCATCTCTGTCAGGATCGGTAAGCCCTGCATAGGCTCTGCCTGCAGCGGCTGTATAGTAGGCGGCCTGCGGAATTAAACGGCTGATATTAATTGAATTCGCTGATGAAAGAGCCATTTTCCTTTTAAATTCATTATCAGCGAGAGCGGCCTTTACAAGACGCTGGCAATCGTCAAAACTGCCCTGCACCGCCAAAGCGCTGATATTTTTACCAAGACCGGCGATTTGACGTTCCTGAAGAGGCGTTACCCTTCCTTTGGGATATAACACGGTTACAGAAATACCGGGTACATCAAAGAAACCATCCGCTACCGCTCCACCTGTGTCGCCTGAAGTAGCTACAAGAATTTTTAATAGTTTATCCTCTCCGCGGCGTAGGTATGAAAACGCGCGGGCCATAAAACGCGCGCCGAAGTCTTTAAAAGCCGCTGTCGGCCCATGAAACAGTTCCAGGGTGAATCGATCCGCAACAGCTATAAAAGGCGAAGTAAATGTAAAAGCAGACTGGGTTATATCTTCCAGTATTGTAACTGGTATATCATCCAGAACATATGGCTTGATTGTCTCAAATGCAATATCCTTGAAATCCATTGTCCCAAAGGATGAGCGGACAGATGCGGAGTACCCAGGTATCTCTTCTGGCACATATAATCCTCCGTCAGGCGCAAGACCTGAAAGAGCGGCTGACGCAAAACCCGCCTTATCATTTTTGCTTCGTGTACTGTAATAATTCATAACTTATATTAGTTCAGCGCTTTAAAATTTACCATAGCTGTGGTTTTTATGTATTAAAAGGCGGCGTTTTAAACGAGGGCTTGTCAAATTCCTGACTAATCACTACAATATATGCAAGACCGGAATAAAAATACTGAAAAACGGAGGTAGCATGGCAGACGTTAAAACAATGGATGGGGAAAAATTTCCCCAGGAATTATTGTCATTTATAGATGAATGGAAGGTTAAACCGGGGAGTCTTATCATGATTCTTCATAAAACCCAGGAAACCTTCGGGTTTATCTCCCGTCCCTCGGCGGAGAAATTGTCCATTTTAACAGGGATTTCGCTGGCCAGGATTTACGGGGTCATTACTTTTTATCATTTTTTCAAAACCACCAAGCCGGGAAAACACAAAATCTCCGTATGCCTTGGAACCGCCTGTTATTTAAAGGGCGCTCAGGACTTGATCGAAGAAACCCGCAAAATTTTAGGCATTGAGCCGGACGGCGTTACAGAAGACGGTCAGTTTTCAGTTGACCCGGTTCGTTGTGTCGGCTGCTGCGGCCTTGCTCCGGTACTTACAGTCGGAACCGATACATACGGTAAACTCACCAAAGATATGCTTCCCGAAATAATCGCCAAATACCAGAATGTGTAAATTGGTGATCTATGTTATTTAGAGCCCGTTTACGGGCAGCCCGCTTATGGGCGGCATTGTTTAAAACCAAAGGTTTTTAGCGATGCATTTTACATTAGCCGATTTGATTACCGATATAACACAAAACGCCGTAGAAGCAGAGTCTGATACGGTAGAGCTGCAGATATGTGAATGTTCTTTAAAAAAAGACACTTCAATTGATGATGCAGCATCAAGAAGCAGAGAATTCCGTTTTTTGGTAAAAGATAACGGAAAGGGAATGACGAAGGAGGAAGTAAACCGGGCCATTGATCCCTTTGTTACCGATGGCATCAAGCATCCTAACCGTAAAGTCGGTCTGGGACTGCCGTTTTTAGTGCAGATGGCTGAACAATCGAACGGCGGATGGGATATTAAGTCAGAAAAAGGAAAAGGCACTGTTGTAAAAGCCTGGTTTGACAGCGAAAATGTTGATACACCCCCTGTCGGCGATCTTCCGGGGATGTTCAGAACCATTTTAACGTTCAATACTCAGGCGGAGATTATTATCCGCCGCCTGAAGGAAAAGGACGGAGATAAAGAAGAATACGAGCTCCGTAAATCGGAACTCACCGAGGCTCTTGGGAGTCTTGAAGAAGCGGGATCGCTTGTTTTGCTGGATCAATACCTGCGATCACTTGAGAATGAGGAGTGATGTTATGGCGAAAATGAGTCTCGATGACCTGAGAAAATTAAGAGACGAGAAAAAGACCGACCTTCGCAAACGTGAGGCTGACGGCAAGGAAATCCAAGTAATTGTCGGTATGGGAACCTGCGGTATTGCCGCCGGTGCGAAACAAACCCTGGACGCGTTTATTGCCGGACTGGACGAACACAAGCTGGTGGATTCCGTTCTTGTAAGGCAGACCGGCTGTATGGGTCTGTGCCATTCGGAGCCTACCGTAGAAATAATCGCTCCGGGAATGCCGGCGGTAATTTACGGTCCTGTGGATGCCGCCGCCGCGAAAGAAATCATTCAAAAGCACATTGCCGGTGGTGAGTTATTGGGCAGCATCCTTTTGGACCGGCCTGCCGCAGATATTCTAAGCTCTAAATAAGGGGGAAAAGATAAAAGATGGCGTATAACCACTATATCCTTACCTGCAGCGGTACAGCCTGCGAATCCAACAAGGGCATTGAACTTTTTACCCAGCTTAACGCGGAAGCGGAAAAGCAGGACGTAAAAAACCAGGTGCAGATTGTTAAAACCGGTTGTTTCGGCTTCTGTGAAAAAGGACCGATTGTTAAGGTTCTGCCGGAAGATTCCTTTTACGTTGAGGTAAAACCTGAAGACGCGAAAGAAATAATCGCCGAACAAATAGTCAAAGGGCGCGAGGTAAAACGGCTCCTTTATAATGACGGAACAGTAAAGAAAAACGCGCTCGCGGTGGAAGATATTCAGTTTTACCAAAAACAATTCCGCGTAGTACTGCGAAACTGCGGTGTTATCGACCCGGAAAGCATTGATGAATACATCGCCCGCGAAGGCTATTCAGGACTTGAAAAAGTGCTCTTTGAATGGACGCAGGAACAGCTTATCGAAGAAGTAAAAATTTCCGGTATGCGCGGACGCGGCGGGGCTGGTTTTCCGACATGGCTCAAATGGGATCTGGCGCGAAAAGCCTCAGGCGATCAAAAATTTGTTATCTGCAATGCGGACGAAGGCGATCCGGGCGCATACATGGATCGCTCCACAATAGAAGGCGATCCCCATTCAATTATTGAAGGTATGATCACCGCGGGAAAGGCAATCGGTTCCAATCAGGGGTTTGTCTATATCCGCGCCGAATATCCGCTTGCCATCGAAAGGCTTAAAATCGCTTTGGTACAGGCGCGTGATTACGGCCTGCTGGGTAAGAACATTCTGGGTTCCGGTTTTGATTTTGATATTGAAATCAGGCTCGGCGCTGGAGCGTTTGTCTGCGGCGAAGAAACTGCGCTCATTAAATCCGTCGAAGGCAACAGGGGAATGCCGGTTCCAAAACCGCCGTTTCCGGCAAACAAGGGACTTTGGCAAAAACCCACAATTATCAACAATGTTGAAACCCTCGCCAATATTCCGGTAATTACCGCAAGAGGCGGTGCATGGCTCGCGAAAATCGGAACTGAAAAATCCAAGGGAACCAAGGTATTCGCACTTACGGGAAAAGTAAAAAATTCCGGTCTTGTCGAAGTTCCGATGGGCACAACATTACGTGAAATTGTTTTTGAGATTGGCGGCGGCATCAAGGGAGGAAAAAAATTCAAGGGAGTGCAGACAGGCGGCCCGTCGGGGGGAATACTGACGGAAAAATCGCTTGATATTCCCATCGACTTTGAATCGCTTATGGCAAACGGCTCCATGATGGGCTCAGGCGGCATGATCGTAATGGACGAAGATGACTGCGTAGTTGACGTGTCACGCTTCTACATGGACTTCTGCGTGGATGAAAGCTGCGGAAAATGCTCGCCATGCCGGATTGGAACAACCCAGATACTTAAAATCCTGGAAAAAATCGCCGAAGGCAAGGGCAATGAAGAAGACCTGGAAAAACTGGAGTCTATCGGAAACGCTATGACAAGAGCTTCGCTGTGTATGCTTGGCTGTACCGCGGCAAATCCAACCATATCTACTCTGAAAAATTTCCGCGAAGAATACCTTGAGCATATTCACGACAAGAAATGCCGTTCAGGCAAGTGCAAGAAGCTTTTAAGCTTTACAATAGATTCGCCTAAATGTATCGGATGCGGTCTTTGCGCGAAGAAGTGTCCCGCCAACTGCATTACCCCCCAGGACGCCGCGAAATATCCTGATAAAAAACGGCCTCCTTATGCTATTAATCTGGCGGATTGTCTCAAATGCGGCGAATGTCTTAAAGCATGTAAATTCAACGCGGTTATCAAAGGTTAGGGGAGGAGTATAAAAATGATTAACATAACAATAAACGGAAAAGCATTGCAAGTTGAGCCGGGGACGACAATCCTCGACGCCGCGAAAATGGTGAATGTAAAGATACCAACCCTCTGTTACAACCCTGATCTCAGTCCCTGGGCATCCTGCGGTATCTGCATTGTCAGAATGGCGGGCTCTCCCAAAATGGTTCGCGCCTGTATCACCGCGTGTGAAAATAACATGAACATTATTACCCACGATCCTGAGATTATCTCGGTGCGGCGCACAGTATTGGAACTTATTCTCTCCAACCACCCGGATGACTGCTTACAGTGTCCGCGCAATCAAAGCTGCGAGCTTCAGCAGATAGCGTCTGAATTCGGCCTGCGTGAAGCTCCTTTCAAAAAAGTAAAGAGTTCTATTCCTATTGACGATTCGAATCCCGCGATTGTACTTTGCCCTGAAAAATGTATCCGCTGTGGCAGATGCGTAAAGGTTTGTCAGGATGTGCAGAATGTCTGGGCGCTTGAATTCCTTGGACGCGGCATTAAGGGAAAGATCGCAAGCGCGGCTGACGCTCCGTTAGGTGAAAGCCCCTGCATCAAGTGCGGCCAGTGCGCGGCTCACTGCCCGGTTGGAGCCATTTACGAACGTGACGATACAATAAAAGTGTGGAACGCCCTGCAGAATACAGAGCTTCATTCTGTGGTGCAGATAGCTCCTGCTGTCCGCGTTGCGTTAGCTGAAGAGTTCGGACTTGAACCCGGCACGGTGTTTACAAAGAAAATCTACGCAGCCCTTCGCCGTCTTGGATTTAAAACAGTCTTTGATACTAACTTCTCCGCGGACCTTACCATAATGGAAGAAGGCTCCGAGCTTGTAAAACGCCTGACCGAAAAAGGCAGCGCGATACCTCTCATCACCTCCTGCTGCCCCGCGTGGGTTGACTACATGGAAAAATACTATTCCGACATGATTCCGAACTTTTCTACAGCCAAGTCGCCCCAGCAGATGATGGGTGCGATGATCAAGGCTTACTGGGCTGCAAAAGCGGGAGTGGATCCCGGCAAGGTGTATTCGGTATCGGTCATGCCCTGTACCGCCAAGAAATGGGAAACACGCCGCAATGACGACATGAAGAGCGCGGGGCACGGTTACGACGTGGACATAGTAATCACCACAAGGGAACTCGCGCGCATGATCAAACAGGCTGGCATTGAAATACTTAAACTTGATGACGAGGAAGCGGACAGCCCGTTAGGACCTTACACAGGAGCTGGAACAATATTTGGCGTAACGGGCGGAGTAATGGAAGCCGCGGTTCGCAGCGCTTACTACCTTGTTACAAAGAAAGAACTTTCCGATATAAACTTTAAACCTGCCCGCGGGCTTGAAGGCGTTAAAGAAGGTGAAGTTGATTTCGGCAACGGGTTAAAAATTAAAATCGCTGTCGCGCATCAGATGGGGAACATCGCCGCTGTGCTTGATAAAGTGCGCGCCGCGCGCGATGCGGGAAAGGAACCGCCGTACCACTTTGTAGAAGTCATGGCATGCCGCGGAGGCTGTATAGCGGGCGGCGGTCAGCCCTACGGCGCTACCGATGAAATCCGCAAACAACGCGCTTGCGGCATTTACGCGGATGATGAAAAATCGCAGTACCGCTGCTCTCATCTAAATCCGTGCATAAACCAGGTTTACCAGGAATTCCTTGGAGAACCCGGCGGACACAAGGCGCATAAATTGCTGCACACAAAATATGTAGAAAGACCATTGTATATTAAGTAGGAGATTATATGGATAAATTTTTTGGAATCACCAAGAGCGGATCTAATGTCCGCACCGAGATTCTCGCTGGTTTTACGACATTCTTTACGATGGCGTATATCATGTTTGTTAATCCTAATATACTGTCAGCGAC
>JGI24695J34938_10001053_pt1 | contig 25032 bp, 20 predicted proteins | sample TergutCo191P3_FD_34938 | JGI IMG/M metagenome (IMG submission 34938)
AACATATCTACATATACCGTGAAGCCAAAACTGCCCCCGGTTTTGAAGCCTCTCGAAGAGATTGCAAGAAATCTTTGGTTATCCTGGAATTATGACGCGGTTCAGCTTTTTATCAGGCTGGATTATGATAGCTGGATTCTTTCCCAGCAGAGTCCGATTCGGACTTTAGGTATGGTTAGTCAGGAACGACTGGCTCAGACTGCCAAGGATGATTCATACTTGGCTGCTCTCAAGGAAGTCTATGACAGATTCCAACGCTACAAAAAAGGCGAGACTTGGTATCGAGGCAGTCACAAGGATGTAGTCGCCTACTTCTCGATGGAGTACGGCATGGACGCTTCGCTTCCGATTTATTCGGGCGGTCTTGGAATCCTTTCAGGCGACCACATGAAAACGTCGTCCGATCTTGGGCTTCCTCTTGTTGGTATCGGTCTCCTTTACAGGCAAGGCTACTTTAAACAGATGTTGAATGCCGATGGTTTTCAACAGGAGAGCTATCCCGAAAACGACTGGTACAACATGCCGGTCGAAAAAAAGATGGGAAGAGACGGTTCTTTAAAAATCACTGTCGATCTTGCGGGACGTCAGGCTGTCGCCCAGATTTGGGAAGTAAAAGTCGGACGCTCATCGCTCTATCTTTTGGATACTAATATAGAAGAAAACTCGCAGGAAATTCGCAATATTACTGCCGCGCTTTACGGCGGCGATAAAGAAACTCGTATGCAGCAGGAAATCCTTCTTGGTATCGGCGGTATTCGCGCTTTACGCGCATTGGGAATTAACCCTGCCGCCACCCACATGAACGAAGGTCATGCGGCATTCCTTGGTCTTGAACGTGTACGCGAAATCATGGGCGAAAAAAGCTTTACATTCGAAGAAGCGCGTGAAGCGGTCTGGCCTGCAAATATCTTTACAACACATACGCCGGTTCCCGCAGGAAACGAGCGTTTCGATATCGCCATGATGGATAAATATTTCCGCTCATGGCCTCAGGTTCTGGGTATTTCCTGGAAAGACTTTTTAGGTCTTGGCAGAGTCGATACAAACGACGATCGCGAAACTTTCTGTATGACGGTTCTCGCCCTCAAGTTTGCGGCTTATGCAAACGGCGTTGCAGCGCTTCACGGCGTTGTGTCACGCGAAATGTGGAAAGGGTTATGGCCCGGTCTTCCGCTCAACGAAATACCTATCGGTCATGTTACAAACGGCGTTCATCCGCGTACATGGATTTCTTCCGGTATGCTCGATCTTCTTGATCGATACTTTGGTCCGCAGTTCGAGGACAAGCCGACAGAACTTCCTATTTGGGAACGTATGGAGCGCATCTCCGACGAAGAATTATGGCGTACTCACGAACGCCGCCGCGACAGGCTTGTTGCCTTTGTGCGCGAACGTGTGCGGGAACAGTACAAGCGAACAGGCGCAATGGAAAGGCGCATTCGTCAGGCAGAAGACGTTCTTTCACCTTACGCGCTCACCCTTTGTTTTGCCCGCAGATTTGCAACATATAAGCGCGGCAATCTTCTCCTTCGCGATCCCGAACGATTGCTTCGCCTTGTAAGAGACAAAGATCGGCCTATTCAATTAATTTTTGCCGGTAAGGCGCATCCGCATGATATGCCCGGTAAAGATTTAATCCGCGAAATTATTCACTTTGCGGATAAGTACGATGTTTCAAATCGTATCGTATTTGTAGAAAACTACGATATCAACGTTGCCAAGTATTTAACCTCCGGCGGAGACGTTTGGCTCAATACGCCGCGCCGCCCGATGGAAGCATCCGGCACAAGCGGAATGAAAGCCGCGATGAACGGCGTACTCAACTGTTCAATTTTGGACGGATGGTGGGACGAAGCCTACAATGCCGAAGTCGGCTGGGCAATTGGTCACGGAGAACAGTACAGCGACGAAAGGCTTCAGGACGATATCGAAAGCAAGTCATTGTACGATCTTCTTGAACGCGAAATCATCCCTCTATTCTACGACAGAGGCAGAGACGGTCTTCCCCGCGGCTGGATAAAAATGATGAAAGACTGCATGATGCAGATTGGTCAATCGATGTCATGCCATCGTATGTTGATGGACTACTCTAATCAATTTTATTTCCCTGCGCTTAAAAACTATCGCCGTTTCAGCAAAGACGACTACGCCGAAGCAAAATCGCTTGCAGCATATTTTTCAAAGCTGAGTCACGCATGGGGCAATTTAAAGATTGTCAAAATTGAATCAAACGCCAAACCTGTAATGCAGCGCGGCGATATGCTGACAGTTACCGCATTCCTCGAACTTGGCGATATTAAACCCGAAGAGCTCCTTGTTGAACTTTACCACGGCACAGTTTCGAACCAGATGAGCGGAATTGCCGATGCGCATAAAGCGGAGATGAAATGGCTAAAGAGCGAAGGCAATCAGAATTTGTATCAGGTACGCATCGAATGTGTTGATACAGGCATGCAGGGTCATACTGTACGCATGCTGCCAAAACATGATGCGCTGATTCATCCGTACAGATGCGGCTACATTAAGTGGGCGTAAAACAAAGAAGCAGCCATTTATGAGTAACAAATTTCCTTTACGCGGTGTTAAATTTATTGCGGGGTTCGCAGCCGCTATTATGGCGGCATTTGTTCTCGTTTCCTGTATTGAGCCTTCCCCGCTTTATGGATCGTGGGCAGATAATAAGGGTAATTCATTCTCCTTTTTTGATGACGGCGCGTTCATAGCAAGGATAACCAGAATTGGCCGTACGCCGGAAGACGTGGAAGGGAATTATACAGTGCTGATGAATACACTTACCCTGAACTGTACCAATTTTGATCCGCGGCGAATAGTTACTGAATGGGATATTCGCGGAAATATTTTATATCTTAATTGGACAACGGCGGACGGCGAATCGATGTATTTGTCATTGTATAAAACATCAAATTAGTTAAAGGTGGTTTCGTGCAGCGTGGTTTAATTGTTACAGCGTTTATAATGCTTAGTTTTCTTCCATTGTTTGCTGATACTAAAGAAGAGGCAAGCGCGGCGTTAAATGTTGAATTGGAAAACGAATTCTATATGACTTTTAATTACGGAGCTTCTGCCTCGTGGCTGACAAGAATAATTGATCAGTCAGGGCGAAGCAATTTTGTTTTTAACGATTTTTTGCCGGGTTTGTATTTTAACGCAGAACTGCAGAATGTTCCGCATTTTACGCCGGCTGCAAGGATTGCAGCTTTTTACCCTTTAATTTCTACATTTAATAATGTACCGCAAAAATCCAATACCCCTTTGCATTTTGCCATCGATCTCGTTGCCGGAATACGTTTCAAAATGGAATGGAATATTTTCAGGTTTTCGGCGGGTCCGGGGCTGCATATGTTTTTTATGTCGGCGGACAGGTGGAATTATTTAAACATGGGTATTGCAGCAGCGGCAGGTTTTGAATTGGCGCTTACCCCCGGATGGACATTGCTTATAGACGGATTTGCATCACTGGACAACGGCAATTTGGGTATGAATCAGCGGATGGAACCTTTCAGTATCACCTATCAATATCAAGTCTGTGTCGGCATACGTTATAGTAAAAAAATGGTAAATTCTACAGCCTTATTTATGCCGATAGATGAAGAGATGGTTATAACGATTGATCGTTAATGGATAGACAAGGAGGTTCTGTATGAGAAAAATATGGCTGGCAGCAGCGGCGATACTTTTTATTTTTTCTTCTTGTGATACAAAATTTTTACCCGCGCCTTACATGCCGCCGCTTGAGGATAATCAAAACGGCAATTTTACCCCTGTAAATATTTCTGCAAGTCACGGCGAAAAACGCAGCATTATAGTTTCCTGGGATCCCGTGCCAAACGCGGTTTTATACTATATATACAGGACAGAAAGCCCTCTTGAATTGTTTACCCTTTGCGCGGAAACAACTTCCAACTTTTTTACATTCAATGTGCCTCCGGGCAGTTCTGTTTATTATCGCGTAAGCTCTGTTATACATGACGGCACTGAATCTGCGCGAAGCAGTTTTGTTCTGGGAACAAGTCTTGCCCAGCCTGTGATCAGCGACATTACCGATATTTCCGAAGACAGCGCGGCGGTTACCTGGTATATGGAAAATGCTTCCGACGCTACTTATAGAGACCACTTGTGGTACATCATACATTGCTTTAACGGAAATGCGGATGTTGCCCAGATAATACTGGAAGCTTCGGCTATTTCCGAAAACCGCGCAATTTTTACGGGTTTGAATGCAAACACAAAATACGAATATCAAGTTGAGGCATATTTATTTGCGAATCAAACCGCAAGTGAAATAAGCGATAAAATGGACGCGCCTACTGCGCGCCGCTTCAGACCGGGACCGCCTGTTGATCTTAGAGCAGCGCGCGGAACATCTGTAGATAAAATAGAATTAACTTTTGAACTGCCTGACATGGTTGATATTGCATTAGGCGATAATACTTTTGATCCAAAGCCGTTGTATTTTACAATTTCCAAACGATTGTACAGCGAAAGCGGAAACAATGAATATCAGCTTGTGTGCCCTTACTTCGGCATTGTATCTGAAACTGCTGCGGTAAAAAATGGCGGAAGAAACTTTAGTGAATATAACCCCGGCTATGAAGTCACATGGACAGATGACAACATTGTAAGGGGAATTACTTATGAATACAGAGTTCAATCTTATGTTGATAATACAAACAGGGTAATAAGTTCCGATTTATCGCGAGCAAATACATTGGGCTGGGCTTTAAGCAGCGGCGAGGTAACTTACGGTAAAGTTGAATATGAGATAAATGCTTCCGGGGTTGAATACACAGCCGCTGTTTTACCTATACATTTTGATTTTAATCCCAAAGACGAACAATATACTTATACCGTTATAACAAAGGTCACCCCGATTGATGATACCGAGCCAAGAGATCCGTCTTTCGATTTTTCAGTAAAAACTGCGCTTAACTCGCTTGAAGATGTTAAGAACTTTAAGATCCATTCCAATCTTACGCAAAAAAGTTCGGCATCATCTCCGGGAAGAGGTATTTATTCCGTAGAGATCGAAGTTAGACTTCCCGGAAGCGATGTATTGATATGCACCTTTACGGCTCTTGGCAGCGTACAAATTTCCGAAGACACCCAGCCTATAGTTGCGGATAACTTTCATATACAGGATGGTTATGCGGATAAATTTGTTCTTATGTGGGACAATTATTCAAACAGAAAATATACTATCGAAGAATCTGTTGATAAAAATAACTGGAATGAGATAGCGTCGATTAATACTAATCCAGACGATGACAGTACAACCTTTGTAGAAAATTATTCTTATACTGTTACAGGGCAGGATTCGGGTATTACTAAATATTTTAGAATTAAACCGGCTCGTTTTATGGGCGATAATTTTAAATACGGACAGGCTGTTTATGCTCCTGCTGCGCAGACATTGGGCGTACCGGAACTGACTCTTGACGGCTCTGCATCATACAGCCTTATTACTCCGGTTTGGAGCGAAGCGCAAAGGGCGGACACTTATCGTATTAAATACAAATATACGGAAGATGGCGAAAACGCAGAATATAAAATTGCCGCGTTTGTAAAAAAGGAAGACCTGACTGTTGACGCTACCGGAAAAAATTTCAGGTTTTCATTCAGACCGGAAGGTTATAATAATGCGCAGATAGCCGGCAAAGAAATGGAAATAGTTGTGGAAGCGCTTAATGAAAATTTGCGGACGGCAGTCGGCGGCGCAGAGATTTCTACATATTCAAAGGAAGATGTAAGAACCCACAAGGTTGGACCCGCTCTTCTTAATGCAGCGGCAAGCAGAGCTGCTTCGCCTCAAGATATAGGTGTTTCATGGGACAGTATTCCCGGCGCGAGCGGTTATTATATTTTCCGCCGCCAGTTTAACATGAACAATACCGCAGAGGAAGGAACTGAATCTGTGGTGTATTATGTTCCTGCATCAACTTCTTCTCCCATCGAAATAACCGGAAAGGATCTTGCGCTTGATGCGTCAAATTCCAGAACAGATACAAAGACAGTTAAAGCTTCGGCATCAATTTCAAACAAGCGCTACACATTGCGCGATATGTATTTGAACGATAGTGATTATTTCGAAAGCGCAGTTTATAACAGGCATAAAACTGCCTACCGTGATCAGCAAAACGATATAGTTCAAGGTTTTTCGTACCGATACTATGTGGTTCCCGTTGTAACAGGAGAGCCTTTAAATTCTATCGAGTTTATGTATAACAAAGACGGATCAAACAAGAACACAAGCATTGCTTCATACACAATACGCGAACACGGATATGAAATTAATTATTCGGGAGCCGCAGCTCTTGAGTGTGACGGGTTTACTATCGGTTTTGGACAGAATGTTACCGCAACTAAAGGCGCTTATTCGTCATCTGGAAATATTAATGATGGAATACGAATTACCTGGACATCGCCGCCGCGTCTTTCTTTGGCTGCAGGTTTTACGCCAAGGTATATTGTATATCGCAGAACATCCGGCAGCAGTGTATGGAATCCTGTCACAACTGTAAATAATGTTCATTTCTATATCGATACTCCGCAGGATCGCGGAATTGCTTATGAATACGCTATTGGTATTGAAAACATTTCGGGCGGAAACGCATCGGTTCCTTTTCACTCAAACCGTTTTATTGCGTCATGTGTAAATATGCGCGATGAAAGAGACAGACCTAATATGCTTGGATTTATGCTTGGCATGGTAAAAATGGAAAGCGTCAGTAGAACCGAGCTTTTTGATGCACAGGATAATTTTGCTGAAGATGTTAAATGGTACAGCGCAGGTATCTCTAACTCGTACAACAGTCAAAACCACAATTGGGGGATTGACGGGTATGATGTGTTTGTAATGAATCGTAATATTGACGCTAACTGGCATCGAATTGCCGATATGACAAGCATCCCAAATCAAATTAATCTGAACGTAAGAGTTTCTGACGTGCAGGGCGGCAGTACCCTGCAGGGCGGATTGCTTAAAGTGCTGCGTGATTACAGGCATTATTTTAAAGTGCGCAGTTATGTTTTTATGGACGACGAAAAAATTTACAGTCCCGATCCTGACTGGGATTACCAGATTTTATTTGCACAAACAACTAACCGTACTAATCAGGACAGAGCAAATTTCCTGGAAACCGATTATGTTAAATGGGGTGCGCGGCAAATTTCACATGTAGAATTAGTTAGAGCGGCATCAATTGTGCTGGCTTGGGGTATAGATCCTTCTTCCTGGCAGTCAACTATTGGAGGCTCTACTGAAAAAACAAACGGAAACAACGGATCATCAGGAGAAGTATACAGAGAATCAAGCAGCGGTGTTGGCTGGTGGTGGTATGATTTCAGGAATTATAAACCGGATATGGATACCAATGCCAATAGAAACAATTGGACGTATTCAGTGACCTTTTTAACGGTGCATTCCAATAGTAATATGAGCGGAAGCACTGCTGAAAGAAGCAGAACAATCGTAGTTGAAACTTCCGGCGCGGGCGGAAGACCCAGATTCTATGGCGCGCTTGAAAATTATAGGTCGTCAATTTTTTCTACACGGTATAATTACGGCACAGACTTTTTTAATGTCAATGGTCCTTCATGTTTGAACGGACTGTATAATGCGCAGATGAGATTCTATAATGACAATACATCATCTGAATCTGACAGCGCAAGAAGCAGGCGGTTTCAAGCAGGCAGCGCAAATCCCGGTGACGGTCATATCGAAGTCAGATACCCGGTTAATGCCGGCACAACTGTGAAGGTAAGAGGCGGTGTAGAAAATACAGCTCTTATGTTTAACGGTCAGAATAGTAATAATTCCCGCAGGGGCTTGTGGTATTAAATGAAATTTTTATTGAAGCAGATAAATAAAAGGTATGGAGAAGCTCTGTGGCTATCTTTAATTTTGGTATTGCTTGCTTCCTGCGCAGATATATTTCAGCCGAAAATCCCTTTTAACGAAAAGGATCCTGCTTCTCTTGATGACCTTTTTAAAAATAACGAGGGAGTTGGAAAATTAAAAACGCCGGATCAATTTTATATTCCCCCTAATTATTCGTCTACGGAAATTCGCCTGACATGGACAGGCGTAAACGGCGCAGCGTACTATATGGTTGAACGCGCTGTTGCATCTCCCATTCATGAATCAAACCCGCCTGCATGGGAAAACCCAGATGAAGGCGATTATGTGCCGCTGGATCGATTTGTATACAGTACATCTTTTACCGATGTGATACTAAGAAATCCTTCGCTGGATTCGCCCGAGTATCAAAATAAATATTTTTACCGGGTATCCGCTTTTAATACTGCATTACGGTACGAAGAAAGCGAACCCACTTCGCCTCAGTCTGCAATGTTATTTTCTGCTCCCAGAAATCTTAGGGCGACAGGCGGCGTTTCTGTTGAGTTTGTCGAATTGCGCTGGGATCGCTGCGATGGCGCAGAAGCTTATGAAATATGGCGAAGCGATCTTGCTAATGGAGCATCGGCATCTTTATTAAGTACTGTGTTAGGAAATCAAAACTGGTATCGAAACAATGTAAGCCCGGCAGAGCAGGGCAAAGATTTTTATTATATGATTAGAGCCAGAAACCGGTTTCAGAACTATACTTTGTACACAAGACCTGCTTACGGCTATGCCCGAATTTTCGGCGCTCCTGATTCGCCAAAAAATGTAAAGCTGGATGATAACAGCGGAAGAGGACATTCAAAAAATACGATAAATATTAAATGGGATGCGGTTACCGAAACAGGAGCTTATTATGCGGTTTTCCGGTACAGTTCTATAGATTCGTCACTTACAAGATTAATAGAAAGAACCAGTGAAACAAAATGGACTGACAACATTGGTCTTAGACCGGGTATTTTTTATTATTACCGCGTTCAGGCAATAGTCGATGATATTAGCGGTCGTCCATTAAGAAGCGAGTTCTCGTCGCAGGATCCCGAAGGTTTTATTCTGAGCAGTCCCGATACGGTTGTTGCGGAAAAAGATCAAGATGGCGTAGTTACAGTAAAGTGGACACCCGCGATTGGCACCGAAAATGAACGTCAAAGTTATACCTATATAGTATATTCCGATTCAAATATAAATGGAAACTTTTCCAATCCGGCTGCGCAAAATGTAAGTCCCTCTACCAATGCACAAGGGTTTGTTTCGGCAGTGATTACAAGCATTCCGGCGGGGCATACTTTTTTCAGGGTATCTACAGTTAAGGGTTCTGTAGAAAGCGATAAAAGCATGACTGTTTCTCCGGCTCCTGCTATGGCTATTATTACAGAAGTAAGCAAATATGCATTTTTTCAAAATGCGACTGCTAACTCAAGCGGAGTTTTTCCTGTAAGCATATCCTGGAAAAAACCGGATAATGAAGAACCTGCGTTTTATCATGTGCAGCGTTCATCCAGATCCGGAGCCGGTTATTCCAGAATTAACGATATAGCTCTGTCTGCAAACGGTCCCTTTATTAATGGATACTCCTACAATTCTGCGACTGAGACATTTACATTTATTGACAGAAACGAAATGGCAAGAGTTGGAAGAAAATATTTTTACAGGGTATTAAGTTTGAATCAGCTTGAGCAGGGAAACTTTCCTTCGGATGAATTAATAGGATGGGGCGCTTTAACGCATACTCAATATATGATTGAATTTAACAGAACAATGAGCGCCGCGCTTAGAAAATTAACATTTATGCACAGACCCGGCAGCACTGATAAACTTGGAACAGAAACAAAGAACGGCACAATAAGCGGCACTATTTATTACAATGCTGCAATCAGCGGTCTTGGCGCGCGGATTATTATCCAGCTTTCAAATTACGCTGACTTCTACGTAGAAAACGATCCTGTAAACGGCGTTTACTTTATATTAAGCGGGAACTCTAACACTTCTGCAAACATGAGCTCCAACGGAACCATGGACGGAACCATGACTTGTGACGGAATGTATCCGGGAAGGATCTTTTACGATAGAATCGAAATCAAAGGCGGCGCCGCAGGCGGCGGTACTTACGGCGTACAACCGGAAGGTTTCCCGCGCGCCGAAATTCCATGGACAGTTATAGAATAATATAGTATATTATTGACGTGGGTAGTATTACTAGGGTATAATTATCCTAGGATGGCTAATAATTGAATGATTCTAGCACTGATTTACAGAGAATGACACAAGTTTTAGAGAAACAGAATGCTATTTTGCAAAATATGTTGACTGTTATGACTAAGCCTGAGAATACTTTTATAAAGGTGCTTGAGAAACTTGTTCTTATTGCCGGTGTATTAAGTATTTTAAATGCTGCTGATGTAATTAGAAATTGGTTATTAGGAGGCTGATTATGTTGTTACAATTGATCATTTCAATAATTGTAGCAGCTCTTTGCTTTACCGCATTTTTTATGATAAGGCACATGAGGAAACACTCATAGGCTATTTTATTAGTTATTAATAGGCAGTATCCCAGATAACCTGCCGTAAAATAAAACAGGGAGTAATAATATATGAACAATCACCTTTCTCAACCGGCGTTTTACAAGTACTTGGACATTATCGCGTCGTTCTTTGTCGGTATCCTAATCGTAAGTAATATTGCATCGTCTGCGAAGATTGTAGACCTTGGCATTTCGCTTTTTACAATTCCGCTTGCATTTGACGGCGGCACGATTCTCTTTCCGCTTGTCTATGTGCTTGGTGATGTGCTGACGGAAGTATATGGTTTTAAAACTGCGCGGCGTGTCATATGGACAGGGTTTGCGGCAATGACGCTGACGATGCTTGTCTTCTTTGTGCTTGGTAAACTTCCCGCCGAAGCGTATTGGGAAGAAACTGCCGGTACTGATGCTTTCAACGCTATCCTCGGCGGGATGAGTTATGGCGGCATCGTGCTTGCGAGTTTGTCTGCATATCTTGTCGGCGAATTTTCCAATGCGGCAATACTTTCAAAAATTAAAGCAAAAGTAAAGGACCGCACAGGCTGGGTACGAATGCTTTGGGTGCGGACAATTGGGTCTTCGCTGGTTGGGCAGTTATTGGACACGATGATTTTTGTTTTTATTGCGACACTTACGGGCGTATTTGAATGGGTTATTTTTTGGAGTCTTGTACTAACCAATTATATCCTGAAGATCGCAATAGAAGCTTTGGTGACTCCGTTTACATATAAAGCCTGCAAGTTCCTTAAAGCAAAGGAAGGACTGGACGCTTATTAAGCTTGACTTATATTATTAATTTCTCCTATACTTAGGTAGTAATATTTATATCTAAGGAGAAAAAAATGAAAAAGATTATAATTATTTCGATTTTATTAATCAGTTTTTCGGCAGTTTCACTTTCCGCGTGGGAGCCTAATGATCTTACAAAGTTTCCGGCATGTATGACACCAAGTGATTGGATTTTAAACCTTGGCGTTTCTTTTGATACTCAATGGATTAGTGATGCCAGCAGGGGAAATGACTACTATAGCATTCCGTATGTACGTTTGTCTTTTGATAGAAACCTTCCAATCGGAGAAAGGAAGCTTCCTTTTTTCCTTGGCGGAATTGTAGGTTATTCCAGCTATGGATATTCAGGCAATAATCCATGGGCTCATCATTATATACCGTTTGGTGTTCGCTTTGGTTATCATTTTAACTTTGGCGTTGATAAACTTGATGTTTATGCTGTTACAACAGCAGGCTATCGAATTCATTTCTTTACAGGTGACAGTTTTTTTAATAATAGAACCAATTTAGATGCTATTAATGATTTTAGGGTTGGCGTAAATATTGGAGCCAGATGGTTTGTAAGTAAAGGTTTCGGCTTTTGGGCAGAAGCGGGTTATGTCGGGGATTTAAATCTTGATATCGGCTTTGCGTTTAAATTTTAAGGATTTATTATGAATAAAAGAATATTTTTTGCATTAATTTTAATTATGGTTATTTCGACAGGCGCTGCATTCGCAGACTTTGGAATCGGCGTTCACGGCGCTTTTAATGGAGTCGTTGATATTGTTCCAAGCGGCGGATTGACATTGGGTTTTGATAATAAAGTTTTTGTATATTTTGATGCAGTGGGTATATATCATTTCCTTGGCGCTTTTGATTTTGTAAATTTTGTTTATACTCCGATTGTTAAAACACTTTTCTTTTATGTGCGTCTGGGCTTAGGTTTCTCGTTATGGAATCTTGATAACCCTGAAAATTTACATTTTGCTACTGCTGTACGTGTTCCTATTGGCATAAGCTGGAGACCAATTAAACTAATAGAACTTTTTGCTCAAGTTTTACCTCAGGTTGGCGTAGAATTTTTACCGGAACAGAAGATTTGGAATAACTGGTTTGGCGGAAATGTTGGTGTTCGATTCTGGTTTGGCTAAAATAGATTAACGATCTTACGCTTGCTGTATCAGGCTGCATCAGGCGAGAATTTCGTAGAGTCTTTCCAAATCTTCCATTGAGTAGTAATCGATGTGTATACGGCCTTTATTAAGGTCGCCTTCTATTACTACTTTGGTTCCAAGTTTATGTATAAACTTTTCTACCATTGCGTCAACTTCGGGTGGACGCTTTAAACCTTTGCCGCCCTTTGATGACGATTTGCCTTTTACAGTTCCTGTGCTTGCGTTCAATTCTGCTGCCCGTTTCTCAGCTTCTCTTACGGAGACATCGCCTGAAAGAATTTCCTTGTAGAGCTTATCCTTTCCTTTTGTGTCGGTAACCGACAATAATGCGCGGGCATGACCGGAGCTTACTTTGCCTTCTTCCAAACTTTTTTGCATTTCGACAGGCAGCTTAAGAAGACGAAGCGCGTTTGCGACAGTGGAGCGGTTCTTTCCCATCCTTGTTGCAAGTTCGTCTTGCGAAAGGTTTGAAAAGTCCATCAGGTTTTTATACGCGGCGGCTTCTTCGATTGGGTTTAAGTCGCTGCGCTGAATGTTCTCGATAAGTGATACTTCTAAACGCTTTTGATCTGTGTAATCGCGTATGATTGCAGGCACTGTCTCCAAACCTGCAAGCCTTGCCGCGCGTGTTCGCCGTTCGCCTGCGATTATTATGTAAGTGCCATCACCTGCGTTCGCAGCGATTATCGGCTGAATGATGCCGAAAGTTTTTATCGAGTCTGCAAGTTCCTGCAGTTCTTTCTCGTCAAAATTTTTACGGGGCTGTCCTGGGTTTGCTATCAGTTTATCTACAGAAAGCTGAACAATGTCGCCTGCTTTGTTTTTTGCTGATGCTGTTACTGATGAAGAAGCTTTTTTTTCGGAAGAAGCTTCTGCGCCTGAAGATGCGTCTGTGTCCGAAGATGAGCTATCTGCAGTTTTAGATTCACTGTCATTGCTGTCAAGGAGGGCATTAATACCTCTTCCGCCAAGACCGATTCTGCGTGCCATTATTTACCGCCTGCCTTTTCGCGGCGCAGCATTTCCTGAGCAAGCGCCTGATACGCTCTTGCGCCGGGACACTGGGGATCATAAAGAGAAATGGGCATTCCTTCCGAAGGCGCTTCCGAGAGCCGCGTATTGCGCGGGATGATTGTGTTAAAAACCATATCTTTATAATGAGCGCTTACAAGTTTTATAACATCATTTGCAAGGCGCGTCCTTTGGTCGTACATTGTAAAGAAAACGCCGCCAATCCTTAATTTTGGATTGTAAATTTTCTGCACATCTTTAACAGTTATTAAAAGCTGCTTGAGTCCTTCCATGGCAAAGTATTCACACTGCATCGGAATTAGAACAGCATCTGCCGCGACAAGCCCGTTCATGGTGAGTTGTCCAAGAGACGGCGGGCAGTCTATCAATATGTATTCGTATTTATCTTTTATTTGGTCAATTGCCTTTTTAAGGAAAAAGAATTTTTCTTTTTGATGTTCGATCATTTCGACAGCCGCTCCTGAGAGGTCGGTGTCCGCAGGGATCACGTCCAGTTTTTTTACAGATGTTTTTCTTGTTGCTTGTTCTGACGTTGCCTCGTCGCAGAGAAGTTCGTAAATACCCGGTTTTGGCGGGTTTGCTCCAATGCCGCTTGAGAGATTTGCCTGCGCGTCAAAGTCGATCAAAAGAGTGGATTTTCCGGCATCTGCAAGATATGCCCCGATATTGATAGCCGAGGTAGTTTTGCCAACGCCGCCTTTTTGATTAACAAAGACAAAAATTGATCCCATAGGTATAATGTAACAAATAATGGACTTTGTAACAATAGATTTTGAAACTGCGAATTATTCTCAGGATAGCGCATGCTCTGTAGGGCTTGTTAAGTATCGGGACGGACAAGCAATCGATACTTATTATTCGCTGATTCGGCCGCCCAGAAGGCTTTTTATCCGTCCAGACTTTACAAAGATTCACGGACTTACCGCAGACGATGTAAAAGACGCGCCAAAGTTTGATGAAATTTGGGACAGCAGCATTAAACCCTTTATTGGCGAGTTTGCGCTTGGGGCTCATAATGCGTCATTTGACATGGGCGTACTTGGCGCTGTCCTTGACTGGTACGACTTACCGGTTCCGCCATTTTCATATTTCTGCACATGCAAATTATCGCGCCGAACATGGCCTGAACTTAAATCCCATGCGCTGACAAAGCTCGCCGAAAACTTTGATATTGTTTATGATGCGCACAACGCTCTTGATGATGCGGCAACCTGCGGACTTCTTGTGCTTATGTCGGCGGAAAAATATGGCTGTAATACTATCGAAGACCTTCTTTCTGCCGTAAATTTAAAAATGGACACTTTATAGTAAAAGCATGGTATAATATGTAAGGAGAATATTGTGAGCGAACAAGAAACCATGCAAGATATACCATTAAGTACTGTAGACTCTCCGTCTGTTGTACTGGAACTTATCCATCAGCTTAAAATAAAAGATGTAATGACCTCCGCCCTCCTTATTGGCGAAAAAACACAGACCATGAGGCATATACAGGCTTTAATGCGCGAGAATAAAGTTGCCGGTATTCCGATTGTGGAGGGCAATCAGCTTATCGGGCTTGTTTCTACCGAGGATATTATCAATGCGCTGGATAAGGGATATATCGACGCTCTTGTAGAAGACCGTATGACAAAAGATGTTATCCACCTGCAGGATGATATGCCGCTTTCGTTTGCAATTTCCTACCTTAACAAATATCGATACGGACGCTTTCCCGTTCTGAATAAAGATAACGAGCTTGTCGGCATTCTTACATCAACCGATGTTATCAGGAACTTGTTAATCGAGATGAACCGCGAAGTGATGCGTCTTGAGAAACTTCAAAAAGGAACGGAAGATGCCGCGCCTTCGACATATTCGGAAATGGAGTTTACCACAGCGCATTACAATTTTGAAAAGGCGGGCAGGGCTTCTACCGAAATTAAAAAGGCGCTAAAGCAGAGAAACTTCGATTCTAAACTGATTCGCCGCGTTGCAATTGCGTGTTATGAATTGGAAATAAATCAGGTTGTTCATTCCAACGGCGGCGTGATGCGCTGTTCGATTCTTCCCGACAAGGTAATTATTACGGCGGCAGACACAGGTCCCGGTATTGAAGATGTTAATCAGGCATTAAGAGAAGGCTATTCAACAGCAAACGAATATATTCGTTCATTAGGATTCGGCGCAGGGATGGGGCTTGCGAATACAAAACGCGTCTCCGATGATTTTACGATTAACTCCGCGCTTGGCAAAGGGACGACGGTTCGTTCGGTTGTGTTTGTAAATTCATCCAAAGATGAAAACTAGGAGGCGTAAGTGAAAATCACGGAAACTGCGGCAGCTCTTGGCGCAGAAATCTGCCAGAGTGAGTTTGACGACGTCGAAGTTACAGGCGCGTATACTTCCGATCTCCTTTCAGATGTAATGGCGCATGCAAAAGATGGCGGCGCGCTTATCACTATTCAGTCTCATAAAAACACCGTTGCGGTTTCTTCGCTTGTTAATATTTCTGTTATTGTAATTTGTAATTCGCGCCCAATCCCCGACGACATGATGGAGGCGGCAAAAGACGAGGGCATCGCGATAATCCGCACAAAGGAAAATCAATTTACTGTTTCCGGTAAATTATGGGATCTGTTCCATGCTGGCGGACCTGCATAATCATTCGTGCCTTTCACCGTGCGGTTCCCTTGAGCTTTCACCAAGGCGTTTACTGGAACTGGGAGCCGCGAAGGGAATAAAACTTATGGCGCTGACAGATCACAATTCAAGTTTGAACTGTCCTGCCTTTGCAAAACTTGCACCTTCGTTTAACATCATTCCTATTTTTGGAATGGAGGCGACAACAAACGAAGAAATCCATATCCTTTGTTTATTCACAAATCTTGACGCGTGCATGTCTTTTAATGAATACGCCTATTCGATACTTACGCCGTTTTTAAACAACCCGGAAAAAACAGGAGATCAGGTTTTTGTTGACGAAGAAGACAACATCGAAGGAGAGGTTGAGTATTACTTGATTAACCCGATCGATCTAAGCGTAGAAAACATCGGCGTTAAAATTCAAGAATACGGCGGCATCGTAATTCCCGCTCATGTTGATCGTCCTGCGTTTTCGATGACAAGTCAGCTTGGAACCGTTGTGGACGGCCCTTGGGCAGCTGTTGAATGTACGCGTATACCGCCGGCATTAAATGGCTTAACGCACAGCGTCCCGCTTGATACGCTTAGCTTTCCGCTGACGACTTCTTCTGACGCGCATTACAGCGAACATGTTGGGCGTCGTCCTTTTTTCTTAGATGTAGAAACAGAAGAACTTCAGCCGGGCGGCTCCGGAACAGATGCAGTTAAAGAGGTTTTAGTTAAGGCGCTGGCAAAAAGACCAAAATTTTAAAACATTCTATTATGGCAAAATAAAAGAGGAGGGGATTTATGCCGATAATTTCAATAATGCGGGTTATTTTTTCCTTATTTTTATTTGTCTGTGTCTCGGGTCTTTTTGCCGCGCCTTTGGAAAGAGGGTATCCGCTTGCGCCAAGCGCGAGTGCGTCACAGGAAGAAAAAGACAGAGCATTTATAAATATACGTCTTAGAGTAATTGAAGCTTCCAGAGTTTATCTGGGTACGCCTTATCGTTACGGCGGATTTTCCAACGCAGGTTTAGATTGCTCCGGTTTTGTCGGTTTAAGTTTTCAAGATGCAATAGGCGTTTCGCTGCCGCGCTCGGCTTCCGCCTTGTATACATGGGCGGAACGTATTTCATTGGAAAGAGCGCAGCCCGGAGATTTGCTTTTTTTTAGAACGAGCAGCTCCAACAATATTACTCATGTTGGTCTTTTTTTGGGAGACCGTACATTTATTCACGCAGCTTCCGACGGCCCAAGAACCGGCGTAATATATTCAACTATGGACGAAACATACTGGGCAAATTGCTATGCAGGCGCAGGCCGCGCTTTTCCTGCAACATCTCCGTTTACTGTTGATGGCGGAACTTATAACAGACCTAACAGTCAGCAAAATGTTCCTTCGCGTAATCAACCGTCCAGCAGTCAGGGTACCGGTAAAAGCGGAAATCAAAGCAGCAATCAAAGAAACAGTCAAAACGGAAATCAGAATAACGGCGATCGTTTTTTAGCAGGAGCTGCTTTTGCTCCATTTTGGGGAAGCTTTTCTGATACCAATAATGTACTGCGAGGTTTTACATCGCAGCTTTGCTTAAGCTCGGAGACAATGATTGCAGGGAAGAAAAATGTTTTTGGTTTAGAAGTAAGGCCTCAATACGACGGAGCGCTTGGGGTTTTTCATTTGCCTATTACAATTTCATGGGGAAGAGGCGACAACTTTAGAATTTTTGCAGGCCCGGTACTATGTTTTGGAGACGCAGTATTAAGTACTGCAGAGGGCAACCGATATTATTCTACTGGAACAGTCTGGCTTATAACTATTGGCACTACTATTTTTCCGTTTATTATAAGATCACCGGCAGGAGAGTTTGCGCCATATATCGAAGCCGCATGGCAATCGTATTTTGTCGATAACCAAAGAGCCAACTTTATTTACGATTTCTCCGCAGGATTTAGATTGTCTACAGGGATACGCTGGCAGATTAAAGTCCTTTAAAGCGTATACCTGAATAAAAACACTGCAACTTTTTCATACAACCTTTGTCTAAATGGTAAAGGTAGATTATGGTAAATTGTTTTGATAAAAATTATGAATTACGATATTATGACATGGATAAGTACGGTGAGGCGTCGCCGCCGACAATATTAAGATTATTGGAAGAAACAGCGGCGGAGCATTGTCATGATATAGATTATTGTTTGTATAGCCTCGAAAAGCAAAATATTGGCTGGGTATTAATTTCCGGGACCATCGACATGATTAGGTATCCAAAATACAAAGAAAAAATATCGATAAGAACATGGATTTCCAATTATAGTCTTGTAAGAGGTCGCAGAGAAAACATTATCTATGATGAAGACGGAAATGAAATCGGCAAAGCGCAGGGTCTTTGGGTTTTTTACGATATTGAAAATAAAAAGCCTGTTCCCATTTTTGATGAAATAAAAGCAAGATGGGGTTTTAATTCGGAAATATCACAAGAAGTTGAGCCGGAAAAAATCAGGATTATTGAAGATAAAGAACATGAATTTGAATATAATATTAATAAATCAGACGTTGACAATTACAAACATGTTAATAATATCAGGTATTTTCACTGGTTAATTGAATCATTGCCGGACGAGCTATTGGAAAATTATTCATTAAAAAGAATAAATGGAAAATTTTTTAACGGAGCATATTTAGGCGAAAAAATAAAAGTGTACAATAAAGATGAAGTCGAAAATAAAATGTTTTTACACACCATGAGAAGCAACATGGATAATAAATTGCTTGCTGCCGCGCATACGACATGGGAGAAGAAGTGACAGGTATTGTACTTAAAAATTACTTATAAGTGCGGAGAGAAAAAAATAAACTGCTCTCATAGTTATTACCGCATATGTAATTAATTATATTTTATAGTACTTTTCTGCCATAAATATTCTTATATTAGAATACATGAAACAGATTTCATGTATAGCCTGCCCAATGTGCTGCCGTATTACGATTGATGTTGAAGATGGGGAACATGTTTTTTCCGGAAATCAATGTAAAAAAGGAGTACAGGTTGTTAAAAGTGAGCTTTCGGCTCCTGCTTGTTCGCTGACTGCGATGGTAAGGACGATATATCCTGATATGCCGATTTTGTCAGTTAGAACCAATGGAGAAATACCCAGAAAAAAAGTAAAAAGAATCGTTAAGAAATTATCAAGAATAATTGTGACCGAAAGAAAAGCAGTTGGCGAGATAGTAGTTGAGAACATTTCAAGAACCGGATGTGATGTTATCGCTGCTGGCGATATGAAAAAAAGACTTGTCTATTGCAGACCTTAATTATTCTGATAGGTCTCTAGTTCCTAACTGTTACAACAACTGTTGCGGATTTTGTTGTGTCTGCTACAGAGGTAGCGATAACATAAAGAGTTGTATTGGTTTCATTAGCTGATACAGTAAGCAGCCCGTTGCTGTTTATACTTGTTCCCGATGTAACAGAACCTGTTCCTGCTGTGTTGGAACTGACTCTCCATGTCACTGCGCTGCTTGGGTTATTGTTTCCTCTGACTATCGCGCTAAATTGATAACTGCTGCCTCTTTGCATGTTCTGCCCCGAAGGACTTATATCCATTGACGTTACAGTCGATGTACGAATAATAACAGAGATTGTTGAAAAGCCTGATTTTGTCGTGTCTACAGCAGAGGTTGCGACCACATAAAGAGTTGCGTTGGTTTCATTGGCTGAAACAGTAAGTAATCCATTGCTGTTTATACTTGTTCCCGATGTAACAGAACCGGTTCCTGAAGTACTTGTACCGACTCTCCATGTCACTGCGCTGCTTGGGTTGTTGTCTCCTCTGACTATCGCGCTAAATTGATAATTGCTGCCTCTTTCCATGTTCTGGGTTGTAGGACTGATAGCAATCGATGTTACTGTTGGCGTTGCTACAGCAGGCGGCTGGGTTGTTGCCGGAGGTTGGGTCGTTGCCGGAGGTTGAGTCGTTGCCGGAGGTTGAGTCGTTGCTGGCGGTTGGGTCGTTGCAGGCGGCTGGGTAGTTGTCTGACCCGGTCTGTTTCCCTGACTACCTCGATTTCCTTGGTTACTCTGATTATTTTGATTATTTGTAATTGTTACGGCAGCCGAAGCGAATATTGAACGATTGGCAGACGATGTTGCAGTAACTACAAGAGATGCCGCCGTTTCGTTGGAAGCAATACGCAATAATCCGCCTGTGGAGATACTTGTTCCAGATATGCCGCCTGTAACGGTCCATGTTACGGCTGTGCTTGGATTGTTAGTGCCTGTGATAGTTGAATTGAATTGTACATTGGTACCTGTTCTTGCCGCAGTTGAAGTTGGACTAATTATTACGCTTGTTACTGTAGGCGCTGCTGTTGCCGGCGGCGGCGTTATAGCTGCCGGAGGCGGTGTTGTAGTTGCCGGAGGCTGGGTAGTTGCCGGCGGTTGGGTGGTCGGCGGTGTCACCTGAGCAGGCGCAGCATCAATAGTGATTATTACACTGCCGGACATTGAGGTATTAAATACTGATGTTGCGAAAATGAAAAGCGTTCCTGCCGGCTGATTAACAGATACAGTTAATAAACCGTTAGCGTTTATTGTCGTTCCGGACGCAACAGCTCCGGTACCTGCGGCATTGGTACTAACTCTCCATGAAACCGCTGTGTTTGGATTATTAACGCCTGCAACAGATGCGGTAAATTGGAAAGAGGTGCCGGCAGTTATTCTCTGACCGGAAGGACTGACAGTTACGTTTGTTACAACCGGGACAATAATATTAACAGATGTTCTTCCTGATTTTGTCGGGTCATAAGTAGAAGTTGCCGTTATAAATAAAGTTGTTAATGTTTCGTTTTCCGATACCCTTAGCATTCCATTTGTGTTAATGGTTGTTCCCGGCGTAACGGCTCCGGTGCCTGTGGCATTTGAACTTATAGACCATGTTACTGTATTGACAGGATCAAATGTTCCTATTACCGATGCGTTGAATTGAAGAGTGCTGCCTGCTCTGATTGACTGGTTTGCCGGAGTAACAGTAACGCTGGTAACTGTCGGAACAACAATAGTGACCGGAACATTGCCGGATTTTGTCGGGTCTATAAGTGAATTTGCAATGACATAAACTGTTCTTAACGATTCATTAGCTGAAATCGTAAGAATTCCGTTCGCGTTAATGCTTGTTCCCTGTGTGACAGTGCCGGATCCGCTGGGATTTGAACTGACACTCCATGTTACGGCGCTGTCAGGATTATTGTTACCGGTTACCTGGGCTCTGAATTGAGCCGTTCTGCCGATTGCTACAGTCTGGTTTGCAGGCTGAACAGATACGGAATTAACAGTTACAACTCTTATAGGTCTTATATCGGTAAAATTGTCCTGCGTAGATGTCGCTATTACATAAATAATCGGTAAAGTCTCAAAGGCAGATACTGTGAGTACGCCGTTTTGGCTGATGAAGGTTCCGTTTGTTACATCACCCGAGCCGTTGTTTGTAGAACTTACGCTCCATACTATGTTACGGCCCGAAGCTCTTAAAACAAGAGTTCCTCCCGCCAAAACTGATGAAATATTTCCCTCAGTTCTGATAGTTACGTTATAACTGGTTAAACATCCTGTTAAAATAAAATTGATTATTATGATTACTGCGATAAAACCTAAAAATCTGCTTGAATTTCTCATGATAAAACCCCTTTATATGTATATTATATCAACATTTTTTATATTTACAAGGTTACGGAGACTTTTACTGTACTTTGCTTGCGAACGCTTTTTCTATCGTTTTTATTAAATTGTCATGATTAACAGGTTTAATCATAACATCAAAAACATCGGTACTTTTGGCTTTTGTCAGGAAATCCTGTCCGGTATTACCGCTGACGATAATTATCGGCGTACTTAGGTAACTTGGCGTTTTTATCAGATCGTTAAGAAATTCAAAACCGTCTATATTGGGCATTTCGATATCCAGAAGAATTACATCGGCTCTGTTTTTTATCAGGTATGCGATGGCTTCAGACGCGGATTTTACAGTACGCAGGTCATACTCCGGTATTAACATGCTTTTAAATTCGCTTAGCTGTTGTAAATTGTCATCAATTGCCAGTATGATCTTTTTCTCACCCATAACCTGCCACCCGGTAAATTATATAATTGAATTCTACTATGAATTATAACTAAATTCAAGTATACTTGCTCAATGAGCGATGATAAGAAAAACAGCGTGCTTATCGTTGATGACGAAAGGGCAAACCTCGATCTTCTGGTCAGCATTTTAAGCCCCGATTATACAGTTTATATGACGAAAAGCGGCGCCTCCGCTATAGAAATGGCAAACGAACTGCTGCCGGATATTATTCTGCTTGATATTATTATGCAGGATATGAACGGCTATGATGTCCTTAAGGTATTAAAAGACGACGAAAAAACACGAGAAATTCCAGTTATTTTTATTACGGGGCTGGAGGGAAAAGAAGACGAAGAAAAAGGTCTTGCTCTTCAGGCAGCCGATTATATTCATAAACCAATGAGTCCTGCCATTGTAAGAATGAGGGTCTCGAATCAGCTGCAAATTGTTAATCAAATTCGCGCTATTAAGGAATACGCTTACGAGGTTGCGTTATCTGAAGAGCGAAATAAATTTTTTGCAAGAATGAGTCACGAAATGCGAACGCCGCTTAATGCTGTTATCGGGCTTTCGGAAATGACGCTTGAACAGTGTTCCCTATGCGATGAAGCAGAGGAAAATATTTCGAAAGTCTGCAATGCGGGTGCGTCCCTTCTTCACATGGTAAATGACATTCTTGACATGTCTAAACTTGACGAAGGAAAATTCAATCTTGTTCCGATAGAGTATATTTTCCCGCATATGATAAGTGACACGGTTTCGCAGAGTATTGTTTATAAGGGAGAAAAACCGATCGATTTCATTTTGAATATCGATGAAAACATTCCGCTTCGTCTTTTTGGAGACGATCAAAGGATAAAACAAATATTAAATAATCTGCTTTCCAATGCGTTTAAATACACAAGGGAAGGAAAAATTGAATTGAATGTTTCCAGTAAAAAAATTGACGAAACTGTCATGCTGTCTTTTGTTGTAAGAGACACAGGAATCGGCATGCCGAAAGAATTTCTTGGAAGCATTTTTTTGGATTATGCGCGGATGGATACCGAGGATAACAGAAAGATCGCGGGAACCGGACTTGGGCTTCCGATTGTAAAAATGCTTGTTGACATGATGGACGGCGATATTTCTGTTGAGAGCGAACTTGGCAAAGGTTCCTGCTTTAAGGTAAATTTTCCGCAGAAATTTGTATCAGACGAGGTAATCGGTTTTGACATAGTAAACAGTTTGCAGTGTTTCCAATATGCCTCCAGACGAAAAATTAAGTCGCGTATTTCGCGGATAAGCCTTCCGTATGCGAATGTTTTGGTTGTGGATGATGTTGTTACGAATCTTGATGTTGCAAAAGGAATGATGAAGCCGTACAGAATGAAGGTTTCCTGCGTAACAAGCGGACAAGCTGCAGTTGACGCTGTTCGAAATGAAAGTGTTAAGTACAATGCAATTTTTATGGATCAGATGATGCCGGAAATGGACGGCATAGAAGCCGTAAGGATTATCCGCGAAGAAATTGGAACCGAGTATGCAAAGACTGTTCCGATTATCGCATTTACCGCAAACGCGCTTGTTGGTAACAAGGAAATGTTTTTGTCAAAGGGGTTTAATGCATACATAACAAAACCTTTGGATGTAAACCAGCTTGATGAAATTATCAGAAAATTTATCAAGGACGAAGATTACGAAAAAATACTGGAAGAGGGGAAAAAAAACGAAGATGGCACGCTGTGCACTTTGCCGCCTGAATTTAATACCCGTTCGGGCGACGAAAGGCGTTCAGGTGATGAAAGACGCAGCGGAATAGACAGACGTTTGATCGAGATAAGAATCGAAGGAATTAATTTACAAAAAGGATTGGAACGCTTTAGCGGAGACATGGATGCTTTTTTACAGGTGCTGCGTTCGTTTGCAACTAACACGCATTTTCTTTTGGAGCAGATGAAAGATGTTAACAAGGATAATCTTGCAAATTACGCAATCAATGTTCACGGGATAAAAAGCTCCTGCCGCGGTATTTTCGCCGTAGAAGCGGGGATGCAGGCTGAAAATTTAGAAAAAGCGGCTAAGGCAGGCGATCTTGATTTTGTGCTGATCAATAACCCGAACCTTATCGAGAATGTTTTAACGCTGATGGCAAATATTAACAATGCGCTGAGTAGGGAAATCGTAAATGTAGATAGAATAAAAAAAGATAAGCCTTATAAAGAAGCGCTTGAAAAACTGCAAGCCGCCTGCGCCGACTACAAGGCGGAAGATATCGATATAATAATGAGAGAGATTGAATGTTTTGAATATACAAACGATGACGGACTTGTTATGTGGCTTAGAACACAGATTGATCAAATGAACTTTATGGAAGCGGCGGAAAGGCTTTCGGGAGAGTTAAATGCGTAAATTTATTTTTGTTTTTTTATTAGCGCTGCTTTTTTCATGCGGTCAATCGGAAAAAACCAAGCCTGAAGTACAGGTAAAATTTCATTCTTTTAAACAAGTTCCCGGTATAACAGATGAAGAAATTGCGGCGATTGAAGCTCTTCAATCCGAGTTTAAATATTTTGTATACGGAATGCCGCTCAGCGTTGAAGCGTTTGAAGATTTTGACGGAAATATAAGAGGATTTACAGCTTTTTTCTGCGAATGGATGACAGAGCTTTTTGATATTCCTTTTTACCCGCAGCTTTTTGATTGGCTTGATTTGCTTCAAGGGCTTGAAACAGGAGACATTCATTTTACCGGCGAATTGACAGCTAACGAAGAGCGGCTGAAAATTTACCACATGACAACCGATATTGCTTCGCGGGCATTAAAATATTTTCGTCTTATTAACAGCCGCCCGATGGAAGATATTATGAAAGAGCGCAGGATAAGATGCGGTTTTATAGAAGG
>JGI24695J34938_10001054_pt1 | contig 24995 bp, 19 predicted proteins | sample TergutCo191P3_FD_34938 | JGI IMG/M metagenome (IMG submission 34938)
TCTTTGTGGTTCCCGTCTACTATCAGGTCTAATATTATTATTTTTGCATTTTGGGTCACTATAAACATTGCGTTGGTTGCGCCTGTGTCTACCGCTCCTCGTTTAACAGTTTTTATATAGTCGCCGGGGTTTCTGCTTCTTATCGTTAATGTTTTTCCATTGTTGTTGGGCGGGATTGCCATGGAAAAAGGAATTACCATGTCTTCTTCTATCCACAAGGTTGCGTCGTCTTCCGCAACACGGAACGCGGCTACGAATGTATAAGAGCTTTCTTTTTCCCTTGGCATCAATTTTCCGATATCATTGCCGGATGTTTCTATATAATGTGTGCCGCCGATATCAAGCATTGCTCCATGGCTTGTTATAAACTGTCCAAGCGTAATATTGCCGATATCAGACGCGCCTGGCGTGTACCCGCCTGTGCCCTGAAGGATTTGCTTTTCCTCCCATTCTTCTTTAATGAGCGTATACATGTCGGCATTTACACCGCGCAAATTTAAATGAATGTTTCCGTTAAAGGATGCGCCTGCGCGCATACCCGCAGCCTGCGTGCCGCTGGATTCAAGCTGAAGCCTTCCGATTGCGGCATTGCCGGAAACGGTAAACGATGCGGCGTTAGCTGCTACATAGACATCGGCGTGTTTCGCTTGATCCGCCGCGGTTGCGTTTACGGGAAGAGAACTTATTACTGTGCCGCCCCTCATTCTAAAACTGGCGCCGGCTCCCACATGAACGCCGCCTGCAATAACAGGATCGTATAAAATATTATTTAATATGGTATTTCCGGCAATCGAAGAGCCCGGTTCCATTGTAAAAACTGCGCCGCCGTCAACAACAACAAGAGGCGCGCTGTTACCTGTTTTTCCCTGCAAGACAATGTTATGCGACAGCGTAAGTTCGGCGTTGTTTCCCAGCTCAAAAAGACTGCCGTCCGGCGCGCTTATTATTTTTGCCGTGCCGAATCCGCTGATTGTTAAATTAGCGTTATTAATGGTTATCGGCGCGGAAAGAGAAACGCTGTTGTCCATAATTATCGTGTAATTGCCTTCGTCAGGATTTAAAAGAACGTGAGTTATCGCATCGTTAAAATTAAAAGGCGCTGCGGCATCATCAATTTTTGCAGGCACAGACCATCTGGCATAAAGAGTCATGTCGCCGATAAATGGTCTATTAAAATCCCACTCCATTCCGGTTCCCGGGCTTGGAGTTGTAAACCATCCGTCAAAAATATATTCCTCCGGAACGCCTAAATATAAACCTGCCACAGGTATATAAGCTCTGGAAGGATTGTCCGGCTCTGCCATAACTATTTCGTGATACGCGTTTTGCTCTCCGCTTGCCACTCCGCTGTAATATACAAACGTAATCTTATACTGCGTTCTGTTTAAATAATCATTAAAATTAAAACTAAAATTACTGGTAAGATTTTTATACACATGAAGAATTTCCAAATGCCTGACCTTTTGCAAACTATTATTTGTTTGAAATTCTATATGCACTGTGTAATAGCCGACATCAAGCTCTCTTGTGTTTCCGCCCGGATTAAGAAGATCAATTTCGACAGGAGGCTTACTCCCTTCTCCGCGCCATTGTATGGACATACCGGCAGATACAATTGAAGCATTGGAAGGAAATGTTATATTCCAACTGAATAAACCTTTTGAACCTGCTTCTCCAATGTCCATTATGCCATATAAAATTATGGTTGCGCTTGTTCCCGCGCCTTCTTCTATTAGAACGCTGTTTAATTCTCCGCGCGCTATGAATTGATTAATGCTGTCGTATCCGTAAACTTTAATATCGTAAGTGTTTGCTTCCAATACTATCGGATCGTTCAAATTTGATGTTGTTACTTCCCTTACAGGAGTTGAACTTCCTGAAACAAAAAAATCAATTTTGTAAGATACGGGAACCGGTTTATCAGGAACTATTGTACGAGCATCCCTTCTTACAGAAAGCGTTAAATAACCCGATCCTTCCGGTAAATTAATTTCATCATCAGCGTTAAAAATACTCGGGCAGGATACTAAAGAAATTAATACCATAACGCAAATACACTGAATAATTTTTTTCATAACGCCACCTCAAATTCAATCCTTCTGCTGTACGGTACGCCATTTACTGTGACAACTACCGTAAGCAATTGTTTTCCGGCAATATTGTAAGGAGCAGAATACGCGGCACTCGATGGATTATCGCTTACCTGAAGCGTTATGGTTCTGCCGTTATTGGAAATTGCGCTTCCTGTTATTTGTACTCCCGCATAATACCATTCAACAGATGAAATATTTTCGCCGTCTATTGTAATTGTTCTGGGCGCTCCGTTTGATCGGGAAAGAACTACATCCGTTGTAATATCAGTATTAATATTGCCATCGGAAATTTCATCAACATCAATTTGGATATCCTGCTCCGCGAGCCACCTTGCGCGCAACGTCATGTTGCTTATCACTGCAGTTTCAAAGTTCCATTCAATTGTAAACGCAGAATCAATGTACCAGCCGGCAAATTCAAATCCCGTTCTTGTCGGATCAGCGGGTTTTACCGCTTTGTTTACAGTGTGCAAAGGAACATCTGTAACGTATAAAATCTGCGAAGGAACAGAAGTACCGCCGTTTGATTCAAAAACGACATCGTAGAAAGCCAATTCTGTAATAATTTCATGAGTGCCTGCGTTATAATTTGCGTTCTCCTTTGCACGTACCTGCACAATGAATAATTCTCCTGTTTCTGTTACAGAAATAGTGCTGTTATCACCCCATGCCTCAGAAGGCGCAGGGTTATAAGGCATTAAACTTAAAGCGTACTCTGCGGTCTGCCCGTTATGAGACAACGTTACACCTGTAATAATAATTTCCCTATTATTACGGTTTATTTCGAATGTATATCCTGAATTAACATCTGCGCCGTCTGCTTTTGTGATACCGCCGTTTACAGTAAATGAATTGACAGGCATTGTAATTATATAATTAACGCTGCTTTCGCCGCCAAGATTTATATTTGTTATATTAATTTTATCTGTTCCTGCATTGACATCGATGTACACGGCTGAAATACCGTCAACATGTATGTAAATATCACCTGATAAAATCCCTCCAAGTAATACAGAAGCAGGATCAATATTCGCCGTTACTGTGCCATCGTATTGCTTTGTATGCGTTATTTCTGTTATGGAAATCACTTTCTGATTAATAATTAAATCGCCGACCGGCACACTTAAACTGCCGACCGATACAATTATCTCATCGCCGTTATAATCGGAACGTGATAAGGTTATGCCGTTTTCAAAATTTGTGCCGATGTTTCGTGATGTAAAATTCTCAAACGCCGCGAGCTCATCCGTACCATCATCGTAAACAAGGAGTACTGTTAACCAGGATAAATCAAGCGCGTCGCCATGGGTGTATATAAGGTTTGGATAACTTTCAATAGTCATGCCGGCAATTGTTTTATTCAATGTAGCAGCAAACGTAAATGAAATAACCATTGTTGAGCCGGCATTACTGATAACATTCGCGCTGCTTCCGTTAACAGACGCATGAGAATTATTATCAAATATATAATTTGCATTTGCGGTAAGCGTTATCGAAACAGTGTATTGCGTTAATGGAAGGAATGCGTTGCCGGACGGCCACGGCTCTCCGTTCATTAACCACGTTACTCCTCCTGGTGTGAAACGGGATGAAATGCTTGCCGCGCTGGTACTGGGTATCTCACCAAGCGCAGGACCGGTTATGGTAACAGGGCAATATCCAATCGGAGCAGGATAAACTGTTATCGTTACTGTCTGCGTAAATGTTAAAATTTCGCTCCAGTCATAATTTTCATTTCCATAATCGTTAGGTGTAAATATAACCGAATAGCCCGGGTTTTCTACGGGCGGCAGCGTTTCCGGATATAACCAGGCAAATGATCCAAGAGAACTGCCGTGAGAAGTTGTGCCGCCTGTAAGATGAGAATCGTAAAGCCTTTCCTGGTATACAATCGGCGCGGAAACGGGGAATGTAATACCCGTGATAACGGCCTTTTCTACCGTTAAATTGCCTGTCGTAACGCTGAATTCCCTGTAGCTGACATTTATGGACGCGCCGTTATGAACAGTTCTTATAAGTGATATTCCGTCAGCGAGCGATGTTGATATGCTTCTGTCATTGAAATCTTCGAACGGCACATTTATTCTGTCATCGTTTTCATACACAAGCTCTAAAATCATATCTGACAGATCCAGTAAGTCGCCGTGCGTATACACAAGCTTCGGCTGCTGATAAATGGCAATGTCCGCGAGAGCCGCCGGATCTACCGCAAAGGATACATGAATACTTAATGAAATACCGCTGTTGGAAATAATTATTTGTGCGGAGTATAAACCGACAGAAAGACCTTGTGCCGGAACGACAGTAAATGAATCAGACTCTCCCGCCTCAATATCTGCAAGATTCGTTTTAGAAAGAATAAAACTGTCAGGATTTTCGCCCGAAAGCGTAATATTAAGAGCGCCGGTTCCGATTGGATTATTGTTAAAGATGGTTATCAATTTTGGCGGAATATCACCGTAATTTACAATCTCAGGAAAAAAAACAATATCGCCTTCAGGATATATATCCAGCGCAAATAAAAGCCAGCCTGCAAAGAGCGTCATGTTATGTTCGGGTATAAAGGAAAAATCCCATTCTTCTGATAACGCCTCATCTTCATACCAATCGGTAAAAATATAATTTGTCCTTGTGGGATCATCAGGTCTTGCAGCTGTTTCACCTCTAAGCAATTTTTGCTCAGGGATGTGGCTGCCGCCATTTGTATCAAAGGTTACGGTTGTTAAGTTAAAGACCCCCTCCATCCAGGGGTTAATGCATGCGCACAAAGTGATCGCTATAATAGAGTACAGAACGGTCAATCTTTTAAAAGATAAACAACCCATGAGTATAATTCTAGCAAATATTATAAAAAAGTCTTGTGCGTTAACGCACAATTTAATAAAAAAATGCAATGAGAAACAGAAAAAATCGCCTTTTATTTAAAATCTAATACCTGCGGCGACTGTAGCTCCGGCAAGATACGGATATCCGCCGCGAATGGTTGGCTCTATAAACCATCTGTCTGCAAAAAGAAAACGCCAGCCAAAACTGAGCCCTGCAGAAACAATGCCTGTATTGGATGGAAATGTAAAATGCCCGGATCTGTTATGCAGTGCCGGTCCGCCCATAAATTGAAGGAAGGGACCTGAATATGCATTGGAACCTAAAAGATAAAATCTGATAATAAAATTTAATTCCAGAGTATCGATTCCTTCTTCATTAAAATACCATGTCACTTTAAGACCCAATGAGGAGCCTGTGCCAAACCCCAATGAAAAACTGCCGCCGTAGGCAAAACCCATATAGCTGTACATGCTGATATCACCGCCAAGTGAAATCCAAAAATCGGAATTCTCCCGCGCGGTATTTTCAGCATCAGCTTCTGTTAGAGTTTCTTCTTCCGGTTCTTCATCCTGCGCAAATAACGAAAAAGAAATTGATATTACAAAAATAAAAATGATTAATCTTCTCACGGAATTATCAACACCTGCCCAGGATAAATTAAATCCGGGTTTCTGATATTATTGACATCGGCGATTCTTCCCCATTGCATGGCATCATTATAAAAACGATTTGCTATCCTGCCTAGTGTATCACCGGACTGAATAATGTAAGTGGTTTGCTCCGCCGCTCTTATCCGCTGCGTTGTTATCTGCTGAGTTCCTGCAGCGGCAGTTCCCGATCTTACGCGCACCTCACGAACTTCGCGCGGCAGTGTTGGAGAAGCGCGGACCGAAACTGCGCTTCGCGCTGCCGGTTCCTGCGCTGCAATTGTTCTGGCTTCTTCGATAGCGGCGGGAGGTATTTCGACCGCGGCGGCAGAATCTAAAGGCGCGTTTGTTTGTTCAATTCTGAATGAGCCGGCGCGTGAATAACCTGTTTCACCTGCAAAGACAGACGGAAAAACAGCGCGAACGCGCCAATACCATGTCCCATGTCCAAGTTCAGAAACAATAAATGAAGGCGCTGATGTTTGCCTTCTTAAAAAAGGAGCGGAAAAATCCTGCGTATTATTAATCTCTATTACGTAACCTGTTGCCGATTCTTTTTCTGCCCACTGAAACCGCATCTGAGGATATCCGCTGTTGTAACGGAATATGCTTCCCGAAACAGGGGTTATTAAAACAGTGCCGGAAGAATCTGCAATCAGAACCTGCCCTCTTCTTAAAACATTATCATCATGCAATATCCGCCAGAACCATTGTCCAATATCCAGGGGAACCTGCACAGAATCGCCGGCTGCGTTTATAACGTTTACAATATTTTTAAAATCATTATCCCATGCAATTTCCATACGCAGTTCTTCACTTGCTCCGATATTTGATCTGTTCCATTCAAAATCGACAATGCGGCTTTCGCCCGAATTATTTAAAAAGCGCGCGTTATTCGATGGTCTTCGCATAACAACTGTTGGTATAACCCGCTCCGTTCCTGCTGTATCAAAAGCGACAATGGCGCCCTCGGTAATTGACCGGCTTTGCCCGTCACGAATAAGCGCCGCGCTTCCTTCATTAACCTGTACTGCAATTCCCTCTTCGCCGGCGGAAAGATCCAAAACAGCCCCGGACATTGCCTGAACAAACTGCCCCATTAAGTTAAGCATAATACCGGAACCTTCTTCGCTGCTTGAAACGCTGATATTTCCTTCCTGAAGCTCAATCTGGAAAGCGCCGGGGCTGAACGTATTCATTTGAATACGTATTAAAGTATTTTCGTTTACAGTTATTTCATTTTTTGCAATATTAATTGATGCGGAAGAAAGATCCGCCGCGCGGATTAAATCACCAGGGTAAACGGACGAATCAACAAACAATCTTTCCCATAACGCTCTGTTCTCATGACGCCTTTGAATTACATTATTTCTAATAATTATAGTACCGGCAGGATCAACATCCATTAAATCCATTGTTCTCATTAAATCCTGCTGAAACAAATACAAACCAAAAACCGCAATTAACGTAAACGTAATAAGCACAAGAATGTCAACAAACCGCAATTTACTGTTTGGATACGGGGCAGGCGTCTTGTCGCTCATTCCAATCTCCTATTTGCCCGTTAAAATATATTTTGTTTCAGAAGAATTGGTATTCAGCTTTAAGTTAGCCGGCGCTTCAATGCGGAGATCCCTTCGAAGCTTAATAATTGATTTAGGTCCTTTATCATTTTTTGCAAAATTAATAACGGCAAAAATACGCACCGGTTTTTCCTTTCCTTTAACTTTTACAGACGGCATTTCTACAGTTATAAATTTTTTCCTTACAAGTCTCCATGTATTTTCTGCGATAAGAATATCCGTTCCAAATTCTTTTGTAAGCGATTCAATGCGTGATGCAAGATTTACAGGATCGCCTATAACAGTATATTCCATTCTCATATCGCTGCCCAATTGCCCTGCGGTTACAGTTCCGGTATTAATGCCGATGCCGATTCGAATCGGAGGATTATCGGGGTTATCTTTGGAACGGCCTTTATTCATGCGGCGAAGGGCGCTGCGCATATAAAGAGCCGCCTTGATACAATTGTATGCGTCCCTTTTTGTTTTGCCTGTCGTGTATGCAGTTCCCCAGTGAGCCATAAGCGCGTCTCCGATAAATTTATCAACAACGCCGTTTGTTTTTTCCACGCAATTGATCATCTGCGTAAAGTAAGTGTTAAGCCAGCTGACGATTTTATCAGAAGCTTCATCTCCGAAAGAATTGGTCATTTTTTCCGATATAGCGGTAAAATCGCGGATATCAGAAAAAAAGACGGTTGCCATTTTTAAAGAGCCGCCGGGTTTAATTTCGCCGCGCATGGCGCGTACTGCAATATCGCGGTTTGTAAAACGTCCGAAAACGTTAAGCGCCTTGCACATACGATGAAAGCTGGATGTTAGAACGCCGATTTCATCATGACTTTTTGGTTTAAGTGATATTTCAAAAATACCGCTTTCAATGTCATGCGCGGCAATAGCAAGCGATTTTAACGGTATGGAAATGCTTTTTGCAAAGAACCAAATCAAAATTATCGAAAGGCTTAAAACAGTAATCGCCAGATAAATATTCCGGCGCGTTGTTGCGTCTATATTCGCAAAAACCTGATCGAACTCTACGCTGGTGATAACTACCGCGCCTGCGGCTTTTAATTTTGTATATGCGCCGAAAAATTGAACGCCGTCTTCATCGGTGTAAAGAATCTGGGCGTTTTTCTCCGCGCTGTCCCAAATACGCTTTGTAAAACCTCTGCCTGACGTATCCAGGCCGCGCCTGACAACATCAAAATCCGAATGAATTAAAATAACCCCGGCGTCATTTATAAGATAAGATTGATTTATGCCGTAACCGTAAGAATCATTCAGATCTGCCGGAGTAAAAACAACGCACGCCCCTCCATTCTCCCATGGAAAAAACATCGCCAATACAGGCGCGCCGAAATGCTGCGCGGCGTTTACCAAAACAGTTTCACCGGCAGAAGATCGCTGCAGCGAAACAGCCTGTAAACTGCTGAATGTTTCCGTTAAACCGGGATCGATGTTTTTTGATTCAAAAAAACTATAATTTATTAAGAATTCCGGCTGCGAAGAAACGCCGGTTTGCCCCATTTCTGAATAAAAAACGCAGCCAATATCAGGATTACGTTCAAAGAAAAAATCAGCGGAATCAAGAATAAAATCGTTTCCCGAATTGGATGACGTAATTGTTCGTATAAGTATCAGCGAATTTGCATGAACGTACTCAAAAGCGGATTCTGTCGCTACTGCAACGCGGCGGTTTGTTTCAAAATTGCTGTCTTCCGCCATCAGTCTAAGATCGCCGCGGATAAGCCATGAAGCAAGAGCTATAATGGTGCCCAAAGAAATGAGTACGATAAACGTAATAATTATAATTAGTTTTGCTCCGATTGAAAACCGGATCTTCATTAAACCGCCGTCTACACTTTGTACCATGACGGCATTTTATCATAACTAATTACTTATTGCAATCTTTTCAATTGATTGTACGCCTGTTCAGCAAGACCGAAACCTGCGCTTCTGGTAAAGTCTCTTGCGTATTCGTCGTATAGCATATCTTCATACATTTTTCCCGCAAAACCTTCATCTATAAGACCGGATTTTTGAACGGTATTTCTCATACTGGTTAAAAGATTTTTAACTAAAAATGTTTCAAGATCAAGACAAAGCTGAAAAAGTTTATCGCTTTTATCAACAGGACTTTCTCCGGGACGCCTTGCAGCCGGACTTTCATTGTCTGCAGTTTCGGATGCCGAAGAAGCCCGCCTTAGAATTTCCGCAAAATTTTCAGGGCTATGGACAGCCGGCGCCTGATTCAAACGAATATTGTCAATCTGCATACTTTGAATGTTCAGCGCGGCTATATCCATAATTTAACTACCTCTTTAATGTTGTCGCGGTTCCAAGCATGCTGTCGCTTGTTTGAATTGTACGCGAATTAAATTCATATGCTCTTTGAGCAACAATCAGATTAACCATTTCCTGAACGACTGCAACGTTGGACATTTCAAGAAATTTATGAATAAGCTGACCCATGCCTTCATAACCGGGAGTGCCGGGAATGGCATCGCCGGAAGCCTGAGTTGTTCTGAATAAATTTTCACCTATCGCGGTAAGACCGACAGGATTGGGGAAACGGTAAATTTCGATTCTTCCGACATCAACTTCAACGAGATCTCCGTCCTGCGGAACCCTTACGCTGACTCTTCCGTCTTTAGTTATATTGATTGTTTCGGGCAGAAATAATTCCGGCATTATAATATCCGGTATCAGCCAGTAACCATTGCTTGTTACCATACGTCCGTCCGAGTCAACTTTAAAATTGCCGTTTCTGGTATATGCAAGAGAGCCGTCGTACATTTGAATTCTGAAAAAGCCTTCGCCGGCAATCGCGAGATCTGTTCCAACGCCCGTATCCTGGAGAGAACCCTGTCCAAAAACACGCTGTGTATCGGCAAGCTTAACGCCGTGACCCATTTGAATTCCAACAGGAACAACAGTGTCTTCGGTAGCCGGAGTGCCGGCAGTTCTTATTGTTTGATAAATAAGATCCTCAAAATCAGCGCGCTGCTTTTTGTATCCATGCGTATTTACGTTCGCAAGGTTATTCGAAATAACATCGATATTGGCCTGCTGTCCAATCATACCGGACGCGCCTGTCCATAAACTCCTAACCATATGTTAACTCCTATTTGATATTAACTTCTATCCGAATTTTGCAACTTGATTTATTAAGGTACCCAGCATCGATTCTTCGGTCTGGATCACTTTTTGATTCGCTTCATAAGCGCGGTTTACTTCGATCATTTGAACCATCTCAACTACAGGATCAACATTGGAAGATTCCAAAAATCCCTGCAAGACCCTTGGTCTGCGCTCTTCTGTCATCGAAATGGGAGGGCCGGAAGTCTGACTTTCGCGGTAAAGACTGGAACCCTGCTTTTCGAGATAGCGTTCCAGTTCAAACTCTACTATTCTGATCGTGTCTAAAAGAACGATTTCTTCCCACTGATTAGACTCTCTTCCTACCATTACTTCAGGATCATCAGGATACGCAGCATTGACCCATACTCTGCCTTCGGCATCGATCTGAAAATTATTTGCTCTTACGCTGATGGGGCCGTTTTCGCCAAGCAGGGGATAACCTTCTTTTGTGAGCAGGAACCCTTCTTTGCCAAGAACAAGCGAGCCGTTTCTTGTATAACGTTCGCCATAAGGGGTAGCGACAGCAAAAAAACCTCTGCCGTCAAGCATCAGGTCAAAATCGCTTTGTGTTTCCTTTGGTTCGCCTTGAGTAAAACTGGTATATAATTCATTTAGCTCAACGCCTGTGCCAAGTCTTCCAATAATGGGAGCCGCATCCGCAGAACCAAATGGGTGTAAATAGACCCCGTCATCATTCTGCCGCCTAAGCAGCATTTCCGGAAAAGCCTTAAAAGACGCCACATCCCGTTTATACCCGTCAGTATCAACATTAGCCAGATTATTCGCAACAGCGTCAAGCCGCCATTGCTGCGCTCTCATTCCGCTCGCGCCGGTATACCATCCTCTAATCATATTTCATTATCGGCGGTTTTTTTTCGATATTTATACCATTAATTATTCTATACACCCCCTCAATTTTCTGCTATTCTCCTTATTATCAGGCGTAATCCGGGAGCAAAACATGGTAATAATTTTAAAGCAAAATCACGAACAGCGGCAGTTGGATAATCTGCTAAAATGGCTGGATGGGTTAAAATTAAAAACGACTCTTGTAAAAGGCGAGCAATCTACGATATTGGGATTGATTGGAGACACGTCGATTGTCGATATTGACATGATCAAGGCAATTGATATCGTAGAAAGCGTAAAACGTATTCAGGAACCATTCAAGGCTGCAAACCGCAAATTTCATCCAGACGATACCATTATTGATGTAGCAGGGCGCAAAATCGGCGGCGGAAATTTTACGCTTATTGCGGGACCCTGCTCTATCGAATCACGCGAGCAGATTTTGGATATCGCCGTAAAAGTAAAAGGCTGCGGAGCTGCAATGCTGCGCGGCGGCGCTTTTAAGCCGAGGACTTCGCCGTATGCGTTTCAGGGTTTGCGCGCCGAGGGGCTTGAGCTTTTGCACGAAGCAAAAAAAGAAACAGGTCTGCCGATTGTAACCGAGATAATGAATGTTAATCATATCGATATGTTTAAAAATGTTGATGTGATTCAGGTTGGCGCGCGGAATATGCAGCACTTTGAACTGCTCAAGGAACTTGGCGGCACAAATAAACCGATTTTATTAAAACGCGGACTTGCCAGTACAATAGAAGAACTTTTGATGAGCGCAGAGTACATAATGGCGGGCGGAAATAAAAATATTATTTTATGCGAGCGCGGAATACGAACTTTTGAAACATACACAAGAAACACTCTGGACTTGTCCGCTATTCCGCTTTTAAAGGAACTTACGCATCTGCCGGTTGTTGTTGATCCAAGCCACGCGACAGGAATTTCAAGATTGGTAAAACCTATGTCTCTTGCGGCGGCGGCGGCAGGCGCTGATGGTCTGATTATCGAAGTGCATAACGATCCTGCCCATGCCTTATGCGACGGGGCGCAGTCTCTCACGCCTGATGCATTCGCGGAACTTGTCGGCAGTATAAACAATATTTTGCCTGCGTTAGGTAAAAAACCTGTCAGTTAAATTGGATTAAACGGTGCTAATATGATCGATATAAAAAGCTGCAGGAAATCACAATTACAGGAAACGGCGTTTCTAACGAACCATGCTGCAATTGCCTGTCAGGGAATAGAAGGCGCGTATTCACAACTCGCAGCAAACACGCTTTTTGAACAGCCTGATGTTATGTACATGCGCACTTTTGACGGCGTTTTCCGCGCTGTAGATAACGGACTTTGCCGCTACGGTGTCTTGCCGCTTGAAAATTCAAACGCAGGTTCTGTAACAGACGTTTACGATTTAATGAAAACTTATAATTTTTTTATTGTCAGAAGCGTAAAGGTGAGTATTTCTCATATGCTGCTTCAAAAAACAAGAATCGGCATCGAAAAAATAAAAGAAGTATACACGCACGAACAGGCGGCAAGACAATGCAGTAAATTTTTGGAACAAAATGCTCATATTAAAATCAACCTAAGCGCCAACACGGCAGCCGCCGCTCAATTTGTCGCTGAAAGCGAAAGAACCGATATCGCGGCAATTGCGTCCGAAAACTGCATACAGCTTTATAATTTAACAGCTTCGTCCAAAAATATTCAAAACAACAATAACAATTACACAAGATTTATCTGCATTTCCAAAGAATGCGAAATCTTTGACAACGCGGACAGAATAAGTTTAATGCTCTCTCTTGAACATAAAGCAGGCTCTCTGCATCAGGTTATAAAACAATTTGCCGACTCTAATCTAAATCTTATTAAACTGGAATCGCGTCCCATTGCGGACACCGATTTTGAGTTCATGTTTTATTTTGACGTTCAGGCGAATATCGAAAACAAGGAAGTGCAGGATTTGCTTTTACGCCTGGAGGAAAGCACAAAGCAGCTTGTGTTCCTGGGAAATTATAGAGAGATATAGCTTCAATATGTGTAACAAACACTAAACTTCTTTCTATACTATATTATTTAACGTGGCTGTATTTTGCAAAAAGTTCCTGTATACTTTGAATGCCCAATTTCCGGTATAAATTCTTCTGGTGATGATGAACTGTTTCGTAACTTATTTTTAATGTATAGCCAATTTCTTTAGGTGATGTGCCTTTAAGCAATAATGTAAATATTTCCTGTTCCCTGGGCGTCAAATTTAACTTTTCTTTTTTATTTATCTCTTCCGTTTCAACAAGCTGCCCGGAATATTTTTCCATATCCCTCAGATAAAGACCGTCTGTCCAGTCCGCGTCAAATAATCTTTTTTGAATAAAAGGCATAAACAAAAGACATAAGCTTACAAGAACCAGAACAACTGCAAATGCGAGAAATTTATTGGGTTCGTCAAAGTAATTAAAATAAAAAGAAAAAAGACCGGAAATAATAAAATACTGGATAAAAAAAACAAAACAATATAACCTGAACATTCGAAGCGACTTGCTTCTTTTAATTGCTCCTGCGCACATATAACAAATAATAATATAACCCAAACTGTCGCCCAGACCATAAAAGAAAGAACCGGAAGTAATTGCCGTTTGCGTATCAAACAAAAGAATGCCCAATCCAAATAAAGTGAAAGCAAGAAACATGAGCCAGATATATAATGCGCTTTTGCCTTTTAATAACTGAATAATAATTAAAAGAGCGATAGATATAACAGTCCCCAGTCCAAAGGCAAGACTGGAAACGCTATTTTCAGACCATTCTATATAATTACTCATGCACATAATCATGTAATGGACAACACCCAAACCAATAACAAAATGAACTCCCGATCCTTTACCGTCGCTTTCGGTATTTGCTTCCTGTTTAATCCTTGAAGTACGGCAGAAAAACACAATAACAAGAAAAACTGCCATTAAAGCAGTTCCTGCCCATGTATTGCCCGCTGTATGAAAATCAGGAATGATATTCCAGGAAGCATAATAAAATCCGTAGTAAACTTGAATAACAGCCATGCCTGCAAGCCGCTCAACATTATTTAACACAAAACAGAATAAAAAAAACGCACAGGCCGCGCATAAACCATTGCAAAATTTAAAAACCATGTAAAGTGTGAACTGCCATGAACCCATCGGCAATAATATCAGAAAAAGAAATAAAACTGCTGACAGAATCGCGGATATTTTAAGCAAGGGAATAATGAAGCGTTTAGGCGTAAAGCTGAGAATAAGCCAGCCAAAGCCAAGCATAAAGAGCATCAATTCGTTAGTTGCAAAACCTCCCAATGCTATACTGTGACCGTAATAACGCAAATTTCCCAATATAACAGTAACAGGAAAAACAAGCAGGACAGGAAACAAAGCAACCCTGATATTACGAAATGATAATTCATCGCGGGTTTGAATAAGGCTCTTAACTATACTTATTCTGTTATGCAAAACTTTATACTCCCAGTATCCTGATTGCATGGACTTTAATATTAATTAGCCCGCGGTTAAACTTAACTTCTCCGAAAATTTCAACTCTGTCAGATACGCCGACAGATAAACCGCGCCATTCTTTCCTGCCAATATTAACAATAATTTCACCGCCGGAAGAATCACGGAATACAAAATGATTCCTTCCTGTACTAACTGCGCTAACAATATTTCCATTTAATACAACCCACGAATCATGCGGCAAACTTCTCGCTTCATTAATCGTGACTGGCGCTGTTACCATAACAGGCTGTCCCGGCAAACGACTTACTCTTCCGGTTCCGGCAATCGCGTGGACTTTAATGTGAAAAAATCCGCGATTCATTTTAATTTCTCCGTAAATTGTAACCCTGTCTGTTACATCAACGCTTAGTCCCCGCCATTGTTTCGGACCGATATCAACTGCAACCTCTCCTGTTGCATCACGGAACGTATACTGCCTGCCGCCGGGAAGCATATTAATAATATTCCCGGATAAAACAACCCATGACTCATGCGGCAGATTTCTCGCCTCACTTACTGTAATGGTTCGATTAATCATAACAGCTTGCCCCGGTATAACATTAGTACTTGTCGGGCCGACAAAACCAACTCCGCTCTGACCAATAAATCCCTGCTGCCCGGCTTGAGCAAAAACATTCCCTGTTGATATAAACATTGCCAAACAGCCAACAATGATATACTTTTTCATAAGTACACCTCCATAAAATAGTTTAGCATATTTTCGATATGCTTTTATAAAAAATATAAATCCCAAAAAACATAAAAGCAAATCACCAAATTAGGTGAGGTAAGCTGTTTTTTTGATTTTTCACCTACCAAAACAGGTGAGACTGGCTGTTATGATCCTAATATACTAAAGAACCGTCAGCCTTTTAATTTTTATATTCATTAATAAAAAATGAATACATTTAAAACAAACGTTTTCATCTTGACAATTACCGCCGCTTACTTTAAACTTCCTTTGTATATTTCAAAGGAAGTGGGGTGTAAATCCTCCGCTAACCCGTAACTGTAATTGGGAAGATTTTGCTGTTAACGGTCACTGTCTAACCGCTTTACCACTAAAATTTTGGTGAGCAGGCGTCAGATGGGAAGACTTGCAAGAAAAATGCCTGACCACTAAAACTAAAATTTTAATGGTCAGACGGGCCCATAAGTCAGGAAACTTTGGTATACGCGCTTTCTTTAGAGAGCGTACATTATTTTCAAGGTTCGAGGAAAAGCCTGTGAAAAACCGAATTAAATTGACAGTATAAATTTCTCATTTCAATTGTAATCGGTATTTTTACCTTTTCTCCGGCAAGGAGAGTTCTATGTTAAAAAATTTACACAATGGCAGAAACGTATGCCTAAATTTACTGGTGGGTCTAATAGCATCGATCGTTATAATCGGCTGCCAGCCTGAACCGCCAGATCATGCTGATACTGGGTTTATTCCCACAGGTGAATGGTCAGATGATTTTGGCGGCAGTTACAAAATAACAACAACAACTCTGGAATTTGATGATGGATTTGATTTTGTTAAATTCAGCGGAACTATTGCAGCAGCAAATGATTTTACACATAACTCAGGGATACTTATAATAAAAGTAAATACATCGGATACCGGTATTACTGTAAACAATTATATCGGCGTTTATTATAAAGATTATACTTCAACTCATATTTTTTTAGCCAATGCAATTGATGAATCATATGCCATTATTGAAGCTGTTTCTCTCGATAACGCAAAAGATATATTTACTGTTGATAATGCAGGTACATATGTAACTCATTGGGGATCAGGATACACAAAGTGATTTTTTTTCTTTTGCTCTTTTTTATATCTATGCCTCTCTCTGCTGACGAAGAATACATATTTGCGGATAACGAAGGACTTGTTATTACCGGGACTATGCAGACCACTCAGCAGATAGAGACTGTAGAAAGAGGGCAAATTGAGAACTCAGGCGCGAACGATATTGTTACCGTTTTGCAGGAAACGCTTGGATTGAATATTGTCCGATACGGCGCGTATGGCAATCAGGCGGGAATAAATTTACGCGGATTTGACTCCAAGCGTATCGCGTTTTTAATTGACGGGGTGCCGGTAAATTCTTCACCTGACGGACGATTCGATATTAATCAAATTGATGTTAATTCGATAGAACGCATCGAAGTTATTTACGGCGGAGCCGACTCAAGATACAATGTCTCAGGCGCATTCGGCGGAATTGTCAATATTGTTACCATAAGGAGACAGGAGCCGGGGTTACGTTTTACCGCTTCTGTTTCCAATACTTCGTCGATGCCCGGCGAGTACAGGGGCAGAAACGGCGAAACGCAAAGTCCGCATTGGGAAGATCTTTTTGATACGCAAAATTTTTCGCTCTCTGCCGTCTACGGCAGCCCTGCGTTTTCGTTTACAGCTAATATTTTTGCAAACCGCGCAGAAAACCATTTTCTCTTTTATGATTACGCAAACTATCAGCGCCGTAAAGACAATAATGAAGTCTGGGATACAGGCGCAAACGCTTCATTTATGCGGCAGCTTGAGGACTTAACTAAAATAATAGCTTCGTCCGGCGTTTTTTACAGTGACAGAAATTTTCCCGCCTCGGGATTTTCATCCAACATCGGCAATCAAATTGATTTTTCTGCGCGTCAAAATTTCATGATACAAATGCCCCGCGCCTTGCATGACGATCTTTCGGCGGAAATTTCTCTTTCATGGCAGTTTCACAGAAGAAATTATTTATCTCCCGCGAATGTAAATTCTCTTCATGACCAGCACAATTTTTTGGCAATAAACCGCTGGGCATGGCATGCTTCAGAAATATTAACGTTAAGAACCGGATTCGATTATCGTTTTATAACGCTTGATTCGACAGATATCGGAAATCGAAACAGGCATGACGGCGGCATTTATTTAACAGGCGATTTGCATTTATCAGAATCGTTTTTGTTAATTCCATCTGTAAAGCTTATTCTTACAAACGAAGGCTCAGAAAATATCGCAATAATTCCAAAACTTGGTCTTCTTTGGAATGTAAACGATAATTTTGCAGTCAGAAACAATTATTTTAGGAATTTTAAATTTCCGGATTTTGAAGAATTATACTGGAATAGCGGCGCAGGAAGCGCAATTCACGGCATCGGCAATCCAAATCTCCGCCCGGAAGACGGCTGGGGCGCAGACATCGGTTTTGCATGGCACATAACGGAAACATTGCGGGCGGAAAACGTCTTTTTTACCCAGTGGATAAAGGATTCTATTCACTGGTTTTCGGGCGGAGGCATTTGGCGGCCGGAAAATATTGGCGAAGCGTTTTTATTTGGTATTGATTTAAAAATAGGTTTTACAAGACCTGTTTCGCTAGGTCCCATAAATAAGGTTTCCGTTAATTTATCGTATCAATATTTATTATCTTTTCTTTTAAGTTATGGCTATTCATTTGAATCAAATAAAAGAATTCCCTATAATCCTGAACACACTGTCTCCGGTTCTCTGGAATTTTCGTGGGACAGCGGCTCCTTTTCAATCAGCGCGCGTTATGAAGATATGCGTTTTCATGACACGGCAAACATGACGGCGTTAAAACCTGTATTTTTACTTAACGCGGGATACAATCAAAGGATTGGCGGCAGCTTTACGATCTTCGGCGCGCTTCGCAATATACTTAACACTTCTTACGAATCGTTTTATGATTACCCTATGCAGGGGATAACATTAACTTTAGGCGTTCGTACAGCACTGGAGATAAAATGAAAATAAATAAAATCCTGATTTTTTATATTATTCTATTATTAGCAGGCTGTACGAACGCCAATAAAAACGAAATAATTGATCGCGCAGGCAGAACCGTAATTATAAAAAACCAAATTAGCCGCGTTATCTCTACTGCGCCGTCCAACACGGAAATTATTGCCGATCTTGGGCAGGCTCATAAACTTATCGCCGTAGATAAACATTCAGCTAACATCGAAGGTATCCATGAAAATTTAACGCTGCTTGATTTTTTCTTTCCGGATGCGGAAGCGATAATTAATCTTGCGCCGGATTTGATAATCGCAAGCGGACATAATACGACAGGCTCAGGCGAGGATCCTTTCCGTATCCTTAATGAAATTGGAATTCCTGTTGTTTATATCTCCATGAGCAAAAGTATCGAAGACATTTATCTTGATATCGCGTTTATAGCGGAGCTGTTACAGGCAAAATCAGAAGGCGAGGCATTGGTAAATTTAATGAGGACGCAAGTGAACGAATTTGCAAACGCAGCTAATGCAGCGTACGCTGCTGATGCTGCGCACACTGCTAAAAAAACTGTTTATTTTGAAATGTCAGCCGCGCCGCTAATGATGACTTTTGGAAATGAAAGTTTTATTAACGATATGATTTTTACAATCGGCGCCATAAATATTTTTGCAAATGAAAGATGGCTTGTGCAGCCGGACGCTGAAACAGTAATTAATCGTAACCCGGATATAATTCTTACAAATGTAAATTATATTGATAACCCGATAGAAGAGATTAAAAATCGTCCGGGGTTTAATCATATAAACGCAGTCAGAAATAATCGAATTTATTTGATCGATACCGATTCTTCGGTCAGGCCGTCGGCGCGAATTGTTCTGGCAATGAGGCAAATGCAGGAAGCAGTCTATCCGGAGTTATATGAGTAAAAATAAAACTAAAATCATTATTGGTATAGTTATATCAATATTGTTTATAATTATCGGTACATCCCTTGGCAGTACCAGTATTGGTTTTGGCGATACAATCTTGATAACGCTGCATAAAATTTTTCGTTTGCCTTTGCCGGCGCACATTGAAGCAAAAGATGTTTCCATTGTGTGGCTCTTGCGCCTGCCCCGCGTAATTTTAGCATTTCTTGCAGGAGGATGCCTTGCGATAAGCGGCGCCGTTTGTCAGTCTATTTTGCGAAATCCACTTGCGTCTCCCTACATTTTAGGCGTATCATCCGGCGCGTCTTTGGGAGCAGGTATCGTTATCATAAGCGGAATAAGTATTCCATTCCTGTTCGGCTTCTCTCTGCCGCTTGCGGGTTTTGTCTTTGGACTTTTAACAGTCTTTTTTGTAGCATCTTTTTCATCGCGTCTTGATAAATCAATGTCGAATAACACAATCATTCTCTGCGGAATGGTTTTATCGCTCTTTTTAAATGCGCTCCTCACTGCGTTAAGCGCTATTTTTTCCGATGACCTCCGCCGAATCGTTCTTTGGCAGATGGGAAGTTTTGCAATGCGCGGCTGGAGTTACGTAGGATTACTTTTACCGTTTTTTCTAATTGGTACAATCGGTATCCTCCTTAACGCAAGAGAAATGGATATACTGACATTCGGCGACGATCAGGCAAAATCTGCGGGCGTGGAAACAGGCGCTCTTCGAAAAAGACTGCTTGCCTTCTGCGCGGTTCTTACAGGCGCGGCTGTCGCTCTTAGCGGCATTATCGGTTTTGTCGATTTAATCGCTCCCCATGCGGCGCGAAAAATAATCGGAGCGCGGCATAAGTATTTGATACCAATGTCATTTTTGCTCGGCGGTTCATTGATGATATGCGCCGATTTAATCGCGAGGATTGTCATTGTTCATTCAGAACTTCCTGTGGGCGCTGTCACTGCGCTGATTGGCGCGCCTTTCTTTGCCTGGGTATATTTTAGAAGAAGGAAGTAAGGATGCTGAATATAAAAAATTTGTACGCGGGTTACAATGACGCAGACGTAATTTTCGATATTAGCTTTGAAGTGCAGAGGGGAGAGAGTCTTTGTGTACTGGGTCCCAACGGCTGCGGGAAAAGCACATTATTGAAATCGATTTCCCGTATTATCGATTTTCGCGGCAGTATTTTAATTGACGGCAAAGATATTTCGGCTATGCCCAGAAAAGAGCTTGCCAAAAAAACAGCTCTTTTAAGTCAAAGCTCTCATCCGGCAGGCACGGCGCAGGTGTTTTTTCCCTACACTGTTTATGAGACTGTTTCGATGAGCAGATATGCATGGTCGCAGAATTTTCTGGGAAGCCTTACCGCCGAAGACAGAAGCGTAATAGATGACATTTTAAAAAAACTGGATGTATGGAATGTAAAAGACCGCTTAATCGACGAACTTTCCGGAGGTACGCTGCAGAGGGTTTTTCTGGCAAGAACTCTGGCGCAGACTCCTGACCTCATTTTGCTCGACGAGCCGGCAAACCACCTCGATTTGAAACATCAAATTGAATTGTTAAAATCCTTAAAATCATGGGTTAAAGAGAACAATAAATCCCTGATCGGCGTATTTCACGATTTAAACCTGGCACGTCAATTTGGAGACAAAACGATTGTCATGAATGACGGCAAAATAGCCGCCTGCGGAGATATCGGCGAAGTCCTAAGCGGCGATGTCCTGAATAACGTCTATGGGGTTAACATCCGCAGCTTTATGAGGGAATCCCTCGAAATGTGGAAATAGTTATTTTTTATAATTGGTGCTGGAAAAAAAAACTGCAATAGTATAGAATAACAGATAATGGGAAAGTGCGGCAAAAAATAATGCATTAACTGCATTATAAAAAATTTACGGTAAGGGGAAAATAATGAAAATTGGTGTAAAACTAGTTCTTATCATTTCACTGGCGAATGTTGTCAGTATCGCAGGATTAACACTCTCTGCATTGGCTTTTTCGTCCAGCGCGCTTAGGGACTTGGCGGATCAAAACTCCAAGAATGTCACGGAGGTAACGGCAGGCGCCATTAAAGCCTTTATTGAAGTCCCAATGGACGAAATCAGGGCGTATGTAAGACTTATGGAACGTATTGCTGAAGTTGCCGCTCCTCCGGAAAGACGCAATTTAATCAACTTTATGCTTCGTACTGTAGTCGTGGAAAATCCCGACTATGTCGGAGCATGGGCAGTCTATTTACCCAATGCCCTGGACGGCAATGACGCTGCCTTTGTGAACACTCCCGCAAGCGTTACGGGAAGGTTCGAAAGTTACTACACCAATGATCACGGAAAGGTTGAATTAGTAGCGCTTACAGATTATGAAGACAGCGATTATTTTACCATACCGCTGAATACAGGCGAGGAATCGGTTGCAGAGCCTTATTATCAAAATATCGGCGGAGAAAATCTAATGATAACCAGCGTTTGTATCCCGATCAAGCAAAACGGACGGACAATAGGGGTAGCCGGTATAGACATCCAACTGACTGAAGTTCAGAATATGGTAAGCGCAATCAAACCCTTTGGAGTCGGATATGCCGGCTTATACAGCCCATCAGGTATGGTGCTTGCCTCATCCAATGCTGCAAAGGTTGGACATAACTTAAGAGATGTTTCGCAGGACATGTATGGAGAGCATATGGATACCCTGTTAGCGGCATTGGCGAACGGCAGAGTATTTGACGAAACAATTTTTTCGAGAGAAGACAATGCAAATATACTTACCGTTACTGCTCCCTTCACTTTGGGAGGCGATAAAAAGGCATGGAGCGCAGTAAGTATTGTACAGGAAGCTGTTATATTGGCTCCCGTGTATACCATGACAACCGTTTTAATAATACTCGGTGTGGTGATTCTTATCGCGATCACAATAGTAATTGTATTTATATCAAAATCGATTACGGCTCCGCTTAAGGTAATGGAAGGCGTATTTGGTTATATCGGCAAAGGAGACTTTACTCAGACAATCGCAGCAAAGGGCAATGACGAAATTGCAAATATTACCCGCGCTCTTAACGTAACTGTCGATAACATTAAAGAACTTATCAGCACTATCAAAAAACAATCGGTTGAACTTAACGATATCGGCACGGAACTTTCATCAAACATGAACGAAACGGCAGCGGCGGTAAACGAGATTAACGCTAATATTCAAAGCATCAAGAGCCGGGCCATCAATCAGAGCGCAAGCGTTACCGAGACAAACGCAACGATGGAGCAGATAACTGTCAACATCAATAAGCTGAATGAGCAGGTTGAAAAGCAGACAGCCTCTGTTGCGCAGTCATCTTCTGCAATTGAAGAAATGCTTGCCAATATCCAGTCTGTAACACAAACCCTTATGAGAAACATGGAAAATGTTAATCATCTTGAATCCGCCTCCGAAGTCGGACGCACGGGCTTACAGGAAGTATCATCTGACATACAGGAAATCATGCGTGAATCTGAAGGACTTTTAGAGATCAACGCAGTAATGGAAAACATCGCAAGCCAGACTAACCTTCTCTCCATGAACGCCGCTATCGAAGCTGCGCACGCAGGTGAAGCAGGAAAGGGCTTCGCGGTTGTCGCCGACGAAATCAGAAAGTTAGCTGAAAATTCAAGCGAACAGTCAAAGACGATCAGCACTGTTCTTAAAAAGATCAAAGAATCAATCGACAAGATTACCTCGTCTACAGATAACGTTCTGCAGAAGTTTGAAACGATCGATGGTCACATTAAGACCGTATCGGATCAGGAAGAAAACATCCGCAACGCGATGGAAGAACAGGGTCAGGGAAGCAAGCAAATCCTTGAAGCGATTGGAAACCTTAACGATATCACAAGACAGGTAAAGGGCGGTTCAGAAGAAATGCGCGAAGGTTCGGGAGAAGTAATCAGGGAAGGTAAAAACCTTGAAATCATCACCCAGGAAATTACGGGCGGCATGAACGAAATGGCAACCGGCGCGGATCAAATCAATATCGCAGTACACCGCGTAAATGAACTTACTGTATCGAACAAGGATAAAATTAATACGCTGCTGGCGGAGGTAGCGAAGTTCAAAGTTGAATAGTTATTATTTATAAAAAGGCATGGACGCAAAGCCTTACCGGGAGCTGTTGGCTCTGGCATTTTTCGACGCAGCCGCTAGCTGCCATTGTCGATGCAGACCAAATGCTCCCGCCAAGGCTTCTGCCCATGCCTTTATAGTAGCGGTAAAAACTGTTCAATAGAATATTATGAAAGTAAAAGATTATTATAATGCGGATTGTGCAAAGTTATTATCTCAGAAAATCAAGGTGATTTTTCCTGAATTTAAAGAAAAACCTTTTATAAATTATATAAATAAAAATGTTTCAGATAAAGAATTCTCTGGAAGATTGGATGTTTTTGTAGATGGATTTATACAATATTTACCAAATACTTATGAACAAAATATTGAAATATTTGAACAAATACTTGGAGAAGAACTTAAACAGGAAACAGGGATGTTTTCTGAAGGTTGGTGGTTATGGCCTGTTGGCCGTTATGTAGAAAAATACGGTATAAATAACCTAAAAGTTTCACTTTGTTTTATTAAAGAATTAACAAAAAGTTTTACAGGTGAATACGCAATACGGCCGTTATTGGCAAATAAACCAAAAGAAACAATAAAGGAAATAATAAAATGGAGCAAAGATAAAAATGTTCATGTTAGGCGTCTTGCAAGTGAAAGCGTAAGAATAAGTTTGCCATGGTCAAAAAAATTATATATTGCAATAGATTATTTTGAAAATTATAAAATTATTTTAAATAATCTAAGAAATGATACATCAAAATTTATTCAAAAAAGTGTAGGAAATAATTTAAATGATTTGTATAAAGAATTTCCTGAAAAAGCAAATGAAATAATAAAAGAATGGAAGAAAAATAAACCAACGAAAGAAACTGAATGGATAATAAAACACGGATTAAGAAGTGTAAAGAAAAAATTAAAAACAAGCCTAACTTCGCCTAACAAACGGTAACTGCTGCAGGCGCTGTCTGACCGATGCTGGTCACACCGTTGGTTATTGTGCCGCTGCTGATATTTACCGTGCTGGTGGAATCGTTCCGTATCGCCCAGTCCTCCGTTTCTCCGCGAGAGTTCTTCTTTATTCCCCGAAGAAGAATGGATACCCACAGAACCTAACATTTGGGTAACCAAAAGCCGACTATCTCAAGAAAAAAACCAAAGAAATGGGATAAAGAGATGTCTCAGGTTAGGATTTTAACAAGCAGAGGAAGTATTGCATATTTTCTGCCAGAAATTGAAATTAAAGGCGAAAATGGAAGACGAGCAGCAGATTTAGTATTGGATGGTGAAGTAGTAGAGAGGAGTTACGGTCTATAATTGGAAAATAACAAAAAAATCACCCGACCTTACAAAACATAAGATCGTGTTCGGCGAACGAGGCCACAAAGCCGCCTCGTTCAGTGGCTATCCCCTTTCGAGGATGTTTTAAATATACCGTATATATTTAAAATTGCCAAGGCAAAAATTGCCAGTGAAACTGCCATTGTTGTTTTTATATAATTGATTCGTTTATATGAAGTTATGCGACATTAGAGCTAAGATATAAAATTCACCTATGTAATATTTAGGCATTAAAGTAAGGGCTTGTTATGTTCATAAAAACATATTAATATATTTCT